>JACCDZ010893082.1_pt1 | contig 43330 bp, 37 predicted proteins | sample 7449551 | NCBI WGS metagenome assembly JACCDZ01 (sample SAMN15323452, study PRJNA562643) | freshwater metagenome | isolation source: river surface water | place: USA:Blue River Watershed | collected 2017-08-18
AGCACGTTTCCGGCCGAAATTTCGCCCGCGGCGAACAGGTTCTCGCTGGGCCGGCCGTTGAAGTGCACCTGGGCGCGGTCGTTCGACTTGAGGCCCAGGTAGGTGAAGGTGATGCCGGGCCTGAGCGCGTAGCCGTAGAACGGACCGGTGTCGATCGGCCGGGCCCAGTGGGTCTTGGCCGGGGTCACGCCCTCGGTGTGGCAGTCGTCCAGCACCGTGTGGTCGAAGGTACCGACCCGGCAGGCGGCGTTGTACGCGTTCAGGGTCTCCATGAACGCGGCTTCGTCGAGGCCCAGGCCGCGGGCGAGTTCGGGCAGGGTGTCGGCTTTCACGCCCGGGAACACCGGGGGCATGAAGCGGCCGACGGCCTTGCTGTCGATGATGCAGTAGCCGATCTGCCCGGGCTGCTGCGCCACCAGCCGGCCCCAGATCGCGTAGCGCTTGGGCCAGAAGTCCTCGCCCTCGTCGTAGAAGCGCCTGGCCTCGCGATTGACCATCACGCCCAGGGACACCGCGTCGACCCGGGTGCAGATGCCACCGTCATAGGCCGGCGCGCGGGCGTCGATGGCCACGCAGTGCGACTGCGAGGGGTCGCCGATGATGTCGGCGCCCTGCGCCATCATGTCCTTGAGCACCACGCCCTGGTTGAAGCGGGTGCCTCGAATGAGGAAGTTGTCCGAGGGCCACTCGCCGCGCTCGTTCTGGCCCCAGGCCTCGCGCAGCCACTCGCGGTTGGACTCGAAGCCGCCGCAGGCCAGCACGCAGGCCCGGGCGGCGATGCGCTCGCCCTGGACCCAGGCGGCGACAAAACGGCCGTCCTCGATCTCGAGCCGGTCGACCGGCGCGTTGTAGCGGACCTCGACGCCCAGGCGCTCGCAGCTGCGGTAGTAGGCATTGACCAGGGCCTTGCCACCGCCCATGAAGAAGGCATTGGTGCGCGATAGATGCAGGGTGCCGGCCAGCGAGGGCTGGAAGTGCACGCCGTGCCTGCGCATCCAGGGCCGGCAGACCGCGCTGTCGCGGATCACGGTGCGGGCCAGGTGTTCGTCGGTGATGCCCCCGGTGACCTTGAGCAGGTCCTGCCAGAACTCCTCCTCGGGGTAGGCGTCCTCCAGCACGTCCTGCGGCGCGTCGTGCATGCAGCGGATGTTGCGGGTATGGATGGAGTTGCCGCCGCGCCACTCGGGCGGGGCGGATTCGAGCAGCATCACGCTGGCGCCGCTTTCGCGGGCGGTCAGCGCGGCGCAGAGGGCGGCATTGCCGCCACCGATCACGAGGACGTCGAGCATCCAGTGACTCTAGGGCCGGGCCTGGCCTCCGGGAAGCCTGCGACAGGCAGGGGGCCTTCACGATTCGTGAAACCCCGTCCGGGCCAACCCCCGCGGGAACGCCTGCGTGGCGGCAGCCCCTGCCCCGCGGCCCCCCGACCTCAGGGGCTCAACTTCGCCCCGCGCCAGCGCCCCTCGGTCACCAGCTGCCGCACACAGTCAGCCAGCACCACCCGGGCGGCGAGGGCCGCCGGCGAGAGCTCGTCGTCCGACAGGCTGCACAGGGCGTTGGACCGGCGCGCCCCGGTGTCGCTGATCTCGCTGAGGGCGAAACGGGTGTCGGCGTCGGCAAAGCGCCCCACCGCCGCCCAGGGCTGCACCGTGGCCCCCAGGCCGTGGTCGACCGCATCCATCAGCATGGCCAGCGAGTCGACCTCCGCCACCAGCTGCGGCCGCAGCTTGGCGCGGGCAAAGGCCCGGTCCATCGTGCTGCGCAGGCCATGGGGGCCGGTGGGCAGGATCAGTGGCACGCCGCGCAGGCCCGAGATGGACAGGCGCGCCGGCGCCTCCCGGAACAGGTGCGCCCGGGACTGGATCAGATACAGCCGCTCGGTCATGAGGGGGGTGACGCTCCAGCGCTTGGCCGGGTCGGTGTCGAACAGCACCGCGAGGTCGAGGACGCGCGAATTGAGCATGTCGGAGAGGTAGCCCGAGAGGCTTTCCACCATGTGCAGCCGCACGTCCGGGTAGCGCTCGCGCATCGCCCGCATCAGGGGCAGGCCCAGGACGGCGGCGGTGGTGGGCGCCAGGCCCACGGTCACCGTGCCGGTCAGGCGCGCCTGCTGCGCCGCCCGGGCGGCCTGCTCGGCGTGGCGCAGGGCCAGCTGGGCCTGCTGGAAGAAGGCCAGGCCCGCCTCGGTGGGCGACACGCCCTGGGCGCCGCGCTGCAGGAGCCGGGTGGCCAGCTCGCCTTCGAGGCGGCTGATCTGCTGGCTCAGGGCCGAAGGCACCAGGGACAGGTCGGCGGCGGCCCGGCTCAGGCTGCCAAGCTCGACGACACGGACAAAGTAACGGAGTTGTCGGAGTTCCATGGGGATTGCGGCCGACCTCGGCGGCCGGCCGGCTGGGATAATCGCATGGATGGCGAAGAAGCAGCGAATCGTGGTGGGACTGAGCGGCGGGGTGGACTCCGCGGTCTCGGCCTACCTGCTCAAAAAGCAGGGCCACGAGGTGGTCGCGATCTTCATGAAGAACTGGGAAGACGACGACGACAGCGAGTACTGCTCCTCCAACGAGGACTTCGTCGACGCCGCCTCGGTGGCCGACGTGCTGGGCATCGAGATCGAGCACGTGAACTTCGCCGCCGAATACAAGGACCGGGTCTTCGCCGAGTTCCTGCGCGAGTACCAGGCCGGCCGTACGCCCAACCCCGACGTGCTGTGCAACGCCGAGATCAAGTTCAAGGCCTTCCTCGACCACGCGATGCGCCTGGGCGCCGAGAAGATCGCGACCGGCCACTATGCGCGGGTGCGCGAGACCGGCGGCCGGGTGCAACTCCTCAAGGGCCTGGACCCATCCAAGGACCAGAGCTACTTCCTGCACCGCCTGAACCAGGCGCAACTGGCCAGAACGCTGTTCCCGGTGGGCGAACTGCACAAGACCGAGGTACGGCGCATCGCCCTGGAGATCGGCCTGCCCAATGCGAAGAAGAAGGACTCGACCGGCATCTGCTTCATCGGCGAGCGGCCCTTCCGCGAGTTCCTCGAGCGCTATCTGAGCAAGGCGCCTGGCCCGATCAAGGAGCCGTCGGGCCGCACGCTCGCCAGGCACCAGGGCCTGTCCTTCTACACCCTGGGCCAGCGTCAGGGCCTGGGCATCGGCGGGGTGAAGGAGCGCGGCGCGCAAAAGGGCGCCGGCGAGCACGCGCCCTGGTTCGTCGCGCGCAAGGATGTCGAGAAGAACACGCTGTGGGTGGTGCAGGGCCATGAGCACCCCTGGCTGCTCTCGTCCGCGCTGCGCGCCGAGGACCTGAGCTGGGCTTCTGGCCACGCCCCTGCGCCGGGCCGCTACGCCGCCAAGACCCGCTACCGCCAATCCGATGCGCCCTGCACGCTGGAGATCCTGGAGGGCGGCGCGATGCGCCTGGCCTTCGACGAGCCGCAGTGGGCGGTGACACCGGGGCAATCGGCCGTGGTCTATGACGGCGAGGTGTGCCTGGGGGGAGGCGTGATCGCCATGGCCGAGGGTCTGGCGGACGCAGGCGCAACGGCCGGCGCGAAGGTTCAGCCCGTCGCCTGAGGCGCCTGGTCGCCTGCCACGGTCGAGGGTGCCGAGGCCCTGCTCTGGTCCGCCGCCCGCAGCACCTCGGCGGGTGGCAAGGTGAGCACGAAGGCCGTGCCCCCCAACGGAGAATCCTGGATTTCGAGTTGGCCCTGATGCGCCTGGGCGACCCGCTGCGCCACGGTGTAGCCGACGCCGAGTCGGTCATCGCTTCGCTGGCCGGCCTGAGGCGCTGCGGCCCCGAAGGCCAGCCGGCTGCGCAGTTCGGCACCGCTGCGCGGACCGGAGTCTTCCACCCGCAGGCAGATCTGCCCGGCATCCCCTTGCAAGGACACCCGGACTTCCTGCTGGCGGTCCGCCAAGGGCGTTTGGCGCCGCACATCATCCAGTGCGTGCGCGCACAGGATCAGGAGCAGCTGCTGCAGCTGCGTGGCACTGGCCTGCACCTCGAAGCGGCCCTCGGCGAGCGCCGTGACCAGCGGGATCCGGTGCTCGGCGAACGAGCCCTCCAGGATCGGCAAGGTGCGCAGGACCAGGGCGCCCAGGTCCACGATTTCGCCGTCGCTGTACTCCTGGACCTGCAGCAGGATGCGCAGTTGCTGCAGCAGGTCCAGCACCCGCTCGTTGCTGGTCTCGATGGCCTGCACGACGGCCAGCATGCCGGGCTCGCCCGCAGTCCGCAGGCCGTCTTTGAGGCAATCGATGTTCAGTTTGACCGCGCATAGCGGCTGACTCAGTTCGTGAGGCAAGGCGGTGGCGAACAGCGCCAGGTCACTGGCGGCCTCGCTACGGGCGATGCGCTGGATCAACTGGTTGCGCTCCTCCAGCAGCGCGTGGAGCGCCTCGGCGCGCTCGCGCACCTGACGGGCCCGCTCGGCTTCCATTGCAGCCGACCGCTCGGCCTCGACCTGCTCGGTGGCCATGCGCTGGAATTGCAGTCCGAGGTAACCCAGCTGCCCGAGGATGATGGCCGCCAGGCCTCCCATCATCAAGATGACCTGGGTTCCGCCCTGCTCGAACGGGCCTCCCCGGCCCTGCGAGGTTTGCAGCAGGCTCTGGAGACGGACGAGCATGCTGGCCAGGAGCAGGCCGTACCCGGTGGCAATGACCAGGGCGGGCAGGCGCCGGTGCTCACGCCAGACCCGCAGTGCGCCCGTGCTGATGAAAAAGGCGCCGATCAGCAAGGCCACCGAATTGAACATCAACCCCCAGCCTCGGTCCAGGGAGGTCAACACCGTGTAGACGCTGCCGGTCGACGCCAGCACCAGCGCCATCCGGGTGATCGACCAGCCGCGCCCCACCTCGGCGCCGAGGGCGCTGACCTGCAGCAGGCAGGACGCCACGAGGGCCAGATGGGACAGTTCGAAGGTGACGAACTCGGGCACCCAGCCCCGGAAGGCGATCATCATCAAGCCGCCGCCGAAGCAGACAGCACCCCAGACCCAGGTCTGATGGCGTCGCCTGGCCAGCTGCCGAAGGGAGACATGGGTCCCCAACGCCCCGCCCAGGGCCAGGATGCCCAGGAAGAAATAGGCGGTGCGGATGTCGACGTCGGGGCTCATCCCAGGCTGGCGAAGACCGCGTCCACGTCCTCGCCCTGGAACAGGGCGGCGAGCTCGGACATGGCCTCGACCTGGAGCTTCTCCAGCACGCTGGCCCGCTGCAGCTTGACCGTCCCCGCCGCGGTGCCATTCAGGGCGGCGATCTCGCGATTGGGCAGGCCGCGCACCATCAGCCGGCAGACCTCGCGCTCGCGCGGGGTCAGCAGCGCCAGGCGCTGGTGCAGGCGGGCGGCACGCGACTCGCGCCGTTGGCGGGACTGGTCATGCGCCAGTCCCTCGCGCACCGCGTTCAACAGGTCGGCGGAGGCAAAGGGCTTGAGCAGGAAATGCAGGGCGCCCTGTCGGAAGCCGCGGACGATTTCGTCGGCGCGGCTTTGCCCGCTCATGTAGACGACCGGGGTCCGCAGGCCCAGCGAATGCATGCGCGCATGGGCATCGACGCCCGACTGCCCGTTGAGCCGCACGTCCAGAAGGATCACCGCGGGGACGTCGAGCGGGCCCTGGCGCAGCAGACCTTCGGGGCCGGAAAAGCACAGAACGCGATAGCCGGCGGAGGTCAGCGACAGGGTGAGCGCGTCGCGCATCGACGCGTCATCGTCCACCACGTAGACGGTGGCGGTGCCAGAGTGCGGATCCGGGCCGGACATGCCCGGACTTTAAGCTGTCGGCCCCACCCGATATATGCCAAAAAGGTTAGGGTCAGGGCCGCCCTCCGGTCGCGGCCCCGGCAGACTCCCTCAGAAGGGAATGTCGTCGTCCATGTCCTCGAAACCGGACCCGCCCGCCGGCTTGGCAGCAGCCGGGGCGCGCTGGGGCGCGGCGGCCGGGCGCTGGGGCGGCGCTGAACGGCGCGGGGCGCCGCCCATCTCGTCGTCACCGCCGCCGCCACCGCCGCCCATGCCTTCGCGGCCGCCGAGCAGCTGCAACTCGGTGGCGATGATGTCGACGGTGTTCTTCTCGACACCGGTGTTCTTGTCGGTGTAGGTGCCGTACTTGAGGCGGCCCTCGACGTAGATGGGGCGGCCCTTCTTGACGTATTCGCCGGCGATCTCGGCCAGGCGGTCATAGAAGGTGACACGGTGCCACTGGGTGTCTTCCACCGTCTCGCCGGAGTTGCGGTCCTTGCGGCGACTGGAGGTGGCAATGCTCACATTGGCGACGGCCTGGCCAGAAGGCAGGTAGCGGATTTCGGGGTCGCGGCCGCAGTTGCCGACGAGGATGACTTTATTGACGGATGCCATGGTGGGGTTCCTTCAGGGAAGCCCTGATTATGTGCCGGGCGTGGACGCGCCGGCCGGCCTGGCCAGGGCCTGGGGGTTCATCGGCCAGGCCACCACGAACCACAGCGCGATGGCCGCGGCGCAGGCCAGGAACAAACCGGGCGCGCCGGCAGCCCGGAGCAGAAGGCCGCCCGCAGCGCCGCCGGCGAAGAAGCCCAGCGACTGCAGCGTGTTGTACAGGCCCAGGGCCGCGCCCCGGGCCCCGGGCGGCGCCGCCCGCGAGGCGATGCTGGGCTGGCTGGCTTCGAGGATGTTGGAGGCGCAGAAGAACAGGAACAGCAGGAGCCCCATCAGCCCCAGGCCCACCGCTCCGGGGTCGCGGGCCTGCCAGGCGGCGGCGCCGGCCAGCCCCAGGTAGGCCAGGCCGATGAGGGCGACCGCGCCCAGGTAGACGATGCGAAGCCGGCCGCGGCGCTCCATCGGGAACAGGGTCGCGCCCATCACCAGGAAGGAGGCGCCGATGGTGGGCAGGTAGATCCACCAGTGGTGGGCCTTGGCCAGGCCGGCGCCGACCAGCATCTGGGGCACCGCCACCCACATGGCCAGCATGACCGCGTGCAGCACGAAGACGCCGAAGTTCAGCCGCAGGGTGGGTCCGTGGGCCAGCACCGCGCGCAGGCTGCCTCGGGCGGAGCGGGCCGTCTGCGCCTGGCGCGGCGGCTCGGGGGGCACCAGCCAGAGAATGACGGCCACCGCGCCCAGCGCCAGGGCCACGGTCAGGCCGAACAGGCCCGGCAGCCCGCCCCAGCCAGCCAGAGCCGGGGCCAACACCAGGGACAGGGCGAACATGAGGCCGATGCTGGCGCCCACGAGAGCCATGGCCTTGGTGCGCACCGCGTCCCGGGTCAGGTCCGACAGCAGGGCGGTCACCGCCGCCGAAACCGCGCCCGCGCCCTGCAGGCAGCGGCCGATGATGAGCCCGTCCAGCGTCTGGGCCAGGGCGGCGACCGCGCTGCCGGCGGCAAAGACCAGCAGGCCGGCGACGATGACCGGCTTGCGGCCCAGGCGGTCCGAGGCCATGCCGAAGGGCAGCTGCAGCAGGCCCTGGGTCAGGCCGTAGACCCCCATCGCCAGGCCGACCCGCGCCGGGTCGTCACCACCGGGGTAATGGGCCGCCTCCAGGGCGAACACGGGCAGCACGAGGAACAGGCCCAGCATGCGCATCGCGTAGATGAAGGCCAGCGACAGGCTGGCGCGCCGCTCGGGCGCGGTCATGGACGAGGCGGGTCCAGGGCTGGACAGGTCGTCGGGTGATGAAGCGGAGGCGGCAGGCAGGGGGGAAGACACCGGGAGCGGCTGGGGCGAAAAGGCGTAGCCCCTGATTGTCGGCCATCCCCGGGGCGGGCTCGCGCAGTCATCCGGCGGGTCCCTTGCGGCTCAGCCCCAAGCTGTCCTCCAGCTGATCCGTATTGAGTAGCGGCATACGCCGGGTTACTCAGCCCTGCTGCTGCTCATCCAAGGCAGCGCACAGGAAAGGCCCATCCCCATGCAATCCCTCAGTAATTTCGCTTCGAACCCGACGCAGGCAACCTCCTATTCGACGGCCGCTGGCGCGCCCAAAGCAGGCGTCGCCGTCGATCAGAAAAGTGCCGCATCCACCGCCATCGGCCCGAAGGTGGAGATCGTGAAATTTGGCAATGCCCATTACGTCCGAGCCCGCATTCCCTGCGCGAGGACCCCGATACCGCTGGCAAAAAGTCAAGCCATCCAAGGTTCCGGCTCTTCCGGCAAGGCCCTTGCCCAATACCGCACCGTTCACATTCCCTTGGAATTGACCGAGAGCAACCTGTCCAGAACCTTCAATGAGATGCTTCGAAACGGCATCTCTCTCATCGACGCGGACGCAGTCGCCCAGGCGATTTGCAACATCAGGCGTGGCGTATTGGAAGCGTTGAGCGGGAGCACCCGCCCCGACAGCAAGGCCCTCCGATCCGAGGCGGAGAAGACTCCCTTCTCCCCCGACCGGGTGGCGAGAAATCTCAAAGCCCATACGCGCACCCGAACCACATCACCCGGCCGGCGCCGGGAGGCGATGGTGATGGAAGGCGACGAGCTTTCCTGGAAAGCGTTCCGGTCAGGCGCGCCTGTGCTCGATCTTTCGCGGGGGCTCGCCTCCGTGAAAGAGCAAAAGAGCGTGGAGACAGCGCCCAAAATCAAGACCAGCACACGAGCGCCCCGCCCCTGGGAAGACACGTCTTTCGAGGCTTGGGGAGGACGGCAGATCACCGCTCCTGCTTGGTTGAGCAAGAGATTTTTCAATCACTTGGCGCGCACCGGAAGCCGGGTCGACAAAAGGTCCACCGGCCACCTGCGGGTGTCGCACGACTCCAACGCCTTTCCCCGGACCTGGTCACTGGAAAAAATCGGAAGGATCGCGGCAGCGGCTCTCTGGGAGGACTGGCAAGCGCGGCGGACCTCGCCGAAAGGGTTCGACGAGAACGCGGTCATCTGCGCCTCCTATGCAGGGTTGAACATCTTCGTGGGGCTGGGAAACGATGGCATGGACGCATGGAAGGCGGGTCTTCCCGCCAAAAAGGCTTCCGGAATGTCCGGGCCTGCAGACAAAAACCCGGGCTTCAACGGTGCGATCGTGAGCGCCTATGTCTCCCGCACCACCTCGGCAAGGTCCGCAGAGCGCGCCGAACTCAAGAGAGCCAAATCACTGCTGATGCAAATCCAGAACCCAAGGGCCAAACAGATCGCCGATACCGCCCGGCATTTCGATCTGTGGAGCATCCTGGGAGCCGCGAAAGCCTTGTGCATCGCCAGGGACAAGCTGCAGTTGAAGCGCGTTGAAAGGGATGCCATCGACCAATTGAAAGACCTGCTCTCCCTCGATGAAACCCGCCATCCGCTTCACCAGAGCCGGATTGATCAACACGCCGCCAACAGCCTGGCGAAGGCGGCGTTCTGGAAAGAAGCGAATGCCTTCGACCTGACGCTGGAGTCACTCGAAAAGCAGATCAAGTCGGCAACCGGAGGCGCCTCCCCTGCCAACGCGGGCCCTGCTGGTTCGCAGCCGAAGGTCGACGGCAAGGCGACCCAGAAGTAAGTCAGTCATCTTGATTGAGAACCAAGGCCGAGGCGGCAAGCAAGCCTGGGCTCACCCCCTCGCTGGCAGCCCCTCTTTTCTGGACGATCCTGGCGATCAGCGAGTGGGCAATGCCCCACTCGCCGTAGCTGAGGAAATGGTCAATCGAATCGACGGTTTCGGATGGCAGCGTGGAGCGCTCACGCTCGAAGAATGCGGTCAACTCCGTGGCCGCCTCGTCGTACTCGTCCTCGGAATCAACTGTCTCGGCCGGAATGGGAACAGGCGCAGTGGCCGGCGCCTGGCGGGCACCGGCGATGACCGGAGATGCCGCTGTCGATGGGGTTGGCGTTGCTGCGGGATGATGCACCGCGCGTCCGGCAAGGGACTTGCCGTCTGACCCGGTCGCGCCTTGATCGGAGGTGCGCACAGACGAGGCCGCGGGCCGGGAGGCAGGGCTCAAGCCCTGGGCCTTGCCATCCGCGCGGGGAGAGCCTGCCGGCTCAGTGATCTTTGCCGGCGCTGCGGCAGCGGCCGATGAACCGCCCGCTGGAGCGCCAGGACTTGTTCCTGCGGCCTTTGGACCGGCCGATGCCGAATCGGCCCCAGGGCTGGACACGGATGCCGCAGCAAAATGGCGGGGGACGCGGTGGAGCGGAATCATGGGGGCCTTCTCGGGTAAGTGGCAGAGCGGCGCGAGTCTAGGCTGGCTCTCCCTTCGATGGGCGATGGCGCGCCAGGAGCGTCATGGACCCGCAAGCGCAAGGCGGTGTCGCAATCCGCCAACCCCGGAAGGCCCGGACGGCGACTCGACCTATCATGTCGGGTTGCCTGTTTTTCCGGCGCCCCCGTGCTTGCATCGAACTCCTCCCCCCTTGGCGAAGGCCCCTACCTGGGCTCTGCCCTCGCCTCGCAGCGCATCGCAATCCGCGGCGCGCGCACCCACAACCTGCGCAACGTCGACCTGGACATCCCCCGCAACCAGCTGGTGGTGATCACCGGGCTGTCGGGCTCGGGCAAGTCCTCGCTCGCCTTCGACACGCTCTACGCCGAAGGCCAGCGGCGCTATGTGGAGAGCCTGTCGGCCTATGCCCGCCAGTTCCTGCAGCTGATGGACAAGCCCGACGTCGACGTGATCGAGGGCCTGTCGCCCGCGATCGCGATCGAGCAGAAGGCCACCAGCCACAACCCGCGGTCGACCGTGGGCACGGTGACCGAGATCCACGACTACCTGCGCCTGCTGTTCGCGCGTGCCGGCACGCCTTATTGCCCCGACCACGGCCTGCCGCTGGCGGCGCAGACCGTCTCGCAGATGGTGGACGCGGCGCTGGCCCTGCCGGAAGACACCAAGCTGATGATCCTCGCCCCGGTGGCACGGGAGCGAAAGGGCGAGTTCGGGGAGCTCTTCGAGCAGATGCAGGCCCAGGGCTATGTGCGCTTCCGCCTCAATGGCCAGGTGTTCGAGGCCGACGCCCTGCCCAAGCTCAAGAAAAACGAGAAGCACGACCTGGACGTGGTGATCGACCGCCTCAAGGTCCGTCCGGACCTGCAACAGCGCTTGGCCGAGAGCTTCGAAGCCGCCCTGCGCCTGGCCGAAGGCCGGGCGATCGCGCTCGAGATGGACAGCGGCAAGGAGCACCTGTTCAACGCCAAGTTCTCCTGCCCGGTGTGCCAGCACTCGATCAGCGAACTGGAGCCTCGCCTCTTTTCCTTCAACTCGCCGGTGGGCGCCTGCCCGAGCTGCGACGGCCTGGGGCAGACCGAGTTCTTCGACCCGCACCGGGTGGTGCCTTTTCCGTCGCTGTCGCTGGCCTCGGGCGCGATCAAGGGCTGGGACCGGCGCAACCCCTACTACTTCCACCTGGTCGAGGGCCTGGCCAGGCATTACCGCTTCGACGTGGACGCGCCCTTCGAGTCACTGCCCGAACAAGTGCGACGGATCATCCTCTTCGGCTCCGGGGAAGAGGAGATCAAGTTCCAGTACATGATGGGGTCGGGCGAGAGCCAGGGCCGCAAGGTCACCAAGAAGCATCCCTTCGAGGGCATCGTCCCCAACATGACGCGCCGCTACCGCGAGACCGACTCGCCGGCGGTGCGTGAGGAGCTGGGGCGCCTGCGCACGCTGCAGCCCTGCCCCGACTGCCAGGGCACGCGCCTGCGCAGCGAAGCCCGCCATGTGAAGCTGGGCGAGGGAGAAGGCGCCCGCCCCATCTACGAGATCAGCCACCTCACCCTGCGCGAGTGCCTGGCGTACTTCCAGGCTCTTCGCCTCGATGGCGCCAAGGCGGCGATCGCCGACAAGGTGGTGCGCGAGATCGCCTCGCGCCTGAAGTTCCTCAACGACGTGGGCCTGGACTACCTGAGCCTGGACCGCAGCGCCGAGACCCTCTCGGGCGGCGAGGCCCAGCGCATTCGCCTGGCCAGCCAGATCGGCGCCGGCCTCACCGGCGTGATGTACGTGCTGGACGAGCCCAGCATCGGCCTGCATCAGCGTGACAACGATCGCCTGATCGACACCCTGCGCCATCTGCGTGACCTGGGCAACAGCGTGCTGGTGGTGGAACACGACGAGGACATGATCCGCGCCGCCGACCATGTGATCGACATGGGCCCGGGCGCTGGCGTACACGGCGGCCAGGTGATGGCCCAGGGCACGCCGCAGGAGGTGCAGGACAACCCGGCCTCCATCACCGGGCATTACCTCGCGGGCACCGAGAAGATCGAGGTGCCGGCCAAGCGCCGCGCCTGGCTGCCGCTCGAAGGCGGCAAGAAGGGACAGACCCAGCGCCTGCGCATCGTCGGCGCCACGGGCAACAACCTGCGGGGCGTGACGGTCGACATCCCGGTGGGCCTGCTCACCTGCGTCACCGGCGTCTCGGGCTCGGGCAAGTCGACGCTGGTCAACGACACGCTGCTCGCCGCTGCCTCGCGCACCCTGCACCGCAGCGGCGACGAGCCGGCGGCGCACGAGGAGATCGAGGGCCTGGAGCATTTCGACAAGGTGATCAGCGTCGACCAGTCGCCGATCGGCCGCACGCCGCGCAGCAACCCGGCGACCTACACCGGCCTGTTCACCCCGATCCGCGAGCTGATGGCGGACACCAACCTCGCCAAGGAACGCGGCTACGGCCCCGGACGCTTCTCCTTCAACGTGGCCGGCGGCCGCTGCGAGGCCTGCGAGGGCGACGGCGTGGTGAAGGTCGAAATGCACTTCCTGCCCGACGTCTACGTGTCCTGCGACGTGTGCCGCGGGCAGAGGTACAACCGCGAGACGCTCGAGGTCCAGTGGAAAGGCAAGAACATCGCCCAGATCCTGGACATGACGGTGGAGGACGCCCACGAGTTCCTGAAAGCCGTGCCGGCCATCGCGCGCAAGCTGCAGACGCTCTTGGACGTGGGCCTGTCGTACGTGAAGCTGGGCCAGTCGGCCACCACGCTCTCGGGCGGCGAGGCGCAGCGGGTCAAGCTCGCGCTCGAACTGTCCAAGCGCGACACCGGCCGCACGCTCTACATCCTCGACGAGCCGACGACAGGCCTGCACTTCGCCGACATCGCGCTGCTGCTCAAGGTGCTGCACCAGCTGCGTGACGCCGGCAACACCGTGGTGGTCATCGAGCACAACCTCGACGTGATCAAGACCGCCGACTGGGTGGTGGACATGGGGCCCGAGGGTGGCGCCGGTGGCGGGCAGGTGGTGGCCGTTGGCACGCCGGAGGCGGTGGCGGCCAACGCGGACAGCCACACGGGGCGTTACCTGGCGCGGCTGCTGTAGCCCCCTGCGAGGCGCCTGGCGGCGGGCGGGCGATCAGTCACCGCCGCAGTACAGCGGCAAACCGCCCGGAGGGAACTCAGGCCCGCGCGGCCTGCAGCAGGTCGCGGGTCTTCATCGCTTCGCGGCGCGCCGCGTCGGCGAAGTCCTCGCCGGACGAGGCATAGAGCACCGCGCGCGAGGAGTTGACCACGATGGGCGCATCGGCGCGCCAGCCGGCCTTGACCGTGGCGACCGCATCACCGCCTTGCGCGCCCACACCCGGAATGAGCAGGGGCACGGTGGGCGCGAGCTGGCGCACGCGCTCGATTTCGGCCGGGTAGGTCGCACCCACCACCAGGCCCAGCTGGCCGTTGAGGTTCCAGGGGCCCTGGGCCAGGGCGGCCACATGCTCGTACAGCAGGGGCTCGCCGGGCACCGAGGCCAGGCGCTGGTTCTGCAGGTCGTCGCCGCCCGGGTTGGAGGTGCGACACAGGAGGAAGGCGCCCTTGCCTTCGTATTTGAGGTAGGGCTGCACCGAGTCGAAGCCCATGAAGGGCGAGAGCGTGACCGCGTCGGCGCCGTAGCGGTCAAAGGCTTCGCGGGCGTATTGCTCGGCGGTGGAGCCGATGTCGCCGCGCTTGGCGTCGAGGATGACGGGCACATCGGGGTGCTGCGCGCGCAGGTGCGCCATCAGCTTCTCGAGCTGGTCTTCGGCGCGGTGGGCGGCGAAGTAGGCGATCTGGGGCTTGAAGGCGATGACCAGGTCGGCCGTCGCGTCGGCGATGCGGGCGCAGAAGTCGTAGATCTTGCTCGAATCGCCCTTCATCCCGCCCGGGAAGCGGGTGGGCTCGGGGTCCAGGCCCACGCACAGCATGGAGCCGTTGCGCGCCTGGGCGCGCTGCAGCATCTCGAGGAAGGTCATGGGCCCGATTGTACGAACGGGGCACCTGTGGACCGAGGCCGCCGCCTGCCGCCGGACCTGGCGCAGGCGCTCAGTGCCAGCCCTTCGCCACGGCGACAGGCCTTGACGCGGCGCTTCGCGACAATGCCCCCATGCATGCCCTGACCCGCCGCCAGCTCGCCGTCCTCGTCGCCCTGACCCTCGCCTGGGGCCTGAACTGGCCCGTGATGAAGCTGGGGGTGAGCGGCTACCCGCCGCTCTCGTTCCGGGCGCTGTCGATCTGGCTGGGCCTGCCCTTTCTCGCCCTGGGGCTGAAGCTGCTGAAGGTGCCTTTCCACCTGCCGCGCCGCCACTGGCGGGAACTGCTGGTGCTCGCCATTTTCAACATGTTCATCTGGCACGCCTGCATGATCCTGGGGCTGACCCATCTCTCCAGCGGGCGCGCCGCCATCCTGGGCTACACCATGCCGGTGTTCTCGGCCCTCATGGGGGCGGCCTTCTACGGCGCGCGCCTTTCTGGCCGCAACTGGATCGGGGTGGCCGCGGCATCGACCGGGGTGGTGCTGCTGCTGTGGCACGAGGTGCACCGCATGGCCGGCGCACCCACCGGCGTCGCGCTGCTGCTGGTGTCGGCCGTGAGCTGGGCCCTGGGCACGCAGCTGCTGCGCCACACCCGCATCGAGGCGCCCACCCTCACCCTGAGCTTCTGGATGACGGTGCTGACGGCCGTCTTCCTGGGCGTGATGTCGCTGGCGCTGGAGTCCGATCGCTGGCAGGCGCCCCCCACGCCGGTGTGGGCCGCGATCGTGTTCAACGCGGTCATCGTCTTCGGCTTCGCGCAGCCGGCCTGGCTCACGCTGGCGCGCAGCCTGCCGCCCACTGCGTCAAGCCTGAGCGTGAGCCTGATCCCGGTGCTGGGCGTGTTCAGCGGCGCCTATGCGCTGGGCGAGGTGCTTCACTGGCAGGACTGGACCGCGGTGGGGTTGATGGTGGTCGCCATCGCCTCGGTGCTGTGGCCGTCCCGGAGCGCCACCAGCTCCTGATGGAGCGCGGCCAGCACCGGCTCCCAGTGGCGGTGCTCGGGCTGGCGCAGCAGGCGGGCGCTCGGGTACCAGGCCGAGGTCTCCCCTTCAGGCCCCCAGCGCCAGCAGGGGGTGCGGCGTAGCAGCACGGTGATCGGCTGGCCCAGCGCGCCGGCCAGGTGGGCCGCGCTGGTGCAGACCGAGACCACGCGATCGGCCAGCATGCACAGGGCGGCGCTGTCGTCGAAGTCGCCGATGTCGGCGCCGAAGTGGCGAATGTGCGGGGCGCTGGCCAGGACCTCGCGGTCGGAGGGGCGTACCTCGGGCTGCAGGTGCAGGTAGTCGATGCCTGCCGGCAGCCAGGGCAGCAGCTGCGCCAGCGGAAGGCTGCGCCCCCAGTCGGCCTGCCGGCCTTCGCCGCCGTTCCAGGCCAGGGCCACGCGGGGCCGGGTCCTGGGTCCCAGGCGGGACTGCCATTGCGCCACCCGCGCCGGGTCGGCCTGCAGGTAGCCCTGCGCCGCCGGCCGGTGGTCCGGGTGGCCGGGGCACCTGTCCCAGCCCCGTCGGAGCCCGAGGTGCAGGGGGGTCGACAGGAGCGGCAGCACCCAGCCCACGCCCTCCGGCAATCCGGCCGGGTCGCGGGGCACCTGATGGATCAAGCCCCGGAGGCCGGCGCTTGCGGCGAGGCGCCCGAACAAGCCGCCCACGGCCGCCGGACAGCCAAGCCACACCGGAGCGTCGGTGGCCGCGGCCACGTCGGCGGCGAAGCGCACGAACTGCAGCATGTCGCCGTAACCCTGCTCGGTCAGAAGCAGCAGGCCCCGCCCCTCGGTGGAATGGCCCGGGGGAAGGGGCGCCAGGCCCAGCCGGGTCCAGGGCGCGAGCAGCGCATCCAGCGTCGGCCGGTTTTCGTACAGGGCCCAGCCCTGGGTGATGTCGCCCTTCATCAGGGTGGCACCCGCCTTCGCGAAACGCGCCTGCGCCGGCGGAAAGCCCAGGTCGATGGCGCGCTCATAGGCGCCGAAGGCGTCGTCCGGGCGGGTGGCCTGGTGCAGGGCGTTGCCCCGCGTGTAATGAAGGGCCGGTTCCCGGGGCATGAGGAGCAGGGCCCTGTCGACCAGCGCCAGCGCCTGGTGCGGGTCCTGGTGCTGCAGGTGGTGGTTGGCCAGTCGCAGCATCGAGAGCCCGTGCTCCGGGTCCAGCGCCAGCACCTGGGCGTAGTTCCGGGCGGCGCCTTCCGCGTCATTGCGGCGCTCGCAGCCGCGGGCGCGGACCATGAGACGGGCGATGGCGAGCGCGTCGGCTTCGGAAGGCGGGTGGGCGGCAAGTCCTGCGCCGGGGGACAAGCTGTCCTGATCGTGCAGGAAGTCTTCGGGAGGCGCGTAGTGAAGGCCGTGACTCGGTTCAGGATACGGGACTGCTTCAGCCGGCATGGGACTCCAGTACCACTTTGGTGTTTGTGGCGCCATTGCGCCACAAGCCCGCCCGGCTGACAAGCCTCCCCGCATACTCGGGGGATGCTTCGCTACCTCACCGTCCCGGTCACTCCCTTCGAACAGAACTGCTCCCTGGTCTGGGACGACGCCACGAAACAGGCCGCCGTCGTCGACCCGGGCGGCGACCTCGACGTGATCCTGGCCGAGGCGCAGCGCCTGGGCCTGAAGCTGGAGCAGATCTGGCTGACCCATGCGCACATCGACCACGCCGGCGGCGCCGGCGAACTGGCCGAGCGCCTGGGCCTGCCCATCGTCGGCCCGCACCCGGGCGACCAGTTCTGGATCGACGGGCTGGCGATGCAAAGCGCGCGCTTCGGCTTCGCGCCGGCCCGGCCCTTCACCCCCACCCGCTGGCTGCAGGATGGTGACACCGTCACGATCGGCGGGCACACGCTGGCGGTGCGCCACTGCCCGGGCCACACGCCGGGGCATGTGGTGTTTCACTCGCCGGAAATCGGCCGCGCCTTCGTGGGCGACGTGCTGTTTGCCGGCAGCATCGGCCGCACCGACTTCCCGCAGGGCAACCACCAGCAACTGATCGACAGCATCACTCAGCGGCTGTGGCCCATGGGCGACGAGACGGTGTTCATTCCCGGCCACGGGCCCGAGAGCACCTTCGGCCGCGAGCGCCAGACCAACCCCTTCGTCGGCGGAACCTGAGCGCCCGCCCGGGCGGCGGTCGGGGCCGGGCAGCCTTCAGCGCCCGCCGCGCGCCTGCTCGTACAGGCCCTGCACCTTGGGCACATTGGCCCGCAGCCGCGCGATGCGGTCGGGGCCGGTCGGGTGGGTAGAGAGGAAGGCCGGGCCCTCGCCACCGCCGCTGGCCTTGGCCATCTTCTCCCACAGCGAGACGGAGGCCTGCGGGTCGTAGCCGCCGCGCGCGGCCAGCTCCAGGCCCACCAGGTCGGCCTCGGACTCGTCGTCGCGCGAGAAGCGCAGAGACAGCAGCTCGGTGCCCAGGTTGGCGGCGAAGCTGCCCATGTTGCCCAGGCCCAGCATCTGCGACAGCACCGACAGGCCCATGCTGGTGCCCTGGGTCTTGGCGATGCGCGAGCGCGCGTGTTCGCGCAAGGCGTGCGCCATCTCGTGCCCCATCACCACCGCGGTCTCGTCTTCGGTGAGCGCGAGCTTTTCGAGCAGGCCGGTGAAGAAGGCGATCTTGCCGCCCGGCATGCAGAAGGCGTTGATCTGGTTGCTGCCGATCAGGTTGACCTCCCACTTCCAGCCGCGGGCGCGGTCGTTCCAGCGCGGCGCGATCGGGATCAGGCGCTGCGCGATGGCGCGCAGGCGCTGCAGCTGCGGGTAGTCGTCGGGGGCCAGGGCACGCTTGCTGCGGGCGTCGGCCAGCATGCGGGCGTACTCCTGGCCCGAGGCGGACTCGATCTCGCCGGCGGGCACGAGGTTGCGAAGGCGCGAGGCTTCGCCGACATCGACCTGGGCCAGGGCGGGCACGGCGGCCGTCGCCGTCACGGCGCCGGCGGCGAGCAGGAAGGCCCGGCGCGGGTGCCAGGCCTGCGCCCGCTGGGCGGGCACGGGGCCGGCGCCCGTGGGCGCGGGGCCGGTCTCGTGAAGGCCGGACGGAGCGGCCTCGGCAAGAAGTTCGTAGCAGGCGCGGCACATGCGGCCCATGATAATGACGCGGCACCATGCGCAAGTCAGACACCACCGCCGCGGGTCGGGAATCGGCCGCCCCCTCCGCGCCTGAAGTACCCGCCGCGCCCGCCCCGGGCTGGCTCGCCGCTCTCCACGTTTACCTGGAGCTCGCCACCTGGCGCATGCTGCTGCTCGGGTTCGCCGCCGGCCTGCCCCTGCTGCTGGTGCTGGGCACCCTGAGCTTTCGCCTGCGCGAGGCCGGCATCGACCGCACCACCATCGGCTTCCTCTCCTGGGTGGGCCTGGCCTACGGCTTCAAGTGGGCCTGGGCGCCGCTGGTCGACCGGCTGCCGCTGCCGGGCCTGACCCGCTGGCTGGGCCGGCGCCGGGCATGGCTGCTGCTGGCGCAGTTGGTGGTGATCGGGGGCCTGGTGGGCATGGCGCTGTCCAACCCGCAGGAGCAGCTGCAGGCCATGGTCGGCTTCGCGCTGCTGGTGGCCTTTGGTTCGGCGACGCAGGACATTGCGCTCGACGCCTTCCGCATCGAGTCGGCCGACACCGCGCACCAGGCCGCCCTGGCCGCGGCTTACCAGACCGGCTACCGCCTGGCCATGATCTGGGCCGGCGCCGGCGTGCTGTGGATCGCCGCGCGGGCCGAGGCGCCCGCATTGGCCCCCGCCGCCAGTGGCGCAGCGTCGGCCGCTTCGGCAGCCGGTGCCGCCGTGGCCCAGGCCGCCACCTCCGCTTACCAGCAGGCCGCCTGGCAAACCGCCTACCTCGCGATGGCTGGCTCCATGGGCCTGGGCCTGCTCACGGTGCTGCTCTCACCCGAGCCCGCGCCCCGGCCCCTGAAGCCCGCGCGCGGCGCCGCCGCCTGGCTGCGCGAGGCCGTGGTCGAGCCCTTCGCCGACTTCATCCGCCGCTACCGCTGGCAGGCCGCGCTGGTGCTGGGGCTGATCGCGGTCTATCGCATCAGCGACGTGGTCATGGGCATCATGGCCAACCCCTTCTACGTGGACATGGGCTTCACCAAGGACGAAGTGGCCGCGGTGAGCAAGGTCTACGGCGTGGTGATGACGCTGGCCGGCTCCTTCATCGGCGGCGTGCTGGCCCTGCGCCTGGGCGTGATGCGGGTGCTGATGCTGGGCGCGGTGCTCAGCGCCGCCACCAACCTGCTGTTCGCGTGGCTGGCCAGCCGCGGCCACGACGTGCAGGCGCTGATCGTCGTCGTCTCCGCCGACAACCTGGCCTCGGGCATCGCCTCGGCGGCCTTCATCGCCTACCTCTCAGGACTCACCAACGTGAGCTATTCGGCCACGCAGTACGCGCTCTTTAGCTCGATCATGCTGCTGCTGCCCAAGTGGCTGGCGGGCTTCTCGGGCCAGTTCGTCGACGCGCACGGCTACGCCGATTTCTTCCTGGCCACCGCAGGCCTGGGGGTGCCGGTGCTGGTGCTGGTGGCGCTGGCGGCGCGGGTGAAGGCGCAGCCAACGCAGGCGTGACCACCGAGGACCGTCTGGGTTCAACTCACCAAAAAATCGGTGGAAGAGAGAACGGTCGACGAGGCGGGGTCGAACCCCACCGTCAAGAAGTGGATGGCGTTGTCAAGCGTACCGCCATTGGAGTCGTAAAGAACGTCAACCCATCCATCCGTCCGGACATGGGCGACGATCCGGACGCCGTCACCAACCAGGTCCGCCATTGAAGTCACGCTCGCAAACTGGCTCGGATTGAAGCTGATGGTGTTGTTGGATACGGGAGGAAGTCCGGCGAACGTCTGGTCGCCGAGGGCGATCTTGTCTCTCCCTACGTAAAAGTCTTCGATTCGGTCCCCCCCCATATCTGCCAGCGGCACGAAGTCGTCGAAAACGAAGAAGTCGTTGCCCGGACCACCGACCAAAATGTCATTGCCGGGATCAGAAAACAGGCTGTCATCCCCGCCCCCGCCATAAAGCACGTCATCTCCAGCACCTGCAAAAATGCCGTCTCGTCCGCCTTGGCCGAAGACGATGTCATCACCTGATCCGGTAAAGATCACCTCACTCGAAGACACGGTGCCGCTCCCCAGCGCATAGATCAGGTAATGGGCGCTCTCTGTCGACAAGGCGAAGCGGGTCGTATCGACCCCACTGGTACCCGTCGAGATGATGAGTTGCTGGGAGCTCACGGCGCCACCTGGGTCGGGCGAATCCGACACGGACAGTGTGAGACTGTAGACACTCGACGGGGCCAGGCCAACGCTGCTGGAAAGCTGGCCCAGGCCATTGATCGAGAAATTAGGGTCCCCCTGGACCGACCAGGTCAACGGGTCTCCATCCACATCCACTGCGCTCATCGTGCCGATCGTGACGCCCGCACCGGGCAAGGTGGTGTCGGAAGTCCAGTTCGCGGCGGTGAATTTGAGCGCGGTAGGCGCATGGTTAACACCCGCAACCGTCCACTCTGCGGAGGCTGGCGTGATCGCCAAACCGTCGGTCACCATGTAATTCACGGAAACGGGAACGCCCTGACCCGCAAGGACGCTCTGATACGCCGGATTCGTCGGGTCCAGCGTGAAGCTGTGCGTGGTCTCGTCATAGGTGACGCCAGCAGGCAGTGTGGCCGGAGCGACGACCTGCAGCAGGGTGTTGTCATCGGCGTCACTGGCATGGGCCAGCGCATCGAGCGTGGAGGCAGCGCCATTGGCAATCGCCGTCCCTGCGACGGCCCCCGAGACCTCGGGCGCATCGTTGGTGCCCCGGATGGTGATGATGACGGTGCCCCCCGGGTCCTCAGCGGCATTGGCGCCCTGGTCGTCGGTGACCGTGACATTGAACGTCTCGGACCAAAAATCCCCTTCCCCCATTGACTGCACAAGCGCCGCATCGTTGTGGAGGGTGTAGGTCCATCGGCCGTCGGCTTCCACCGTGAAGGTGCCAAAGGTACCTATCGCGTCGCCGCTGTAGGTCAACACCGCCCCATGGTCAACGTCGGTGGCGGTGACTCGACCGCTGGCGGTCAACTGCCCGTCTTCGGTCACGGTGCCGGACTGGGGTGTGCTGGTGATCACGGGGGCGTCGTTCACTCCGCCGATGATGATTGTTTCTGGAATATTGAGGATGGCCCCTTTGTCGTCGGTGACGGTGAGGGTGAAGTGCTCCGTCACGAAATCGCCTTCCGCGAGCTCACGGAAAGCTTCATTGTTGGCTTGGCTGTAGACCCAGTGTCCATCGGCACCCACAAGGAAGCTGCCATAGGCGCTGGTCGCATCGCCGCTGAATGAGAGCGCTGCGCCATGATCGGGATCGATCACTTCAAACGTACCAATGCGTTGCACAGTGAGGTCCGCCCCGAAGATGTCCGAGAACTCTTCGAAGAACAGAGCGGGCGCATCGTTAGTCCCGGCGACATCAATCGTCACCGCCTGGGTTGCCGTGGCACCCTTGTCGTCGGTCACGGTGACCGTGAAGATTTCCGTGTCCCGCTCGCCACCCGCCAGCGCCTGGACGTCCTCCGAACCGTTGTTCAGCGTATAGGTCCATTGGCCATCGTCGGTCACAGTGAAGTGCCCGTAAACGCCCTCGGCGTTCCCGCTGAAGACCCGCGTGCCACCCTGGTCGATATCGGTGGCCTTGACCATACCCGTTGCCTCCAAGGTACCGTCCTCCTGGACCGCCCCGGTTTGGGCCGCACTCGTGATCTCCGGCTTGTCATTGGTGCCCTGAATGGTGATCACCACGGATTGAACGGCTGCGGCGCCCTTGTCATCGGTGACCGTGACCTGGAAGGTTTCCTTGACTTCCTGCCCTCCCGCCAATGACTGCAGGGCCGAGGCGATCCCGTCGGTCCCATTCGCCAAGGTGTAGGTCCAGGTCCCGTTGGGAGATACGGTGAATGTGCCGTACTGGCCAATCCGGGTGCCACTGTAGGTGAGGACGTCGTTGGGGTTCGGGTCGGTCGCCACCACGGCGCCCTGCGCAAGAAGTATCCCGTCCTCCTGCACCGTCCCTGCCTGGGGGCCGCTGGTGATGACCGGCGCGAAGTTCGGCGCGATGACCTTGACGTTTTCGATCATCGCCACCTGCAACTGGGTGCCCGTGCCGAAGTCGAAGGTGAAGGCGCTGGCGCCCGAGTTGGGAAGATTGCCGTTGGCGGCCTTGTACGCGTCCACCATGGCCTTGAACTCGAGCACGCGCTGGGCCACCCGGGCCTCGAAGGCTTCCCAGCCCTCATAGGTCCAGCCGCCGTACTGCGAGAAGTCGAGGACGAGGGTGTCCTTGCCCGAGCCGCCGTTGTAGTAGTCGACCACGCCCGCTTCATTGGCGAAGGTGTAGATGAGCGTGTCGTTGCCGGCACCTGCGTTGAGGGTGTCGCTGCCCAGGCCAGCGTCGAAGAGTTCGTCGCCGCCGCCGAGGACGATCTTGTCGTCGCCGGTGGTGCCTGTGGTGCCGGAGGTGAGAGTGGTCATGGCCTTGCCTTTCCCGTGGATTCAAGTTGGAGGAGGGGTGGGGCCAAGGGATGTCAGTGCACTCTCAGCCCATCGAGGTACTTCGTGCTAGCGACTACACTTTGGTTTTAATATCGAGCTGTAACCGGGTCAATGAAAAACCAGCACCTGGTTACAACTGCAAGCTTCCGGGGGCGCCCTGCCCTGGCCCGTCTTTACCCGCCCTTTACGGCCGCTTGGCCCGGCGGAGACGGGGGCCCGGCGGGCGCTGGCTACCATCGGGCGATGCAGCGCCTTTTGATGATCGAAGACGACGCGCGCCTGGCGGCAATGGTGCGCGAGTACCTCGGCCCTTCCGGGTTCGAGGTGGCCCAGGCGGCCGACGGCGAGGCTGGCCTGGCGGCGCTGCAGCAGGCCGCGCCGGCGGCCCTGCCCGAGCTGGTCATCCTCGACCTGATGCTTCCCGGCATCGACGGCCTCGAGGTGTGCCGGCGCCTCCGCAGCCTGCCCGGTCCGGCGAGCCGTGTGCCGGTGCTGATGCTCACCGCCAAGGGCGACCCGATGGACCGCGTGATCGGCCTCGAGGTCGGCGCCGACGACTACCTGCCCAAACCCTTCGAACCGCGCGAACTGCTCGCACGTATCCGCGCCATCCTGCGCCGGCGCCATGAGCCAGCGGCGGGCGCGGCCGATGCGGCGCAGGCCGAGCCGCCGTTGCGCTTTGGCTCGCTGGAGATCGACCGCGCCGGCCGCCGTGTGAGCGTGAACGGCCAGGGCGCGGCGCTCACCGCCTACCAGTTCGACCTGCTGCTGGCACTGGCCGAACGTGCCGGGCGCGTGCTCACGCGCGACCAGATCATGGCGGCGGTGCGCGGGCGCGAGCTCGAGGCCTTCGACCGCTCGATCGACGTGCACATGGGCCGCATCCGCGCCGCCATCGAGGCCGATCCGAAGAGCCCGCGCCGCATCCTCACCGTGCGCGGCGTGGGCTACGTGTTCGCGCGCGAGCAGGATTGACGCGCCGCGCATTGCCATGACGACCGAACGCCCGGCTGAACGCCCAACGGACCGCCTAACTGAGCGCCCGTCTCCGCGCCGCTTCCCCGGCCTGCCGCTGTACCTGCGCATCTGGCTGGCGGTGATCGGCGCGGTGCTGGTGATCACCCTGGCCTTCGCCTGGCTGTGGCGAGCCAATGACGACGAGGCGCCTTCGGGCCTGCGGGGCCGCGAGCGCGAGATCATCCTGCGCGACGAGTCCGGCCAGGTGCTCGGGCGCACCCGCAGCCGGCCGGTGTTCGTGCCGGGGCACGGCATCGAATTCGCGGTACCGCTCGAGGACGGTCGCACCGTGATCCTGCACATGCCGCCACGCGAGCGGCATGACGAAGACCGGCCAGGCGATACGGGCCGCGACACCGGGCATGCTCCGGGCCACGGCCCTGGCTACGGCCCCCGCATGCAGGGCGAAGGCCCGGGCGCCGAGGGGCCCGCGGGCCCGCCGCGCCTGGAAGCCGGTCCGTCCGGGCCGCGTGGCGGCGGCCGGCTGATGGCGCCCCCGCCGCCGTCCCGCCCCTGGCTGCGCGGCACCAACGGCCTGCTGCTGATGCTGGCGGTGGTGGCCCTGGCGGTGGCGGTGGGCAGCTACCCGATCATCCGCCGCCTCACCCAGCGGCTCGAGGCGCTGCGCGCCGGCGTGGAGCGCTGGGGCGATGGCGACCTGAAGGCGCGGGTCGACGAGTCCGGGAACGACGAGGCGGCCTTCCTCGCGAAACGCTTCAACCGCGCCGCGGCACGGGTGGAGCAGCTGGTGCAAAGCCACAAGTCCCTGCTGGCCAACGCCTCGCACGAGCTGCGCTCGCCGCTGGCGCGCATCCGCATGGGGCTGGCCCTCCTGGGGCCGCAGGCCGATGCGCGGGCGCGCGCCGAGATCGAGCGCAACATCGCCGAGCTGGACCAGCTGGTGGAGGAAATCCTGCTGGCGAGCCGGCTGGACATGCCCGGCGCGGACATCGGCACGCCTGAGGCGGTGGACCTCACCGGCCTGGCCGCGGAGGAATGCGCGCGCACCGGCGCGAGCTTGCAGGTGGGAGATGCGGGCCGTGGGCCGGATGGATCGGGTGACGCCGCGGAGGTTCCGGCCGACGAATCCGCGGACGCCTTCACGGACGGTGACCCTGTCGTCGTCCAGGGTCAACCGCGTCTGCTGCGGCGGGTCTTGCGCAACCTGCTGGAGAACGCCCGCCGTTATGGCGAGGGCGAGGTCCGCCTGGAGATCGCGCGCGAGGCGGGTGCGGCGGACGCATCCGGCTGGGGCTTCGTGGTGCTGCGCGTGTGCGACCGCGGCCCCGGCGTGCCCGCCGACCAGCGCGAACGCATCTTCGAGCCCTTCTACCGCCTGCCCGGCGCCAGCGAACAGTCGGGCGGCGTGGGCCTGGGCCTGGCGCTGGTGAAGTCGATCGTGCAACGCCATGGCGGCACGGTGCGGTGCGAGGACCACGCGGGCGGCGGCGCCTGTTTCGTGGTGCGGCTGCCGCTTGCCCGGACCGGCGAGGCCGCCTAGAATTCAGGGCTAAATAAAGCGCTGAATTTGGAGCCATCATGGAAGCCATCCACGCCGACCTGGCGGTGAGCATGTCGGAGTTCAAGAAGAATCCGGCGGCCGTCCTGCGGGCGGCCAAGCGGCGTCCGGTCGCTGTGCTCAATCACAACCGCGCGGCGTTCTACATGCTCGAGCCCCAGCTGTTCGAGGCCTTGCTCGAGGAACTTGCCGACCAGGACCTTCTGCGCAAGGTCGCCAAGCGCCTGGCCGACACCGACAAGGCCGTCGAGGTCCGACTTGACGAGCTCTAAGCCCGCGAGCAGCCAGAAGTACCGACTGTTCTTCCTCCCCGCGGCGCTCGACGAGTGGTGCCGTCTCGACGGCTCCTTGCGCGAGCCGCTCAAGAAACTGCTGGCCAAGCGGCTGGACCAGCCCCATGTCCCCGGCGGGCGGCTGCATGGCGCGCTCTCGGCCTGCTACAAGATCAAGCTGCGTAAGCAGGGCCTGCGCCTCGTCTACACGGTGCAGGAGGAGCGCCTCATCGTGCTGGTGCTGGCTGTGGACCGGCGAGAAGACTCGGCGGCGTATCAATCGGCATTGGCCCGGCTGCAATCCGTCCCGCATTGAGCGCGGGGCGCCCCCCGAGCATCACCTGAGGGGCCTCAACGGGCCGGCGTCGGGCGAGAGACCCGGTCCTCCCACGCGAGCCAGCCGGCGCTCGCCAGCAGGCTGACCGCGGCGATCTGCAGGGCGAGGTTCATCGAAGTGGTGGCGTCGAGGCCGGGCAAATGCCCCAGTGCATTCGCGAGCACCGGCCCCACGATCTGCCCCAGGGCAAAGGCCGCCGTCATGCGCGGGAGCACCGCGGCGCCGCCGCGCACGCGCGCCTCCTGCACCGCCGCCAGGGTCATGACCATGAAGGTACCGCCCACCAGCAGGGCCGAAAGCGCAATCGTCCAGCCCGAGAGCCACAGGCTCGGCGCCAGCGCCCCGAGGCCCATGAGCGCCTGCGTGATCGCCCAGACCCGCAGGCGGCTGGCATGGCGCAGCCACCACACCGCGAGCAGCACCGAGAGCAGGGCCGCCAGGCCCCACAGCGGCCAGGCCAGGCCGAACAGGCGCGGGTCAGGCACCAGGGTGCGCGCCAGCGCCGGCAGGAAGGTGGCGGGCAGGATGTAGCCGAAGCCAAAGAGCCCGTAAGCCACCGCCAGCGGACGCATGCGGGGGGACCAGAGTCCGGCGGAGGCCGTGGAAGCACCCGCGGCCATGGGCGCGTGCGAAGCCGGCGCGGACACCGGCGGCCGATCTACCGGTGTGGCCGTGCGCGCATGTGCCTCAATGGCCGCCGACGCCGGCGCCCCACCGGTGGCCGCCGCTGCGCCGCCGGCCTGGGAGGCCTGCAGCCGACGCATGACACGCATCACCGGCACCAGCAGCAAGGCCCCGAGCCCCGCGAGCTGCAGCCACAGCGAGACGGCGCTCACGCCGGCCGAGGCCGCGGCCATGCAATAGAGGCCGGTGAGCATGATGCCGATGCCCACGCCGGCATAGAAGCCGCTGCTCCAGCCGCTTGGCCCCTCGGCCCCCTTGCGCTGCGCCAATGCGCCCAGGCACCAGACGCTGGTGGCGACGAAGGCCCAGGCGCTGGCCGCGCCGGCGAGGGTGCGCACTGCGGCCCAGCCCCAAGGGCCCAGGGGCAGGGCCATGGCGCCAAGCAGCAGCACGGTGAGCCCGAGGGCGAGCCGCGCCATGCGCAAGGGGTTTCGCGCCAGTGGACCGGCGGTGAGCGCGCCCACCAGATAACCGACGTAGTTGGCCGCCGCGATCCAGCCGCCGCTGGCGATGTCGGCCTGGCCGTCCGCGATCATCAGCGGCAACATGGGCGTGAAGGAGAAGCGGCCGAAACCCATGGCCACCGACAGCGACAACAAGCCCGCAAGGCCGAGGGCGATGGTGGTGGGCACGGAGCGCGCGGAGGGTTGGCCCGCGCCCGGGCGGTGGCTGGCGGGCGCGTCGTGGGGCATGCCGGACTGCGCTCCGGGGTTCAGGAGAACGTGCCCGGGCCGGCCGATACCACCGGTCCGATGCGCACACCCTCCAGGGCCTGCAGCACCCGCCCCGGGTCCAGGTCCCGCAGGCAACGCTGGTGCCCGAGCGGGCACTCGCGCTCGAAGCAGGGCGCGCAGTCCAGCGGCGGCTGGTAGGCGGGGTCGTCCTTGAGCCAGATCACCTTCGCCGCCGGATTGAGCGGCGGCGTGTGCAGCGGGCTCGACGAGCCGAACACCGCCACCTGCGGCAGGCCGAAGGCAGCGGCCACGTGCATCAGGCCCGAGTCGTTGCTCACCATCGCGCGCGCGCCGGCAATCAGTGCGAAGGCTTCGGCCAGGGAGGTGCGGCCGGCGAGGTTGCGGCAGCGACCCGCCGCCAGACCCGGAGGCGGCATCGATCCGGCGCCCTGCCCCGCCGCCGACTGGGCGATCTCCTCGCACACCTCACCGTCCTTGGCCGACCCGAGCAGCAGCACCGGCGCGTCGAGCTGCGCCGCGAGCTGCGCGTAATGCGCCGAGGGCCAGCGCTTGGACGGGCCGAACTCCGCGCCCGGCGCGAACACGTAATAGCCGCCCACCGCCAGGCCCTGGCCTTCGGCGGCGCGCGCCACCTCGCCCTCGGCGAGGGACAGGCGGGGCCGGTCGGCCTCGACGCCGGGCTCACCGCTCAGGGCCGAATAGAAGGCCACCATCGGTGGCTTGCCCTTGGGGTTCTTCAGCCGGTGCGTGAGCAGGCCGACCCGGGCCTCACCCAGGTAGCCGACGCGGCGCGGGATGCTGGCCAGAAAGGGCAGCAAGGCGCTCTTGAGGGAATTGGGCAGCACATAGGCCGCGTCGAAGCGGCCCTGGAGCTCGCGCGCCAGGCGGCGGCGCTCACGCAGCTGCAGGCCGCCGTGCTGGAAAGGGAACTCCACCACCTCGGCCACCTGCGGCATGGCGCGGTAGACGGGCGCCACCCAGGGCAGGGCCCCGACGGTGAGGCGCTCGCCGCGCGCATGCAGGCGGCGCAGCAGCGGCTCGGTCATGACCGCGTCGCCGATCCACTGCGGCGCGATCACCAGGCTGCGGGTGCCCGGGGCCGGCGAGTGGGGGAGGGAAGCAGTCATGGGGAAGGAAAAACGCCCCGGGGCGGGCAGCCGGCCGGGGCGAGGTGACGGGGCCGTGAGGCCTCAGTGGCCACCGCCGAAGTGCTCGCCGGCGGCCAGCTTGTAGACCGTGCCGCAGTAGGCGCAGCGGGCTTCGCCGGTGCTGGCCACGTCGAGGAAGACGCGCGGGTGGCTGTTCCACAGCTTCATGCCGGCCTGGGGGCTGGGGCAGAAGACGCCGCCGTTGCCGTTCAGGTCCTTGGCCTTGAGCTCGACGACGGCTTCCTTGCGGGCAGCACTCGGAGAGGTGGCGGTGGTCATGGCGTCCGTCCTCAGACCTTGGTGAGCCAGTGGGCGTACTTGGGGTTGCGGCCGTTGACGATGTCGAAGAAGGCCGTCTGGATCTTCTCGGTGATCGGGCCGCGCGAGCCGATGCCGATCTGCACCCGGTCGAGTTCGCGGATCGGGGTCACTTCGGCGGCGGTGCCGGTGAAGAAGGCCTCGTCGGCGATGTAGATCTCGTCGCGGGTGATGCGCTTCTGGATCAACTCGATACCCAGGTCGGCGCAGATGTGCATGACGGTGTTGCGGGTGATGCCGTTCAGGGCGCCCGCGGACAGGTCGGGGGTGTAGACCTTGCCGTCCTTGATGACGAACACGTTCTCGCCGGCGCCTTCGCTCACGAAGCCGGCGCTATCGAGCAGCAGGGCCTCGTCGTAGCCGTCGTCGGTGGCTTCCATGTTGGCCAGGATGGAGTTGCTGTAGTTGCTCACCGCCTTGGCCTGGGTCATCGTGATGTTCACGTGGTGGCGGGTGTAGCTGGAGGTCTTGACGCGGATGCCGCGCTTCATGCCCTCTTCGCCCAGGTAGGCGCCCCAGGCCCAGGCGGCCACCATCAGGTGGATCTGGTTGCCCTTGGGGGAGACGCCCAGCTTCTGCGAACCGATCCAGGTGAGGGGACGCAGGTAGCAGCTTTCCAGCTTGTTGGCGCGGACCACGGCCTTCTGCGCCTCGTTGACCTGCTCCTTGGTGAAGGGGATGGCCATGCGCAGGATCTTGGCGCTGTTGAACAGGCGGTCGGTGTGCTCCTGCAGGCGGAAGATGGCGGTGCCGTTGACGGTGTTGTAGGCGCGAACGCCCTCGAACGCGCCGCAGCCATAGTGCAGGGTGTGGGTCAGGACGTGGATCTTGGCATCACGCCATTCGACCATCTCGCCGTCCATCCAGATCTTGCCGTCGCGGTCGGCCATGCTGGGAAGCGCGCTCATTTCAATTCCTTTGCCGTCGGGGAAACCAAAAAAACCATTCTAGTGCGCGGCCGGGCTGTCTTCCGGCACCTCGGGCCGCCACAGCTTCCAGGCCACCAGGCGGCCAGCCCGGAACTCGCAGGTGACCAGGGAGCCGGTGCCGTCGGTCCAGCGATAGACCTCGGGCTCTTCGCCCTCGGGGGACTGGCGCTCGCCCAGGGACTTGGTCATGGCCATCACGTGCAGCAGGTTGACCCCGGTGCGCAGCTTGGCGTGCAGCATGACCGCGCTGCCCACATAGCCCACCGGACGGTCGGCGGCCTGCTTCATGACATGCATCATGCGGGTGAAGTGCAGCAGGATCCACATGACGCCGCCGGTGAGGGCGACGGCCACGCCGGACCAGCCATAGGCCTGCCAGGCGAAGGCGAGAAAGGCCAGGGCGGCCAGGGGGTAGACGAAACGGCGCCAATTCATGGCCGGTATTGTCTCAGCGAAATTCGCCCGGGCCGGCTCACGCCAGCGAGCGCACCACCTCCATCGCCTCCTCGATGCGGTCGACCGGGTGGATGGTCAGGCCTTCGAGCTCGCGGCCGGCCTTCTTGGGCGCGTTGGCGCGCGGCACCACCGCCACCGAGAACCCGAGCTTGGCCGCCTCGCGCAGGCGCTCCTGCCCGCGCGGCGCAGGCCGCACCTCGCCGGCCAGGCCCACCTCGCCGAAGGCGATGAAGCCCTTGGGCAGGGCCCGACCGCGCAGCGAGGAGGTGATGGCCAGCATGACCGACAAATCGGCGGCCGGCTCGCTGATGCGGACGCCGCCCACCGCGTTGACGAACACGTCCTGGTCGTAGCAGGCGACGCCGGCGTGGCGGTGCAGCACCGCCAGCAGCATGGCCAGGCGATCCCGCTCCAGGCCCACCGAGAGACGCCGCGGGCTGGGCCCGCCGGTGTCGACCAGGGCCTGGATCTCGACCAGCAGCGGCCGGGTACCTTCCAGCGTGACCAGCACGCAGCTGCCCGGCACCGGCTCGGCGTGCTGCGAAAGGAAGATGGCGCTGGGGTTGGCGACGCCCTTGAGGCCCTTCTCGGTCATGGCGAAAACGCCGATCTCGTTCACCGCGCCGAAGCGGTTCTTGATGGCGCGCACCAGGCGGAAGCTCGAGTGCGTGTCGCCTTCGAAATAGAGCACGGTGTCGACCATGTGCTCGAGCACGCGCGGGCCGGCAAGCGCGCCCTCCTTCGTGACGTGGCCCACTAGGATGATGCAGGTGCCGCTGGCCTTGGCGGCGCGGGTGAGGTGGGCCGCGCACTCGCGCACCTGGGCCACCGAACCGGGCGCCGAGGTGAGCTGGTCGGAGTACACCGTCTGGATGGAGTCGATCACCGCCACCGCAGGCTGCGTGGTCGCGAGCGTGGCGAGGATCTTTTCCAGATTGATCTCGGCCAGCACCTTGACCTGCGACTGGTCCAGGCCCAGGCGGCGCGAACGCAGCGCCACCTGGGCGCCCGACTCCTCGCCGGTGACATACAGGGTGGGGATCTGGGCGCGCTGCAGGTTGTCCAGCGCCTGCAAGAGCAGGGTGGACTTGCCGATGCCCGGGTCACCGCCAATGAGCACCACGCCGCCCTCGACGATGCCGCCGCCCAGCACCCGGTCGAGTTCGTCAATGCCGGTGGGCGCGCGGCTCACCTCGGTGGCCTCGATGTCGGCCAGCACCGTCACCGGCGCCGACTTGGCCAGGGCCGCGAAGCGGTTCTTGCCGCCGCCGGCGGGGGACTCGGGCACGGTCTCGACCAGGGTGTTCCAAGCCTCGCAATGCGGGCACTTGCCGAGCCAGCGCGGGCTGGTGCCGCCGCATTCGGTGCAGGTGTAGACCCTCTTTTCCTTGGCCATGGCGCAATTGTGAGGCTTGGGGCCTCGACCTCGACCTCGGGCTGGGGCCTCAGGCCTCGACCTGCACCGGCACCCGCGGGGCCAGCGCGCACATCAGCTCGTAGCCCACGGTGCCGCCAGCGCGGGCGACCTCGTCGATGGACAGCACCTGGCCGTTGCCCGCCCGGCCCCAGAGCGTGACCTCGCTGCCGAAGCCGGCCTCGGGCAGCTCGGTGAGGTCGACCGCCAGCATGTCCATGCTCACGCGGCCCAGGGTACGGGTGCGCCGGCCCTGCACCAGCACCGGGGTACCGGTGGGGCAGTGGCGCGGGTAGCCGTCGGCATAGCCGCAGGCGACGATGCCGATGCGCATGGCGCCCGGCGCGGTGAAGCTCGAGCCGTAGCCCACGGTGTCGCCGGCCTGCAGGGCCTGCACCGCGATCACCCGCGAGGACAAGGTCATCGCGGGCAGCAGGCCCCAGTGGGCCGCGTCGTGCTCGGGGAAGTCGGGCGAGCTGCCATAGACGGCGATGCCCGGGCGCACCCACTCGGCGCTGAGCGCCGGGTCGCCGGCATGGCGCAGGGTGGCGGCGCTGTTGGAGAGGCTGCGCTCGCCCGGCAGGTCGTGGGTGGCGGCCTCGAAGGCGCGCGCCTGGTGGGCAACGCCGAGGGGGCCGTCGGCGTCGCTGAAGTGCGTCATGTGGGTGATCTCGTCGACCTGGGGCAGCGCGTTCAGCCGGGTCCAGGCGCTGCGGTAGGCCGAGGGCTTGAAGCCCAGGCGGTTCATGCCGGAGTTCATCTTGAGGAAGACGCGGTGCGGCACATGGGTCTTGTGCAGTGCCAGCATGTCGATCTGCTCCTCGCAGTGCACCACATGCCACAGGCCCAGGCGCGAGCACAACTCCAGGTCGCGGGCCTCGAACACGCCCTCCAGCAACAGGATGGGGCCGCGCCAGTCGAGGGCGCGCAGGCGGCGCGCCTCGTCCAGATCGAGCAGGGCAAAACCGTCGGCGGCACGCAGCCCCTCGAAGGCGCGCTCGAGGCCGTGACCGTAGGCGTTGGCCTTGACCACGCCCCACACACGGGCGTCGGGAACCTGGGCGCGCACACGCGCCAGGTTGGCGCGCAGGGCTTCGGGATGGAGGGTGGCCAGGATCGGGCGGGGCATGGGCAGGCGGGCGTCAGCCCAAATTGTGGCATTACCCCGCGTGATATAAACCGCCCACCTTCTGGAGACGGCAGACCAGCCGCAGCCCGCGTTCGGGCAAGCGGCGCGCACACGAATGAAGCGCGGCTTTTACACCATCATGTCGGCGCAGTTTTTCAGCTCGCTGGCCGACAACGCCTTGTTCGTGGCCGCGGTTGAACTGCTGAAATCCGGCGGCGCCCCCGAGTGGCAGCGCGCCGCCCTGGTGCCCATGTTCGCCCTCTTCTACGTGGTGCTGGCCCCCTTCGTCGGCGCCTTTGCCGACGCCTTGCCCAAGGGCAAGGTGATGTTCATCAGCAATGCGATCAAGGTGATCGGCTGCCTGATGATGCTGTTTGGCAGCCACCCGCTGCTGTCCTATGCGGTGGTGGGCCTGGGCGCTGCGGCCTACTCGCCGGCCAAGTACGGCATCCTCACCGAACTCCTGCCCGCCTCGCAGCTGGTCAAGGCCAACGGCTGGATCGAGGGCCTGACCATCGCCTCCATCATCCTGGGCATCCTGCTCGGCGGCCAGCTGGTGGGCCATGCGGTCTCCGGCCACCTGCTGGCGCTCGACCTGCCCGGCCTCGACACCGGCATCGACACCGCGCCCGAGGCGGCCATCTCGCTCCTCATCGCGGTCTACGGCATCGCCGCCTGGTTCAACACCCGCATCCCGCACACCGGCGTGATCATGCGGCCGATGCCCAGCAACCCGCTGGCCCTGGTGCCCGACTTCTTCACCTGCAACACCCGGCTGTGGCGTGACAAGCTGGGCCAGATCTCGCTGGCCACCACCACCCTGTTCTGGGGCGTCTCGGGCAACCTGCGCTACATCATCCTGGCCTGGAGCGCCGCCGCCCTGGGCTACAGCACCACCCAGGCCTCGGCGCTGACCGGCGTCGTTGCCCTGGGCACCGCGGTGGGCGCGGTCGTCGCGTCGATGCGCATGCGCCTGGACATGGCCACCAGCGTCATGCCCCTGGGCATCGCGATGGGCCTGCTGGTGGTGCTGATGAATTTCATCAGCAACGTCTGGGTGGCTGCGCCCTTCCTCATTCTCCTGGGCGCGCTCGGCGGCTTCCTGGTGGTGCCGATGAACGCGCTGCTGCAGCACCGCGGGCACAACCTCATGGGCGCAGGCCGCTCGATCGCAGTGCAGAACTTCAACGAGCAGGCCTGCATCCTGGCGCTGGGCGCCTTCTATGCCCTCTCCACCGGGCTGGGCATGTCGGCCTTCGGCGCGATCACCGCCTTCGGCCTCTTCGTCGCCGGCGTGATGTGGCTGATCCAGCGCTGGCACGCCGACAACCTCGTCCAGCACAAGGACGAGGTCGACCACCTGCTCGAACTCGCACGGCACGACAACGCCCATGGTTGATCGCGGCAGCTGGAAGGCGGCCGCCGCCCTGGTGCTCAATGCCGCGGTCTGGGGCCTGTCGTGGTGGCCCTTCCGGGAGCTGCAGGCGCTGGGCCTGCATCCGCTGTGGGCCACCGGCGCCGTCTACCTGCTCTCCATCGCCCTGCTGCTGGCCTTTCGTCCGCGCACCTGGGCCGAGTGCCGCGGCCACACCGTGCTGTGGCTGCTGGGGCTGGTGGCCGGCCTGACCAACGTCGGCTTCAACTGGGCGGTTGCCATCGGCGACGTGGTCCGGGTGGTGCTGCTGTTCTACCTGATGCCCGCCTGGTCGATGCTGCTGGCCTGGCCCCTGCTGGGCGAGCGGCCGACCTTCGCCGGCCTGCTGCGCCTGCTGCTGGCCCTGGCCGGCGTGGCGGTGGTGCTCGACCCTGGCACCGGCGGCCTGCCGTGGCCGCGCGAAGCCACCGACTGGCTGGCGCTGGGCGCGGGCTTCTGCTTCGCCTTCACCAATGTGCTGCTGCGCAAGCTCGAGCAGGTGCCGCCCTGGGCCCGGGTGCTGACCATGTTCATCGGCGGGCTGGTGATGGCGTCGGCAACCGCGGCTGCCGGCCAGGCCGCGGGCCTCGTGCCGGCGCCGATGCTGCCCGCCGGCGGCTGGGGCCTAGCGGTGATGCTGGGCCTGGCCTTCCTCGGCGGCAACATCGGCCTGCAGTACGGCGCGGCCCGGCTGCCGGCGGCGGCCACCTCGCTCATCATGCTGTCCGAGATCATCTTCGCCAGCGTGTCCTCCGTCGCGCTCGGCGCTGCCCATTTCAGCCCGCGCATCGCGCTCGGCGCCGGACTCATCCTGCTGGCAGCTTTCTGGGCCTGCCTGCCCGCCCGGCCCCGCGAGGCCACACAATGACGCCGCCATGAACCTCGCCACCCCCACCCTCTACGACTTCACCGTGCGCCGCATCGACGGCCAGGCCCAGGCCCTGGCGGCCTTCCGCGGCCAGGTGCTTCTGGTGGTCAATACCGCCAGCGCCTGCGGCTTCACCCCGCAGTACGCCGGCCTCGAAGACCTGCACCGTCAGTACGGCGGCCAGGGCCTGGTGGTGATGGGGTTCCCCTGCAACCAGTTCGGCGCGCAGGAGCCGGGCAGCCACTCCGAGATCGAGACCTTCTGCGAAACCCGCTTCGGGGTGAGCTTTCCGCTGATGGAGAAGGTGGACGTGAACGGCGACCGCGCGCTGCCGCTGTACCAGTGGCTCAAGGCGCAGGCGCCGGGCTTCCTGGGCACGAAGTCGATCAAGTGGAACTTCACCAAGTTCCTGGTGGGGCGTGACGGCCGGGTGATCCGCCGCTACCCGCCGACGGCCAAGCCGGAGAAGATCCGCGCGGACATCGAGAAGGCGCTGGCGCAGCCGGCGCCCGCGGCGGCTTAGGCCGGCTGCAGGGCCTCGTCCAGCAGCTCCACCCAGTGCCGCACCGGCGTATCGGTGCCCGATTGCAGGTGGGTGATGCAGCCGATGTTGGCCGAGGCGATGGCCTGCGGCGCAAGCGCCCCCAGGTGACCCAGCTTGCGGTCACGCAGCGCGGTCGCGGTCTCGGGCTGCAGCACCGAGTAGGTGCCCGCCGAGCCGCAGCACAGGTGAGATTCGTTCATCGCCAGTTGCAGCGTGAACCCCAGCGCGCCCAGGTGCTGCTCGACGCCGCCACGCAGCTTCATGCCGTGCTGCAGGGTGCAGGGCGGGTGCCAGGCGATCACGCCTTGCGGCGCTTTCACCCGGGCCTTCAGCGCGGGCACCAGGTCGGGCAGCAGCTCGCTCAGGTCGCGGGCCAGTTCGCTGATGCGGCGGGCCTTGTCGGCATAGACGGGGTCGTCCTTCAGGAGATGCCCGTACTCCTTCACGGTGACGCCGCAGCCCGAGGCATTGATCACCAGCGCCTCGACCTGGCCCGATGCCACGAAGGGCCACCAGGCGTCGACGTTGGCGCGCATCTGCGCCTTGCCACCGTCCTGGTCGTTGAGGTGGAACTTCACCGCGCCGCAGCAGCCCGCGCCCGGCGCGAACACGGCCTCGATGCCGGCGGCGTCAAGCACGCGCCGCGTCGCCGCGTCGATGCCGGGGGCCATCGCAGGCTGCACGCAGCCGGCGAGCATCAGCACCTTGCGCGCATGGGTGCGCGTGGGCACCACGCCGGCAGGACGCGGCGCGGGCACCTTGGCCTTGAGCGCCGAAGGCAGCAGGCCGCGCACCGCCTGCCCGAGCTTCATCGCCGGGGCGAAGAGGGGCGAGGGCAGGCCCTCCTTGAGCGCCCACCGCAGCGCGCGCTCAGGCGCGGAACGGGGCACCCGCTCCTCGACCAGCTTGCGGCCGATGTCGACCAGGTGGCCGTACTGCACGCCGCTGGGGCAGGTGCTCTCGCAGTTGCGGCAGGTGAGGCAGCGGTCCAGGTGCAGCTGCGTCTTCTCGGTGGGCGCCTCGCCTTCGAGCACCTGCTTGATCAGGTAGATGCGGCCGCGCGGTCCGTCGAGCTCGTCGCCGAAGACCTGGTAGGTCGGGCAGGTGGCGGTGCAGAAGCCGCAGTGCACGCACTTGCGCAGGATGGCCTCGGCCTCGCGGCCTTCGGGCGTGTCCTGGAATTCGGGGGCGAGGCGTGTTTGCATGCGAGGTCGAGGGCGTTGTGCGTGCGGGGCGGGCGAAGACGTGGGGCTCAGAGCCCGGGGTAGAGGCGGCCCGGGTTGAGGATGCCGGCCGGGTCAAATTCGCGCTTGAGATCGTGGTGAATGCGGTCCAGGGGCGCGGCCAAGGGCGCCATGCGCCCGCTGCGTTGCAGAGCGCCTTCGTCGCCGGCGATGAAGAGGGTGGCGTGGCCGCCGGCGGCGCGGGCCGCTTCGCGCAGGCGCTCGGCCTCCGCAGGCCGCGCGCGCACCCAGCGCTGGCCGCCGTGCCACTCCACATAAGGCGTGTCGGGCAGGTCCAGTACCGGCGCAGTCTGCGGCACCGACAGGCGCCACAGGTCGCGGTCGCCGCGCTCGGTGAACCAGGGCAGCTGCAGGTCGCGTGAGGCGGACCAGTCGGAGGCCACGTCGCCCTGGCGCTCGCCGCCCAGGCGCTGGCAGGCCGCTTCCACCGCGGCGACAGCGCCGCGCAGGCGCAGGAAGAGGGTGGGCACGCCCGGGTCCTCGACCCAGGCGCTGGCGTTCAGCGGCAGGCTCTGCCCGCCCCATTCGTTCAGGCGGCGCAGCGCCTCGTCCTGGCGCATCTCGAAACGCAGCGTGGCCTCGGCGGGCGCGATCGGCAGCACCTTGAGGCTCACTTCGGCGAGGAGGCCCAGCGTGCCCATGGCCCCGGCCATGAGGCGCGACACGTCGTAGCCGGCCACGTTCTTCATCACCTGGCCGCCGAACACCAGCAGCTGGCCGCGGCCGTTGACGATGCGCGCGCCCAGCACGTAGTCACGCACCGAGCCGACGCTGGCGCGGGCCGGGCCCGAGAGGCCGGCGGCGACCATGCCGCCCACCGTGGCACCGCCGCCAAAATGCGGCGGCTCGAATGGCAGGCACTGGCCCTGGGCCGCGAGCAGCGCCTCCAGCTGCGCCAGCGGGGTGCCGGCGCGCACGGTGACGACCAGCTCGCTGGGCTCGTAGCTCACGACGCCGGTAAGGCCAGCGGTGGACAGCGGCTCGCCTTCCTGCGTCGGCTCGCCGTAGAAATCCTTGCTGCCGCCCCCGCGGATGCGGAGTGCCTGGCCGCGGGCGGCGGCCTCGCGGATGCGGTCCATCAGGGACGCGAGCGCGAGTTCGGCCTGTTGGGCCTGTTCGGCCTGCGGAGTCGGGGAAGCGGAAGACATGCGCCGATGTTATGCGCCCGCGCCGGCCCCGCCTGCTGCGGCGCGGGAATGCCCCGGCGCGGCGACGAAGTTCACCGGCAGGCCCGGCACCGCCACGCGCGTCTGCAGGACATGGCCCGAGAGCGGGCAGGCCGCGAGTTCGGCCGCCGGGCGGCCCTGGCGGGCGGTGGTGAGATAGAGCGTGCGCCCGTCCTCGCCGCCGAAGCAGGGCATGGTGGGACAGCGCACCGGCAGGGGCCAGTCGCCTGCGACAGAGCCATCGGGCGCGAGGCGCAGCAGGCGGCCGCCTTCGAACATCGACACCCAGTAATGCCCCTCGACGTCGACCGCGGCGCCGTCGGGCCGGCCGCCGTAGGTGGCGGCGTCCTGCGCCGGGTCGCCGCTGGGCGTCCAGCCGGCGGGCTTGGGCGGGAAGCGCCGGAACTCGCGCGGGGCGCGGATCGCGCCGCTGGCCGGGTCGCGCTCCCAGGCACGAATCACGTGGCCGGGCGTGTCGGACCAGTACAGCGTGCGCCCGTCGGGGGAGAAGGCGAGGCCGTTGCCGGTGGTGGCGCCGCCGGCCATGCGGGTGAGACGGCCGGCAGGGGCAAGACCCGTCCGCGGGCTTGCGGCGGCCAGGGGGACCGGGGCCGCGGATGCCTCCGGGCCGGGCCCGGGCATGGCCTGCGGGTCGAAGCAATAGAGCGCCGCCTCGGCCTTGTCGCGCGGCTCGTAGATCGTCCCGACCCACAGCCGCCCTTCGGCATCGGCGCGGCCGTCGTTGAAGCGGGTGGTGGCCGGGTCGTAGGGCGCGGGCGCCAGCAGCTCGAGCGCGCCGCCCCAGGCCCGGGCGAGGAACAGGCCCTCGCGCAGGGCGATCAGCAGCCCGCCGCCCCGCAGCGGTGCGATGCAGCCGGGCTCGGACGGCAGGGCCCAGCGCTCCTGCACGCCGCCGTCGGCATGGGCACGGCGCAGCGCACGGCCGGGGATGTCGACCCAGTAGAGCGTGCGCTCTTCAGGGTGCCAGAAGGGCGACTCGCCCAGGGCGTCGGGCGCGTCGGTGAGCGCGGTCCAGGTCAGTGATTTCATGCGGGTTGTGGCATTGTGCACAGGCGCGAATGCAGGCCGCTTCCTAGCATGGGGGCTCGCGCCCTGTCGACGGATGAACGGACGATCACCATGGCCCCTCCTCCCGCACACGACCCCGGCTCAGCCCCGGTCCCTGCCGGCGAACCCGACCCCGACCTGCTCCGCGCCGAGGCCGCCCGCTACGCGCTGCTGCGGCGGCTCTCGCCGGTGCTGCGCCACGAGGCGGCCGCGCCCCTGCAGCCGATCGCGATGGCGGCCAGCGTGCTCGAAAAGCGCCTGGCCTCGCCCTCGCCCGAGATCGCCCCCTTGCGTGACAGCGTGCAGCGCCTGGTGAGCTACGCGCGCAAGGCGGCCCAGGGCGGGCTCGACCTCGTCGCCTGGCTCGGCGCGGACCACAAGCCCGGCACGGGGTCGTCTGCCGCCACCGCCCGCCGGCCCCTGGGCGAACTGGTCGATGAGGCGATCGGGCTGCTGGCCACGCCCCTGGGCTTCGAAGGCTTCGAGCTGGAGGCGCGGCTGGCGCCGGCGGAGGCGGCGCGGGAAGTGCCGGCCCTGCCACTGCGCCTGCTGCTGCCGGCCCAGCTCCTATGGCTCAGCGACCAACCCGGACCGCCCGGCCGGCTGGTGCTGGGTGCCAGCGAGGTTGCCGGCGCAGCGGTCCTGCGCGCGACGCGCCTGCCGGGCGATGACGGAAATGAAAAAGCCGACTCGCTTCGCGAGCCGGCTTATCGGCGACTGGGCCTGGCCGAGTTGCATGTCCTGGCCCGCAGCGAGGGGCTGGACCTGCGGCAGGAGGACGGGCCGCCGCTGTCGCTGGTGCTCGCCCTGCCTGCCTAGGCCACCACGTTCAGCGGTGGTAGGCGGTTTCGCCGTGGCTGGAGATGTCCAGGCCTTCGCGCTCTTCCTCTTCGGAGACCCGCAGGCCGATGACGAGGTCGACGACCTTGTAGGCCACGAAGGCGACGATGGCAGACCAGACCACGGTGGTCAGAACGCCCTGGGCCTGGACCCAGACCTGGGCCGCGATGCCGGGGAAGTCGGCCGCGTCGCCGCACTTGTTGGTCACGTAGTTGCAGATGCCGGTGCCGCCGAGCGAGGGCGAGGCGAACACGCCGGTCAGCAGCGCGCCGACGATGCCGCCCACGCCGTGCACGCCGAACACGTCGAGCGAGTCGTCGGCGCCCAGCAGGCGCTTGAGACCCCCCACGCCCCACAGGCACACCAGGCCGGAGATGAGGCCGATCACGATCGCGCCCATCGGGCCGACGAAGCCGCAGGCCGGGGTGATGGCCACCAGGCCGGCGACGGCGCCGGAGGCGGCGCCCAGCATCGAGGCCTTGCCCTTGGTCAGCGCCTCACCGGCGATCCAGGACAGGGTGGCGGCGGCGGTGGCCACCAGGGTGTTGACGAAGGCCAGGGCGGCAACGCCGTTGGCTTCCAGGTTGGAGCCGGCGTTGAAGCCGAACCAGCCCACCCACAGCAGCGAGGCGCCGACCATGGTCAGGGTCAGGCTGTGCGGGGCCAGGGACTCGCGGCCGTAGCCGATGCGCTTGCCCACCAGGTAGGCGCCCACCAGGCCGGCGATGCCCGCGTTGATGTGCACCACGGTGCCGCCGGCAAAGTCCAGCGCGCCCTTGGCCCACAGCCAGCCGGCCGCGGCGGTAACCTTCTCGAGCGAGGCGGCGTCGGTGATGGCGTCCGGGCCGTCCCAGTACCAGACCATGTGCGCGATCGGCAGGTAGCTGAAGGTGAACCACAGCACCACGAACATCAGCACCGCGGAGAACTTGATGCGCTCGGCGAAGGAGCCGACGATCAGGCTGCAGGTGATGGCGGCAAACGTGGCCTGGAAGGCGACGAAGGTCAGTTCGGGAATCACCACGCCCTTGCTGAAGGTGGCGGCCACCGACTCGGGGGTGATGCCCTTGAGGAACAGCTTGTCCAGGCCGCCCAGGAAGGGTGAGCCGCCGGTGAAGGCCACCGAATAGCCATAGACCACCCACAGCACGTAGATGAGGGCGGTGACCACGAAGACCTGCATCAGCACCGACAGCATGTTCTTGCTGCGGACCAGGCCGCCGTAGAACAGGGCCAGGCCGGGGATGGTCATCAGGATGACCAGCAGGGTCGACACCGTCATGAAGGCGGTGTCACCCTTGTTGGGGGTGGGGGCGGCGGCCTCGGCGGCCGGCGCAGGCGCAGCCGCGGCGGCAGGGGCCTCGGTGGAGGCGGTGGCGGCCGCTGGTGCGGCGGCGGGAGCGGGCTGCGCCAGCGCGGCGCCGCCTCCGGTCAGAAGACCCAGCCCGAGGGCCAGGCAGGCAAGAAACTTTTTCATGGTGCTTGTTCTCCGGGACTGCTTAGAGGGCTTCCTTGCCGGTCTCGCCGGTGCGGATGCGGACGACCTGTTCGACGTCGTAGACGAAGATCTTTCCGTCGCCGATCTTGCCGGTGCGGGCGGCGCCCTCGATGGCCTCGATGACGCGCTCGACGAGGTCGTCGGCGATGGCCGCCTCGATCTTGACCTTGGGCAGGAAGTCGACGACGTACTCGGCGCCGCGATAGAGCTCGGTGTGGCCCTTCTGGCGGCCGAAGCCCTTGACCTCGGTGACGGTGATGCCCTGCACGCCGATGCCCGAGAGCGCTTCGCGCACCTCGTCCAGCTTGAAGGGCTTGATGATGGCGGTGACCAGTTTCATGGGTGCCTCTCTGGTATCAGAAGGTGTACTTGACGCCGAGCACGGCGCCGGACTTGCCGACGTCCTTGCCGCCCCAGGTGTAGAGGCCCGGGCCGGTTTTGGCGTTGGTGGTCACGGCCATGGCCGACAGGGAAAAGCCATTGCCCAGGTCCTTGGCCAAGGTCACCGAGTAGTCGGTGTAGCTGAGCGACGGCGAGCGGTTGACGATCTGCCGGCCCACATGTGGGGTCAGGGTGAAGCCGGCGCCGAGGTCGAAGTTGGCGCTCAGGTCAAAGTACTGGCTGCCCTTGCTGTTCAGGTTACCGAACAGGTTGCCGAGGCCGTGCGAGTACTTGAAGGTGGCCACGCTGTAGGAGGCCGCTGCGTAAACCTCGTTGGTGGTGGCATTGCCATAGGCGCCGCCGCCGTTGGTGCTCTTGAGGCTGTTGCCCGCGTACTGGTAGCTCAGTGCTCCCACATCCATGGTGATGCCGGCGCCGGCGGCGAACTTGTAGCCGCCGTACAGGTCGATTTCGACCGGGCCTTCAACGGGGTAGCCGGCGCTGCTGTTGTCCTTGATCCACTTGATGTTGGTGGCCCAGGCGCCCAGGTAGAAGCCGCTCTTGTGCGCGAAGTCGGCGCCGCCCTGGATGGCAGGCTTCAGGCGGGTCTGGGAAATGCCGCGATAGCGGTAGTCAGACACCGCACCGACGTTGTAGGCGAGGGTGAAGTCGGGCTCCGGCGCCTTCGCGGTCGGAGCGGCCGGGGCGGCGGTTTGAGCCTGGGCGGCGACGGCCCCCAGGGCCAGGGCGGACAGCAACAGGGTGGACTTGAACTTCATGGGGTTTCTCCGTGGACGCTTCAACAATGAACAAGGTGCCAGGGCTCTAAGCAGAAGGCATGCCACCCGGCCCGGATGGCCTCTCTCCTCTTACGCACGGGCGACGCAGGCCTCCGCGAAGTGCGCGAGACCGGTCTGTCGCCCAAAACGCACCACTTGGGTGCGTCCACGCACAATTCGCTACATCGCTTGCTAGCATGCCCCGCACCGGGGAGGGATGGCGATGAGCCTGGCGTTGGTGCGAAGCCGTGCGTTGCTGGGCCTGCAGGCCCGGCCGGTGACGGTCGAGGTCCACCTCGCGCCGGGCCTGCCCGCCTTCCACCTGGTCGGTCTGGCCGACACCGAGGTCAAGGAATCCCGGGAGCGGGTGCGCTCGGCCTTGCTGACCTGCGGGCTCGACTTTCCCCACAACCGCCGCATCACGGTCAACCTCGCGCCGGCCGACCTGCCCAAGGATTCGGGCCGCTTCGACCTCCCCATCGCGGTCGGCATCCTCCTGGCCAACGGCCAGCTCGACCCCGCGGCGATCGCTGCCCACGAGTTTGCAGGTGAGCTCTCACTCTCGGGAGATCTTCGGCCAATACGGGGGGCACTGGCCATGAGCCTGGCTTTGGCCCAGGAATCACGGGAGGCCCATCCCCAGGATCTGGCGGCCCTGGTCCTGCCCCCGGGCAGCGCCGAGGAGGCCGCCCTGGTGCCGGGTGCCCGGGTCTGGCGGGCCCGGCACCTGATGGATGTGGTGGGCCGATTCCAGGTGGTCGCCCGCACGGCCAGGACCGCGACCGAGCATCCGGACGCGGACGCGGACTCGGGCGCGGGCGTGGACTCGGTCATCGGCCCGGACCCGGCCGCCGCAACCGAAGACCCGCCGCCGGACGATGCCGGCTGGTGCCGGGTCCTTCCCCAGACGCCGCCGGCCGCCGCCCCGGGGCCGGACCTGGCCGAAGTCCGCGGCCAG
>JACCDZ010990490.1_pt1 | contig 43296 bp, 26 predicted proteins | sample 7449551 | NCBI WGS metagenome assembly JACCDZ01 (sample SAMN15323452, study PRJNA562643) | freshwater metagenome | isolation source: river surface water | place: USA:Blue River Watershed | collected 2017-08-18
CCTCCATCACGTGCTTCGTAAACGAACAACCCTCCCGGATCCCCTTCGGAATCGAAAGGGAAGATGGAGCCTCAGTAGTTCCCAAGAAGTGGGCCATATAGAAGGCCCTCCTCCTCTCCAGGGATCCCGGAGCAATCGGATTCCTCGAGTAATTTCCTCGAGGCAGATACTGCAAAAGCCCATAGAGCAGATAGATAAACCGGTTGTACTGGGTACAGTGCTCATCGGAGCTCCAGTCATAGCCCACTCCATTCACATACTCGTTGAAGTTCGAAAAGAAGCCATAAAGAGCCCCCATATCGAGCCTGGATGATAGATCCGAGGTTAACCTCGCAATCTTGGGGAAAGGTGATGAGGGGTCAATCTTGGCTCTTCCTTCGATCGAGCAGATTGATCGCAAGTCGTCTTCCAAATAGAAAAGCCGGTCACGATCCTCGTTTTTACTCAGATCGAATCGTGGTAGAGCAGTGTAGATGGGGTCGTCCCAAGAAGGACGCAAGAGTGATAGCCAATTGACCAACCAGCTCTCGTGAGCTGATTGGAAAGCGGACAACTCGTTCATAGTGGCGTTCGAAACTGCTTCCATTGCCGTCCCCCGAATGAGGGAGACCAAGTCGCAGAAAGCAGCAACACCGGGATCAAATCCCGGGAGAGGACCAGAAATGGTAGGCGATGATTGGGGTTGATATTCATCGGCCATTTTTGGAATAAAAATGCTTGTTAAAATGTATAAAATTACCTTTAACCTAAGCAGTTGAGAGGGAGGTTTTAGGATCTTTTTTGGTAAGGCAAATCATTTTTTTGATGTCAATCATCCAAAAAGAGGGACGTAAATGATGATTTTATAGATCAAATTGGATAAAGATTGATGGATAAAAATGTATGATCTTTCGTTTTTTATGAGAAGGGAATAGAGTGCTTGGCACTTCTTCGTCGATTCTTTTCCTTTCAAGAGACCACCAAAAATGGGCAACTGCATCGGACTGAATTTGACGCCTGAGGATGAGAAGTACCTCCGCGACATCTTCTGGCGCTTTCTGCATCTTGATGCAGTGCGCCGTGCGATGGTCCGTGGCCTCCTGGCTGCCTGGAAGAAGAACCCCGCGGTTCTAAACGTGGAGGCTCTCGATGCCGGGCGTATGTCCGGTCTGAAGGGGCTCGCCTGCCCCCTGGGCGAGCTCAACATCACTCACCGTTACTGGGAGGGTGCTGTTGGCTTTTTCACCGAGCTCGTCATCCGGAGTACCCTGCAGAAGTACGCCTCTCTCCACCGTGTCTACACGGCGGCGATCGAGGCGATCCTCGCTGGACCCGTGACCGTGCCAGGAGAGACCGAAGAGCTGTTCCCCGGGCTCCTCGAGAGCTTCCGCCTGATGGATCTCTCGCAGAAGAGCGCGGTGATCCAAGTGCTCAGATGTATGTTCAGCGACGAACGCCGTCCCACCCTGTCGACGCTCAAGGGCGTCCAGGGTGAGGACGGCTCCCTGGACTTCACCGAGTATCTGATCCGGCTCATCGGCATCCGCCCCGGCATCTTCGACGACGTCACCCGTTCCTGGCTCAACACCCTCTTCGCCTGCATCTCGCTCTGCCCTCAGGTATATGAGCTCGCTGCGGGCGAGCTGGTCAAGCAGGTCACGGTGATCCACGCTGCGGTCAAGACCGTCGACGAGGTCGAGCGATCCACGGTGACGATTCCCAAATCGGCGAGCAACCTGTTCGCGACGCCGGGCGGCCCGGGCGGCGCGCGCTGGACTGAAGGAAAGCGCCTTCCTACCAAGGAGCAGCGCGGTCTGCGCGGCCTTCCCGGTCCCTCGCCCCTGCGCCGACAGCTGCAGCGCTGCGACGGCCAGTCGGAGTTCGACCTACCCGAAAAGTGGCCGTCCACGAGGGCCGTCACCGGTGACGAGGTCGACGAGGACGACGGCGAGGACGCCGAGGAGGAGTCGCCGAGCGGAATCCGCCCGGGCGCAGGGTACGTCTAACGCACCACCCCACCCCCCCCACATCTCAACGTGTGTGCTCTTGCTAAGCTCGCTGATACCTTCGGCTCCTCTTCGAGGAGCCAAGAAGGTCCTCGCCGCTGATGCTGGCAGGCAACCACGTTGAACCCAAAGGTCACACTTGTGACCACCATTCCCCAAAATTATAAATCTCGAAATGGGTGAATATATCCAAATCAAATATAGAGTTTTGGTAATCCACTTTGTTTCCATAGTAGATTTCGTTTCGTATCCGCATCCACCATAGTGATAGCCCTAAACCCCTCCATTTAAGATACCATCAATATCCAATATCCAATATCCAATATCCAATATCCACCATCCATTATCCATTATCTAACATAAAAATACTTTGATATTATAAATGATACCCATTGAAGTCCACATTCTTCTATCTAAAAATCCATATGAATTCCCCATCAAACGAGATCTGACACTCCACCTAAGTCGTCCTCTGGGTGAAGGTAGTTACGGCAAAGTATTTGAGCTAAACAATCGATATGCCATCAAGATATTCAAAGAGAGTATCATTGGGAATGTCGATATGTCCGGAGAAGAGAAGAGCTTAATCCCCCTCGAGAATGAGAACCGCGAGCTTCTCTTCTACTTCCAACTCCTCCAAAAGAACCAAGAGCTCTTCACTTGCTCTTATAAATATGTAATTCAACCTATCGCTATTGGTGTGACCCGAGAGATTCTCCTCTTTCCTCCTCCCAGCGATGCGCCAGCCGGATCAAAAGAATCCCGGATTTTCGCCCACTCCTACTTCGTCATCCTCCCCCTCTGCATTCCCTTCTACCAAGCCCTCCCCATTCAACATAGCCAATTGATCCATCTAAAGAAACCAACCTCGATATTTGAAGCTTATCAAAATTATCATAAAATCCCCTTCTATCGCGGTGGATCTGGAGCCCCGGTTCCATCCTCGCAATTACCCTCTTCTCTCTCTTCCTCCTCTTCCCCACCTTCCCCCAAAGATCCGGATATCCCTCCCTTTGGTATCGCATTTACCCTGGATATTATGCAAAAAATGTGTATCGCTTCGATCTATCTCGAAGAAGAGTTCCAGATCTACAATCTCGATTTCAAACTTCAAAACATTATGTTCCTCAAATCATCCGATCCAAAAATACCTTTCGAAGACCTGATTGTGATCGACTTCAGTCTGATCAAGTATGTCAGCAAACGCGACCAAGAACATCTCACATTTGATTATGATGATTTGATTGATCAAAAGTACTTCATTTGGCCATACTCCGGAACAACCCTCATCTCCAATCTACCCTCCTACTCCATCTGTATCAATGGTCTTGAACTCCTCTACGGGAAAAAACACGTCGAACAGCTCCCCTCTTACAAGAAGATCCGGGCAATTACCGAAGGTTTACGGCTCATTGACTCAACTCTCTATCACATCTTCCAACAAGGAATGGTCCATAAAATCCCCACCAAACGACTCCTTCAGTTCATCCAAGAGTATTGCTCCACCAAAACAAAAGATTGATCGTTTGATCATCCATCTATCAATCTTGGATCTCCTCTCTTTCTCTCTCTATCTCTTCAAAATGATTGCTAATTAAATCTTTTTATGCATCAAATGCTTGCATAAAAAGTAATGAGGCTACCTTCTGCTCTTCTAATAGAAGAGCCAAAAAAGGTTGATAGATGATTTCAATTTTGATAGATCAACGATCTTCGGGCTTGACGTAGGACGTCTTCAAGAAGTCAAAGATCTCCCCCTCCTCTTTGGGATGGAATGGTATGCGTTTTCCCTTCTTATAGAGCCCTTTTTCATTCAACTTATAACCTTGTTGAATGGCGATGGTCCTGATTCGCTTGGAGAACTCCTTTCCACTCCCAAAATAGAGCAAATACCAAGGTAACTCCTCCCGAGAGATAAAGAGCATATCCATTTGATAGATTCGGTTTCGGAACTGGACAATCCCATTTATCTTCTTTTTACTCTTGTTATAGAGATGAAGAATGATTCCATTCTCTTCCAACGCCTTCAGAATGGTCCAAGAATCTTTCGCAGGATTTGGGCAAACGGCCAACAAGTCGATATCTCCGCTATCCCGCTTTCCCATCCGATAACTTCCACTATTGACCAGTTGAATACTCTTTGGTAATATCTTTGCAAGGTGATCAGTAAATGCCGTAATCTCCCTCCTCGGGATTCTTCGGGAGAGTTCCTCATAATATTGGAGTGAAGCGGTGAGATTCGGATCAGATGCAGAGAAATCGATACTTTGGAGATCCCGGATGGTCCGATGACCCTCCTTGTAGAACGCATAGGCTCGTGCCGGACCAATCCCCCTGACCGTCTGGAAGAGCGTCAAGACTTTGTACTTCGGATCGTGAATCACTTCCTCGTATAATGGATGCGTCCCCGTAGCGGCAATCTGATCTACTTTTTCTAATGTACTCTTTCCAATCGATGGGATCCCACGAAGATCCTCGGAACTATAGATGGGACGATCAGTTTTGGTGAGATACTTGAGGATCTTTGCATAACTCGCTACTCGGTACTTCGTCGCAATGTTCCCACGGCTCCCTAAGGTCGAGTGAAAGTCATATAAGGTCTGAAAGATCTCGATTAAACGCGGTTTTAGATCCTTTGGCATCTTCAACAACAAACATACTACTCTATTCGATGATTTTGTTTATTTTATCCATCAAATGTAGTATGATCTCGATTGATTTTTCATTTACAATCGAATGAAGATGAAGAAGATGAAGAAGATAAGTAAAAGTAAACTGAATCTTCAGAAAATGATGGAGAGAGAGAGTGAGAAATGTTCATATCAGTTTGTCTGGAAGCACCGGATCTCCGGTATTGATACCCACATCTTCTTTTTATGTTCCCACGGGATTAAGAGAGAGATGGATCGGATTGCAAAGTTAATGCGGGTTCCTGGTGGTAAATTCCCGAAGAAGCTATATGAGAGCTTCGGAGGACTCTATGGTGAGAGCCTGACACACTATCTCGATGAGACGCGCATCCTCTTTGTCGGATATGGGAAAGAGGGAGAGTGTGATATGGAAAGGCTCTATGACCTTTGCCGTCAAGTAGGGAAAGAGAGCGAATGCTCCGGGAAATCCTCTTATATGATTCATTTAGTTGGTGGTGATAAGAAAGGCATCCAAGAGAAGATCCACCATCAAGTGAGCGGATTTATCCTCGGACATTACCGTTTTGATCTATTAAAAAGTGAGGGCTTAAAGGAATCGGGGAGGAAGGGGAGAAAGGGTGAAAAGAGTGATCAAATCTACTTCTATTACCCGAAGGCGTCGCTCAAGGGTGTTGTGGAGAAGTTTATCACAATGAGCCGCGTTCAGAATGAGGTCCGTGCCCTTGGAAATCTCCCTCAGAATATTCTCAATGCGGATAGCTATATCAACTATATCAAGAAAGCGTGTCCTAAGGGCGTAAAAGTCCGGGTGATGAGGAATGCGGAGTTAAAGAAGAATGGTATGAATTTGATTTTGGCGGTCAATCAAGGCTCCGAAGTGGAGGCCGGTTTGGTGATTCTCGAGTATTCCGGGAAGGACAAGGGGTCTCGCAAAGAGAAGCCTACCGTATTGGTCGGAAAGGGTGTGATCTATGATACCGGAGGTTATGATCTAAAGACCCGTGGAATGGCCGATATGAAGTATGATATGTTGGGCTCCGCAGTGATGTATGGTGTAATCAAGAGCCACGCTCTATTGAAGAGTCCCGGGCGATATGTCGCCCTTTTACCCATTGTGGAGAACTTGGTGAGCAGTCGCGCTTATTTATCGGGAGATGTGATTGAATCCCGTTGCGGATTACGTGTCGAAGTGACCGATACAGATGCAGAAGGCCGCCTTATCTTGGCCGATGCCATCTGTTATGCTTGTGATCACTTCACGCCAAAATTAATGATTGATATTGGAACTTTATCGGGAGATGCAGGATATATGTTTGCCAATAAGTCAGCGTTGATTATGGGAAATCATCATCCGAGTGTTCAACGGATTATGGATACGGGAATGAGCCTTCACGAGAAGGTATGGGAGCTACCAATGTGGGCGGAGTATCAAGATGATCTTCGGTCAGATGTAGCGGACATTCGCTCAACGGGTATCTCCGGGAAAGCCGGGGCGATTATCGTCGGAACTTTCTTGTCGAACTTTGTAAAGAAGGGGATCAACTGGGTCCATCTCGATATTGCTGGTGTCGATTACGCAAGGGGATCCCCCTACCTACATAATGGTGCAAAGGGCGAAATCCTTCAGACCCTCGTATTAGCAACTTCTTAAGAAGACATGTATCTTATCATCTTATCATCTTATCATCTTATGATCATATCATTTAACTCAATTATATGATTTTATAGATAAAATAGTACCATTTAGACATAGTTGGAGAGGAAGATCGTGAACCCTGCTTGGAGAAGGGCAAAGACAAGCATAATCAAAATAATCTTAAACCAATCCTTCGTTGATGGCATTGAGAGTTTGATGAACTCTCTATCTTCACGATTGCGGCCAATGTTATAATGAATGTAGTTCTCAATCACATTGAGAATGATGAAGGCAACAAATGAGGCCATAAAGACTCTCGCCGGTAACTGCCGATGGACATAACAGAAATCAAACATCCTTTTTATACTACTATCCATCGTGATTTTATTCTGTTGCCTCTTTGGGTTCTGCAATCATCTCCTCAATGTGATCTGTAATCGATTCCTCAATGGGCTCTGTAATCGATTCCTCAATGGGCTCTGTAATCGATTCCTCAATGGGCTCTGCGATCGATTCATAATAGGTAATTACATATCTCTCTCCCTCTTCAACCGGTTCCTCAACGGACTTTTCCTCTGACTTCTCTTCAGCCTGCTCAACGAACTTCTCTTCAACTGGTTCGTCGATGGACTTCTCCTCAGGCTTCTCATCAGCCTGCTCAACGGACTTTTCCTCTGACTTCTCTTGAATCGACTCCTCAACGGACTTCTCCTCAACCGGTTCCTCAACGGACTTCTCCTCAACCGGTTCCTCAACGGACTTCTCCTCAACGGACTTCTTTTGATCATTTTGATCAATGATATTCCAGCCCATAAAACTATAAAAGTGCTTCCATTCAATGGGAAGTCCAACAGCCACCTCCATAGAGCTCTTTGTATCACTCAGAGTGAGGAATGTTCCATTTAAGAGAGGGATATAGACAGTTACTGGCTCTGGGTTTAAAAAGAGACCTTGATAGTCAAGATAAGTGAGGAAGGCAAAGGTAGCGATCAATGGGATTCCCGAAAGGCAATAACCCATATAGACGATATCCCATAGATCACTCCAGAATGGACCTGAAAGATACTTGGGTAAATCGTTTAACGTAAGAAAGAGTTTAAGAAGAAGGGAAGGAACTCCAATATGCCACGCGATCTGATACCAAGCGGTTGTACAGGAGTACAAGGAAACAACCCAAAAAAAGAGGTAACGTAAAGCAGATTCTGAGATCGTTACCATCGTGAGGATTTAAAAAAGAGACTGATATATATATTTATCTATCAAAACCTTTATATCAACGAAACGAAAAAATGATTTGATAGAGAAATTGTGAGGAGAGAGGTTTTGGAAGAGTGTTGAATACTGTTGATTTTAACTGTATCCAATACCTTTTTATCGATAAAATGGCCTCTGCATCTGCACCCGCTTCTATCTATCCCCGTAGCGATTCCAGGCTCCCCAATGGATCGGTTTATACCTTTTCACGGGCGAGTGATCTGCTCTCTACGGAGCACGTTGCTCCGCCGGTGGAGCCGGTTCTCGAAAATGACCCAGAGTTCCTCCAAGCCGTTGCTGACTATGAAGCCTCCAATAGGAGGTGTATGCAGCGATGGGGTAAGGAAGCGGCTAAGTTGTCCGATCATTTTGATGGTGTTCATCACTTTGGTCATAACTCGTGTTACTGGAACAAAGAGACGTGGGAACGCAATGGTAAGAGATTGAAGCGTTTTATGAAGGATCGTGAAGATTTCCACAAGGAGGCCGCGATCCAGGCCCCGATCCTCGAGAGGTTCGGCCTCGATCGAATCGAGGCTCACCTTAAGAAGCGCGGCATCCTATCCGTGATTGCTGAAACCCGCGCCGAGATTGAGGCTGAAGTGGAGGCTGAGAGGCAGGAGGCATTACACCAGCAAATGGCCAGGCCTCAGATGACTGCTGATGAGCTCCGGAACGGGATCCGAAAATTTAAGGAGTCCCGTCGCAAAGAGCAGTTTGACCTCAATACAATCGACGAGGATTGGCAATTTCCCAAGATCGTCGCTGCAGCAGAGCTCAATCTTACAGCTGAGAGAAAGTTCCAGAGGCGACTCATTGCCGCTTATGGCACTCAAGTTCTCCGCTCTAACTCGACGGAGACGAGCGACTCCATTTTGCTCGGGATGTACCACACATTTCTTGGAAGATGCATCGGCCGCGCTGATGCGGGTCGCCTGAGCGACGAAGAGATTGAGATCCGTTTCCAATTTTTGGATCAGGACCTTCACACAATCTATGTGCACGCCCAAGAAATGAAGGAGAATGAGCCGCACAAAGAGCGTCACATCTACTATATGCAAAAGTGGCAGAAGGCGAAAGAGAAGCACGATGAACTAACGGCAAAGTTAGAGGAGTTCATCTCCCAACACGGCCGCCAGATCGTCAGTGACCTGATCTAACCCCGATCGTCCAATGGCCATTCGTGACCATCCTATTATGATCATATAATTATATCATCATATCATTATTTTATACATAAATATCAAAAATATACTTATAATACTACCATCATTATGATTACCAAGCATTCCATCGTTTGAATCTCTTAAAAAAGATCATCAATCTAATAGTTTATTAGGAAGAATCCGATGGATTTTACAACTCTGTTGGCTCGATCTTCAGATCGAGCACAGAGTAGCAGGGAGTCGTCAGATAAAATGACCATTTTGATTACCATTATTACCCCGACGGTTGGATGCCACCATCTTCGGAAGTTGCTTCAATCCCTCAATGAGTTAGAAGGCTTACGGAAGCTGTTTGAGATTGAGCACTTTGTGGTTGTGGACAATGCACCCATTCATAGTGTGAAAGCAAATACATACATCAATGAGATAGCACCGGCTCGGGGAATCCGGAGATATATATGGAACATTCCATTCGGAAGTGGTGAAGGGAATTATAAAGGACACCGTATCTATGCAGGAATCTCCCAGTTTGTCAATGGAAAGTATACACTCTTCTTGGATGATGATAACTATCTTCATCCCTTTCACATTATGGAATTTCTAAAGGAGATCCCCCGCGATTATGATTGGCAATACTCCCTTCGAGAGATTGTCGATCAAGAGGATCGAAATATCTGTCTTGATCAATGCGAGTCTCTCGGACATCTTGCCCCCGTCTATTATGATCCCTCCGGGAAGAGCCATTTGATCGATACCAACTGTTACTTTATCAAAAGTGAGGTCTTAAAGGAAATTTCCCCGATTTGGAATCGACCGGCGGGGTATAATGGAGGGGATCCGGATCGGCTATTGGGCCAGCTCTTGATGACAAGGTACCCGAAATACCGATGCACCCGTGAATATAGCGTCGCCTATCGGGTAGGGACAGAGGGCGGAGGTGGAGTCTCTCCAGAACTCTTTAAGAAGGGCAATCCCATCGTTTCCGCAAGATTTGGAAGTCCAAAGAGCCCTTGGACTCTCTGGGAAAAACCGATCTTGTATTTGATTCACTTTAATCGACAACAGACAAAGAGAATGGTGGAACGGATCTATAGTAGAGAACGTGATGCAGAGACTGCCTTTAAACAATGGCAACTCAATCTTTTTGATTCATCCGAAATTCGTGATCGATATATCATTATGAATGCATATAGCTCCCAATTTATCCCCTCTGGATCCGTCATATGGATTCATATGTGCAATCCAGGTGATTTGCCTCGCGAGATTATGGAGAGAGGAGATTTGAACAAGATCCTCTATACCATCGAATCACCGAATGTACGCCATCAAGCCCAGTGGAATGATACTGAGTTTTTATCGAAATATTTTACCAAAGTGATCACTTATTGGAATTGGGGCCAGAGTAATGCTGGAGGAAGATATCCATACTATCCTTTTATTCATCGATGTGATATGCAGAATCCAGAATATCGACGTCTAATCGATCAAGTTTCCAAGAAGGAGGGTAATCGGGAGAAGAGTGTTGCGATCTTACTGGAGAATCGCTCATTTGAACAAAGTTACCAAATCAATGGTGTTCATCTCCGGGCTCAAGATGCACTTCGCCGAAAAGCTGTTCTATCGATCGCGAAGTTTCTCCCTGTTGTCTGCTATGGCGACTCTTGGAGAGAGTTGGGAGAGTTGGGAGAGTTGGGAGAGTTGGGAACAGGAAAGATCACGGTTCGAGAGACTCCTTCCAGATTCTTGGATCAAGATATGACGATTGAATATTATGGAAAACACTATTTTGCCATTGTGATCGAAAATTGTGACGCAGTTGGATATGTGAGCGAAAAGATATATGATGTTTGGATGACTTCCGGCATTCCGATCTATTATGGTAATATCGATGATCGACTACGTGACTTTTTGGGAAGAGATATCCCCATTGATAAGATGATGATTGATATGAAGAAGATTGGGGTCGAAAATATAGGAGATTATATGAGCGAACTCTATGTGGACGAGATTGAGGAAATGCAGGCATTGATTGAAACGTATAAAGAGCGGATTCTCGAAAGAGTCGGCATCCGTGAATACGCAAAAATGATTACCCAAACAGTAGATTCAATGATTTGATCTATGATCTATGATCGATGATCGATGATCTATTTAGTTCGCCAAATTATAATCGAGCCCTAATAGGGATATATAAAGAGATTTGTTAAGGGGGTTCCCCTGCTACCACTATGATATTAAGTTGATAATGAAACAAAATCTTATTACGAGAATACGTAATGAGATTATGATGGAATAGAATTGATGAGACAGCTTTCGTATAAATTCATATATGGTAAATAAAATCGAATGATATAGTATAGACTCATAAAATTTTTCAGAGGATATGAGTAAGGACAATCCATCTCTCTTTGAAAATCTGCTGTTGGGCGGAATGGCGGTCTCCTCCGCCATCGCTGTCAATAGCCTCTTGTCCAATTGCGACGCTTCGACTTGTTGTAGAAACAAGCACAAGCATTGCAAGAAGGGCAAGTGCTATCATTGTAAGGATACATTTCCGAAGTATAGTCAATATCAACACTGCTCTCACTGCACTCATTGCGGGAATTGCTCTTGCAATGGGGGTGGAAGTGGCGGAAGCGGTGGTGATAATATCGTTGTTGGCTTTGAAAGCTCCAACGGATGCTCCGGAAGTGGTTGCGGCGGTAAGTGTGGATCGTCCTGTAAGTTTATCTACATTTGCGTGACCGGTTACACTGGTTATACCGGTTACACGGGTGCTACCGGACAGGGTGACACTGGTTACACTGGTTACACCGGTTATACCGGTTATACAGGTGCTACTGGAAAGGGCGATACTGGTTACACGGGTTATACCGGTTATACTGGTTATACTGGTTATACCGGTAGCGAAGGTCCTACTGGTGCGACCGGTTATACGGGTCCTTCAGGTCTTCAGACAGGTACTTACTTTGATGGTGGTCAGACCCTTCTGGTAGGACAATCAGCTACTATCCAGATTCCCAGTGATACCGTAGAATTTATTGATGTGAATGCTTACATCTTTATCTTAGGAGAGATTCCCTTTGTTCCCGTGAGTGCTCCCGTTAGCGGTCTGCCAACTGGACGTACCCCAATGATCGGCGGTATTACTGGCGGAAGTGGCACTGGTCGTAGTGTCGCATCCTATGTCCCTGGTACTGGTGCCGGTAACTACTTCTTGGTGGTGGGTCGCACAGCAACCACTATGACCATCCGTAACGTCGGTCCTGACACCTTCACTCTGCCCCTCGCTGGTTACTACACCCTGGTCGGTTATGTTGGTCCCACAGGTGCTACCGGTTCTACGGGTGTAACCGGTTATACCGGTGCTACCGGTTATACCGGTGCTACTGGCGCTACTGGTGCTACTGGTGTGACGGGTTATACCGGTTATACTGGTGCTACCGGAGCTACTGGTGCTACCGGCGCGACGGGTTCGACGGGTTCTACCGGCGCAACGGGTGCAACTGGTTACACTGGAGCTACCGGTGCGACGGGTGCGACGGGTTCCACAGGCGCGACGGGTTCTACGGGTGCTACCGGTGCTACAGGTGCGACGGGAGCTACGGGTGCTACAGGTGCTACAGGTGTGACGGGTTACACTGGTTATACCGGTTATACGGGTTTCACCGGTTACACCGGTTACACAGGTACTACGGGTTACACCGGTTTCACTGGTTACACAGGTTACACCGGTTACACCGGTTACACTGGTTATACGGGTTTCACCGGTTTCACGGGTACGACGGGTTACACCGGTTACACTGGTTACACCGGTTACACCGGTTACACGGGTATCCAGGGTCTTCCTGGTACTTCTTCAGGTATTCTCTTTTACCTGAATCCAAGTGTCAACCCTGTGACGGGTCCCGCTGGATACAAGGATCTCACGACCAACCCGAATCTGTTGGTAGGGACGACTTTGACCAACACTGTCCCTGCGAGTGGTGCCGCGAACTATGCGACGATCTCTTCCCTGATCACCAATAAGGACTACGCGGCATATGCCTTTATCCCGGATGGTACTTGGACAGTTCACCTCTTCGCCGCGAAGCTCAACAGCGGTAGTGCCAATATCAACATCTACTTTGGTATCTACTCTTCCGATGGTATTAATGAGGTGGAGATCGTCAACTCAGCTTCCAATCTGATTGTGGTCAATAACTTCTCTTCGATTACCGAGTACACCTCACAGATTCCTGTCCCCTTCACATATCTGAGCGGCTACCCTTACATCGTCCTCAAGACCTTCGCTAAGTCATCGGTGAACGTCACCTCTACCCTGCTCAGCTACTACCAGCAGTCCGCATCGTCCTTTATGAGCACCACCCTCTCGGCGATACCCGTCTCCGGTCCCACCGGTTACACTGGTTACACAGGTTATACCGGTTACACGGGTCCCACCGGTTACACTGGTTATACCGGTTATACCGGCTACACCGGTTACACGGGTACTACGGGTTACACTGGTTACACAGGCTACACCGGTTACACCGGTTACACCGGCTTCACAGGTTACACCGGTACCACGGGTTACACCGGTTACACCGGTTACACGGGTTATACCGGTTACACTGGTGTGACAGGTTACACCGGTTATACTGGTTACACCGGTTACACGGGTTACACGGGTTTCACCGGTTACACTGGTGAGACAGGTTACACGGGTTACACCGGTTACACGGGTTTCACCGGTTACACTGGTGAGACAGGTTACACCGGTTATACTGGTTACACCGGCTACACCGGTTACACCGGTTTCACGGGTTATACCGGTACAACGGGTTACACCGGTTACACTGGCTACACTGGTTACACGGGTTACACTGGTGAGACGGGTTACACCGGTTACACCGGTTACACGGGTTTCACTGGTTACACCGGTTACACCGGTACGACAGGTTACACTGGTTATACCGGTTATACCGGCTACACCGGTTACACGGGTACTACGGGTTACACCGGTTTCACCGGTTATACGGGTTATACCGGTTTCACAGGTGAGACTGGTTACACAGGTACGACGGGTTACACCGGTTACACCGGTTACACGGGTTACACCGGTTACACGGGTACAACAGGTTACACAGGTTTCACTGGTTTCACCGGTTACACCGGTTACACGGGTTACACGGGTTACACCGGTACAACGGGTTATACTGGTTTCACCGGTTATACGGGTTATACCGGTTACACTGGTGCGACGGGTTACACGGGTGAGACTGGTTACACCGGTTACACCGGTTATACCGGCGCGACCGGTTATACAGGTTTCACCGGTTATACCGGTTACACGGGTTACACTGGTTATACGGGTTTCACCGGTTACACGGGTACGACGGGTTACACTGGTTACACGGGTTATACTGGTACGACGGGTTATACCGGTGAGACGGGTTACACGGGTTATACCGGTTTTACTGGTTATACCGGTTACACGGGTTTCACGGGTTTCACTGGTTACACGGGTTTCACCGGTTTTACCGGTTACACGGGTTACACTGGTTACACCGGTGCGACGGGTTTCACGGGTGAGACGGGTTATACTGGTTACACCGGTTACACTGGTTACACGGGTGCGACGGGTTATACTGGTTTCACTGGTTATACGGGTTATACCGGTTACACGGGTTTCACCGGTTACACGGGTACAACGGGTTACACTGGTTACACAGGTTACACGGGTTACACCGGTTACACCGGTGAGACGGGTTACACAGGTTACACCGGTTACACCGGTTTCACCGGTTACACCGGTTTCACGGGCGCGACGGGTTACACAGGTTACACGGGTTTCACCGGTTATACCGGTTACACGGGTCCAACAGGTTACACCGGTTACACCGGTTACACGGGTTACACTGGTTACACGGGTTACACGGGTTTCGCCGCAGGTGTCTTGCTTTATATGAATCCTGCAGTGGATGCTGTGACGGGCCCTGCTGGTTACAATGATCTGACGACGAACCCCAACCTGTTGAGTCCCACAACTCTGACAACTACCTGCGCTACATCGGCAACAACTGTTACGAATTTGATCACCAATATTGACTATGCAAAGTATGCATTTGTTGCAAATGGTACCTGGTTAGTCAATATCTTCGCTGCGAAGACAAATGCTGCAAACCCCAATATTCAGGTGACCGTCTTCCTCTACGCCTCGGATGGTGCTTCTACTGAGACCCTGATTGCGGATAACTCAAGTTCTCCAATGTTGATCACTACCGATGTGGTGACCCAGTATGTGATCCCGATCCCAATTAACTTCACCTACTTGTACGGCAAGCCTTACATTGTTCTGAAGGTCTTTGGTAGAAGTACTGGTGCTTTCTCATCGGGCCTTAACACCTACTACCTTGAGTCTGCTACATCATTCGTCAATACCAGCTTGACTGCTGTCCCTGTCTCCGGTCCCACCGGTTACACCGGTTACACTGGTTACACTGGTTTCACCGGTTTCACGGGTTACACCGGTTACACCGGTTACACTGGTTACACTGGTTTCACAGGTTACACCGGTTTCACAGGTTACACAGGTTACACCGGTTTCACGGGTTACACGGGTTACACGGGTTTCACTGGTTACACCGGTTACACCGGTTACACCGGTTACACCGGTTTCACGGGTTTCACTGGTTACACGGGTTTCACCGGTTACACCGGTTATACTGGTTACACCGGTTTCACGGGTTATACGGGTGAGACTGGTTACACCGGTTACACGGGTTACACCGGTTTCACTGGTTATACCGGTTACACGGGTTATACTGGTTTCACCGGTTACACAGGTTTCACGGGTGAGACGGGTTACACCGGTTACACGGGTTTCACTGGTTACACCGGTTACACGGGTTTCACGGGTTATACCGGTTATACAGGTTACACCGGTTTCACTGGTTACACTGGTTTCACGGGTTATACCGGTTACACTGGTTACACAGGTTATACCGGTTTCACTGGTTTCACCGGTCCAACGGGTTACACGGGTTACACTGGTTATACCGGTTACACCGGTTACACCGGTTACACTGGTTTCACGGGTTATGCTTCGGGTCTGCTCTTTTATTTCAATAATGGCGCTTCTCCTGTTACTGGCCCTGCTGGTTACAAGGCCCTGACCGTTTACACCAATAGCTTGACTTCTACATCAAATGTGACTACTGTATTTGCGAACTCGGAGGTGACCATTGCGAACTTCATCACCAACATTGATGAGGCGTCATATCGATTCATCCCCAATGGTGAGTGGTTGCTCAATATCTTTGGTCAAGTAACGGCTCCCTCTTCAGTGAGTGTAGGCGTCTACTACAAGGTGGGTTACTACAACCCGACGACATTTAATGTCACATTTGTGGAGACCTCTCAGACAACGACAGTGACAACTGCCTATGGTAGGTATACAGTTCCTCTGACGATCAACTTCCGTAGTATTCCCACCTCATCACCCTATATTGTGGTTTCGCTGGTGGCGGTGAATACGAACTTGATCAATGACTCCGAAATCACTACCTACTACACCAGCTCCGCTCAGACCTTCATCCAGACGACTCTCTCCCAGACACCCATTTATGGTGCCACGGGTTACACGGGTTACACCGGTTACACGGGTGAGACTGGTTACACAGGTGCTACGGGTTATACCGGTTATACGGGTTACACTGGTTTCACTGGTTACACGGGTTTCACTGGTTACACGGGTCCTGAGATCACGGGTTACACGGGTTACACTGGTTTCACTGGTTTCACGGGTTATACCGGTTACACGGGTTACACTGGTTACACCGGTTTCACTGGTTACACGGGTTTCACGGGTTATACCGGTTACACTGGTTACACTGGTGAGACAGGTTATACTGGTTTCACCGGTTATACAGGTTATACCGGTTACACCGGTTTCACCGGTTTCACGGGTTTCACTGGTTACACGGGTTATACCGGTTTCACCGGTGACAAGGGTGATACTGGTTACACGGGTTTCACAGGTTTCACTGGTTACACCGGTTACACCGGTTATACTGGTTATACGGGTTTCACCGGTTTCACCGGTTTCACGGGTTATACCGGTTACACAGGTTACACGGGTTACACGGGTGAGACGGGTTACACAGGTTTCACGGGCTTTACGGGTTATACCGGTTACACTGGTTTCACCGGTTTCACTGGTTACACCGGTTACACCGGTTACACGGGTGAGACGGGTTACACCGGTTACACGGGTTACACCGGTGCAACGGGTTATACCGGTTTCACCGGCTACACCGGTTACACTGGTTTCACCGGTTTCACTGGTTTCACCGGTTACACGGGTTATACCGGTTACACGGGTGCAACGGGTTACACGGGTTTCGCGGCTGGTACACTCTTCTATCTCAACCCCGCAGTCACAGCGGCAACGGGTCCAGTGGGTTATGCGGATCTGACAACCAACCCGAACCTTCTGGTTGGAACGACACTAACCACAACGGGTATTACTCCAGGTGGTGTAGCAGTGACACGTGAGATTACCAACAAGGATTACGCCAGCTATGGCTTTATCCCGGATGGTATCTGGACACTCAACATCTTTGCTCAGAAGGTAAATGCGGGTGATAACAATGTGAATCTCTCTTTTGATATTTACCAGTCAGATGGTATCACTCTGGGCAGTTTGATCGCTACTTCGGCAACTCTTACGGTCTCTACTACGACACCTACTCAGTACAAGATCACCGCAGCGGTTCCCTTCACAAACCTCTACACCGATCCTTACATTGTTTTGATTGTGAATGCCAAGAGCGCATCGATCATCAATACTCAGCTGATCACCTACTACACCAACTCCGCTACTTCGTTCCTTCAGACTTCACTCTCGGCTATTCCTGTCTCTGGTCCCACCGGTTACACCGGTTACACCGGTTACACCGGTTACACGGGTTACACTGGTTTCACGGGTTTCACTGGTTTCACTGGTTACACGGGTTACACGGGTTTCACTGGTTTCACTGGTTACACCGGTTATACCGGTTACACTGGTTTCACTGGTTACACAGGTGAAACAGGTTATACCGGTTACACAGGTTACACGGGTTTTACCGGTTTCACCGGTTTCACGGGTTATACCGGTTACACGGGTTTCACCGGTTTCACGGGTTATACCGGTTACACGGGTTTCACCGGTGAGACAGGTTACACCGGTTATACCGGTTTCACGGGTTTCACGGGTTATACCGGTTACACTGGTTTCACGGGTTACACCGGTTTCACCGGTTACACTGGTTTCACAGGTGAGACCGGTTACACCGGTTACACTGGTTTCACCGGTGCAATGGGTGAGACTGGTTACACAGGTTACACAGGTTTCACTGGTTTCACGGGTTACACGGGTCCTACGGGTGACACGGGTTATACGGGTTTCACCGGTTTCACCGGTTACACCGGTTACACGGGTTTCACGGGTGACAAGGGTGACACCGGTTTCACAGGTTACACTGGTTTCACGGGTTTCACCGGTTACACGGGTTACACGGGTTTCACCGGTTTCACCGGTTACACAGGTTTCACCGGTTTCACGGGTTACACCGGTTACACGGGTTTCACTGGCTTTACAGGTTACACAGGTTTCACGGGTGAGACAGGTTATACCGGTTACACGGGTTTCACTGGTTTCACGGGTCCTACGGGTTACACCGGTTACACCGGTTACACCGGCTACACGGGTTACACGGGTTTCGCTTCGGGTCTCCTCTTTTACTTCAACCAGTCGGTTACGGCGGCAACGGGTCCCAGTGGAACTTACAGGGATCTGACGATCAACCCCAATCTGCTGGGTAATTCGATAGTCAACGAAACATATGGTTCTAATTTCACATTGATCAATCAGTACATTACCAACATCGACTATGCTTCCTATGCGTTCATCCCAGATGGCCAGTGGACTGTGAACTTGTTTGCTCAGAAGAACTCGAGCGGTGATCCTGATGTGAATGTCTACTACAGCGTTCACTCGTGGGATGGTGTGAATGAGACTCTGATTGCTACTTCGTCGACTTTCACAGTGAATACAACTGCGGTAACTCAGTACAAGTTCTCACTTCAGCTCCCATTCACCTATCTGGGTAACTCGAAGTATATTGAGGTGAAGCTCTATGCTAAGAGCTCGAATGGATTTGTGAATACCAATATGACCACGTACTACACCGGTAATGGTCAATCTTTCCTCCAGACGACGCTCTCGGCAATCCCCGTCTCAGGTCCCACCGGCTACACCGGTTACACCGGTTTCACCGGTTACACTGGTTACACAGGTTTCACCGGTTTCACTGGTTTCACTGGTTACACCGGTTTCACTGGTTACACGGGTTACACGGGTTTCACTGGTTTCACGGGTTTCACCGGTTACACGGGTTACACGGGTTTCACGGGTTACACTGGTTACACGGGTTTCACAGGTGAGACAGGTTACACGGGTTATACGGGTTTCACTGGTTTCACTGGTTACACGGGTTTCACGGGTGAGACAGGTTACACGGGTTACACGGGTTTCACCGGTTTCACAGGCTTCACGGGTTACACCGGTTACACCGGTTTCACTGGCTTTACGGGTTACACGGGTTTCACCGGTGAGACTGGTTACACTGGTTACACCGGCTTCACGGGTTTCACTGGTTACACTGGTTTCACTGGTGAGACGGGTTACACGGGTTACACCGGTTACACGGGTTTCACCGGTTTCACAGGTTTCACAGGTTACACGGGTTACACAGGTTTCACCGGTTACACCGGTTACACGGGTTTCACTGGCTTTACGGGTTTCACCGGTTACACGGGTTACACGGGTCCGGAGATCACAGGTTACACCGGTTACACAGGTTACACCGGTTATGCGGCGGGTACATTGTTCTACTTGAACTATGGTGGTACTCCAGTGACGGGTCCCAGTGGTTACAAGGATCTGACGACGAGTCCCAACAATCTGGTTACCACGTCACTTACCACGAACTCGATTGGTAATGTTACACCGGTAATCTTGGCGAATTTCATTACGAATCAGGACTTTGCCAGGTATGCGTTTATTACGGAGGGCTACTGGAACTTGAATGTCTACGCGGCAAAGTCTACAGCAGGTGATCCCAATTTCAACCTTACTTTCCAGGTCTTCACTTCGGATGGTACAAGCGTGATTGATAACCTGGGTACTTCGGGCAGTGCTACAGTGACAAGTACAACTGTGACTCGTTATAACTTGGCTCTTCCATTCTCATCGATCACCTATCTGAATGGCTATCCTTACCTGGTGGTTCGTCTCCGTGCTCAGGCTGTTTCGGGAACAGGTAGTTTGATTACCTACTACGACTATGCCAATAGCCGTCAGTCGTACCTCAATACTAACCTCTCAACTGTCCCTGTCACTGGCTCTACGGGTTACACGGGTTACACCGGTTACACTGGTTACACTGGTTACACCGGTTTCACCGGTTTCACTGGTTTCACGGGTTACACCGGTTACACTGGTTACACGGGTTTCACTGGTTACACTGGTTTCACTGGTTACACTGGTTTCACTGGTTATACCGGTTACACGGGTTTCACTGGTTTCACTGGTTACACCGGTTTCACTGGTTATACCGGTTACACTGGTTTCACTGGTTTCACTGGTTACACTGGTTTCACTGGTTACACGGGTTACACTGGTTTCACGGGTTTCACTGGTTACACCGGTTTCACGGGTGAGACGGGTTACACTGGTTACACAGGTTACACGGGTTACACTGGTTTCACTGGTTTCACGGGTTTCACGGGTTACACGGGTTACACAGGTTTCACGGGTTTCACTGGTTACACCGGTTTCACGGGTGAGACGGGTTACACTGGTTACACAGGTTACACGGGTTACACTGGTTTCACTGGTTACACTGGTTTCACGGGTTACACGGGTTTCACAGGTTTCACGGGTTACACTGGTTACACCGGTTACACGGGTGAGACAGGTTACACGGGTTATACAGGTTTCACGGGTTTCACCGGTTTCACGGGTTACACCGGTTTCACGGGTTTCACAGGTTACACGGGTTTCACGGGTTACACGGGTTACACGGGTTTCACGGGTTTCACCGGTTACACTGGTTTCACGGGTTTCACGGGTTATACCGGTTACACTGGTTTCACGGGTTTCACGGGTTATACCGGTTACACTGGTTTCACCGGTTTCACAGGTTACACTGGTTTCACGGGTTTCACTGGTTACACCGGTTACACCGGTTTCACGGGTTACACCGGTTTCACTGGTTTCACCGGTTACACTGGTTACACTGGTTTTACAGGCGCTGATGGTGCTCGTGCTTTCGGTAGTAAGTGGATTTACAATAGCACAACTACTATTGCTCCCTCTTCTGGACAGATTCGATTCAATACAGGACTCACTTCGAACTTTACCACCGTATGGATTAATGAAACAGATGCAGATGGTCAAACCGAAGGAATTCTTCTGGATGCAGTGGATGACTCTACCAATCCGAATAAGGCGGTGATTACTGTTTCTGAGTATGATGCTCCTCAGAATGCAGTTTGGTTCTATGTTACTGCTTCCGTTGATTCTGGTACTTATCGCACTTGGACCGTTACCAAGATTGATCAGAGTGGTACAGGAGGTATCGTTTTTGCAAACGGTGATACCGTCTATGTAACCATCCAACCCATTGGTGATATTGGTAATACGGGTTATACAGGTTACACGGGTTTCACCGGTTACACCGGTTACACGGGTTTCACTGGTTTCACGGGTTTCACTGGTTTCACCGGTTACACTGGTTTCACCGGTTACACCGGTTACACAGGTTTCACCGGTTATACCGGTTTCACTGGTGAGACAGGTTACACAGGTTACACAGGTTTCACGGGTTTCACCGGTTACACAGGTTACACCGGTTTCACGGGTTTCACTGGTTACACCGGTTTCACGGGTTTCACGGGTTACACTGGTTTCACGGGTGAGACAGGATACACCGGTTACACTGGTTACACGGGTCCTGAGATCACGGGTTACACGGGTTACACCGGTTTCACAGGTTTCACTGGTTACACGGGTTACACCGGTTTCACGGGTTTCACCGGTTTCACAGGTTTCACCGGTTACACCGGTTACACTGGTTTCACCGGTTTCACTGGTTACACAGGTTTCACCGGTGAGACTGGTTACACAGGTTACACCGGTTTCACGGGTTTCACAGGTTACACCGGTTTCACAGGCTTTACAGGTTACACGGGTTACACTGGTTTCACCGGTTTCACCGGTTACACAGGTTTCACAGGTGAGACTGGTTACACTGGTTACACCGGTTTCACCGGTTTCACTGGTTACACCGGTTTCACAGGCTTTACCGGTTATACGGGTTACACGGGTTTCACCGGTTTCACCGGTTACACGGGTGAGACTGGTTACACCGGTTACACGGGTTACACTGGTTTCACCGGTTTCACCGGTTTCACAGGTTACACTGGTTTCACGGGTTTCACCGGTTACACGGGTTACACCGGTTTCACGGGTTTCACCGGTTACACGGGTTACACTGGTTTCACCGGTTACACCGGTTTCACGGGTTTCACGGGTTTCACCGGTTACACAGGTTACACGGGTATCCCGGGTACTGCCGTCAATACCGGTGCTACAGGTTACACCGGTTACACTGGTTTCACGGGTTTCACCGGTTTCACGGGTTACACTGGTTACACGGGTGCATCGATCTACTACACGGCAAACTATGAGGTCTCGACAACTACTACACCAGTCACCATAAATGTGACAGCTGGTACGACATACCCTCAGACGATTGTATCAGCTCCTTCGATTACCACCCAGGGTCATCCGATCTATGTAACTGTTTCAGGTGATGTTCGTCCGACGGATGTTGCTACTTGTACTATCCAGCTTTATCGTGATTCTACTGCGATTGGTTCATTGATTACAGTAGATGTAAATACAGCTGTCAGTACTCCTTATGCAATTAGCTTCATTGACAATGTCGCACAGGGCTCATATGTCTACTCAGTGAAGTTAACAAGTGCGAGTGGTAACATTCCAAATGATCTGGTCTTTGGTGGTAATAGTGCTAACAGAATCTCACTCTTTGAGATCGCTGGTGCAGTGGGTTACACGGGTTACACTGGTTACACTGGTTTCACTGGTTTCACCGGTTTCACCGGTTACACGGGTTTCACCGGTTTCACTGGTTACACAGGTTACACTGGTTTCACGGGTTTCACTGGTTACACTGGTTTCACGGGTTTCACTGGTTACACTGGTTACACAGGTTTCACTGGTTTCACGGGTTACACTGGTTTCACCGGTTTCACCGGTTACACCGGTTACACCGGTTTCACGGGTTTCACGGGTTACACCGGTTACACGGGTTTCACGGGTTTCACAGGTTACACTGGTTTCACCGGTTTCACGGGTTACACCGGTTATACCGGTTTCACGGGTGAGACAGGTTACACGGGTTACACGGGTTTCACGGGTGAGACAGGTTACACGGGTTACACAGGTTTCACTGGTTTCACGGGTTATACCGGTTACACTGGTTTTACCGGCTTTACGGGCTTTACCGGCTACACCGGTTTCACGGGTTTCACCGGTTACACAGGTTACACGGGTTTCACCGGTTTCACGGGTTACACCGGTTTCACAGGTGAGACCGGTTACACAGGTTACACAGGTTTCACGGGTTTCACGGGTTTCACGGGTTACACGGGTTACACTGGTTTCACGGGTTTCACCGGTTACACGGGTTACACGGGTTTCACTGGTTTCACGGGTTTCACCGGTTACACGGGTTATACTGGTCCTGAGATCACAGGTTACACGGGTTACACGGGTTTCACGGGCTTTACTGGTTATACAGGTTATACCGGTTTCACTGGCTTCACAGGTTACACCGGTTACACGGGTTTCACGGGTGAGACAGGTTATACCGGTTACACTGGTTTCACCGGTTTCACGGGCTTTACCGGTTACACGGGTTACACAGGTTTCACTGGTTTCACGGGTTACACTGGTTTCACCGGTTTCACGGGTTTCACCGGTTACACGGGTTACACGGGTCCTGAGATTACGGGTTACACGGGTTACACGGGTTTCACAGGTTTCACAGGTTACACGGGTTACACGGGTTTCACGGGTTTCACAGGTTACACCGGCTTTACTGGTTTCACGGGTTACACCGGTTACACAGGTTTCACTGGTTTCACAGGTTACACAGGTTTCACGGGTTTCACGGGTTACACGGGTTACACGGGTTTCACCGGTTTCACGGGTTTCACCGGTGATACGGGTTACACCGGTTTCACGGGTTTCACGGGTTACACCGGTTACACGGGTTTCACGGGTTTCACAGGTTTCACAGGCTACACGGGTTACACAGGTCCCAGCTCGTCATATGTGACTCAGACAACGGGATCAAGCACTAGTTTGAACTTCAATGCTGCTGCTACGATCTTCTCAGCACCTTCCATTTCTACCATTGCAGGTGCTCGTTATCTGATCTCGTATGGTTTCTCATTCGTTTCGAATGCTGCTGGTAATCACGTGAATGCAACCATTTTCCGTGATGATGGTGTCAGTCCCATCAATTTGGCAACAGGTAATGCAAATGATGTGGTAGCAAGCTCAGCTACAACCACAACCAATGGTCTCAGTTATGGTGTCTTTGCAAGCGGTATTCGATCGACTCTCACGGCATCATTCATTGATGAGCCGGGTAATGCTACGATTACTTACCGTGTTCGTGCTGCTTGTTCAACGGCTACTACACCAGGTGTAACCTTTATCGGAAACGCTTACTGGATCCACGTCCTGAGGATCACGTAAGTTGGTAGAAACCTATCTGACGATATAAACATCAAAATATATAATTATATCATTCATTGAATGATATAATTGAATGATATGATTCATATATCATATAATAAGAAGGGTCTTAAAGAGATTTCCAGAAAATAGAGATAGAACGATGGAAGGTAAAACGCTATTGATTGTCGAGTCGGGTGCTAAGTCGAAGACCATTGAGAAGCTCCTTGGAGGGGACTTCCGCGTGATGGCCTCTTTTGGGCACATTCGGTCCTTGGATGACGAAGGTCTCGGGATCGATGTCACCAACAACTTCGCCCCCACCTACAAGATTATGGATGACAAGAAGAATCGCGAGACGATCGCTCGGCTTCGCGAGGCGATTGGAAAGGCAGGAAGGGTTTTAATTGCCTCCGACGAGGATCGCGAGGGTGAAGCGATCGCCTGGCACATCGCCCAAGTCTTCAAGATTCCCATCGGCGAAAAGAATCGGGTCACTTTCCACGAGATCACCAAGAGTGCCCTCGAGAAGGCGATCCGCAATCCCCGTACAATCGATATGAATATGGTCAATTCCCAACAAGCTCGGCAAGTTTTGGACAAGCTCGTCGGGTTCGATCTATCCCCCGTTCTCTGGAAGTACGTCGCACCGAAGCTGAGTGCTGGGCGCGTTCAGAGTGTTGTCCTGAAGATGGTGATCGAGAAAGAGAATGAGATCGAGGCCTTCAAGGATCGCCACCATTTTCGGACAACGGGAGTGTTCCAGAAGAATATCAAGGCGGGGCTCAATGTTACCTTCGATCGCGTCGAGCAGGCACGCGGATTTCTGGAAGCGGTTCGGGCTGGGATGAGTAAGAGTGGTGGAGGGGGAGGTAAAGTGAAGTTTGTGGTTGCGGCGATTGACAAGATTCGCGTCTCTAAGTCGCCTCCTCCGCCCTTCATCACCTCCTCGATCCAGCAAGAGGCAGGATGCAGGTTTGGCGTCTCCTCCAAGAAGATTATGGCCGTTCTCCAGAAACTCTACCAAAATGGTAAGATCACCTATCATCGTACCGATAGCACAACTCTCAGTGTTCAGGCCTTGAACGAGATCAAAGAGTATGTTTTGGACACGTTTGGTTCGGATTTCTATGAGCAGCGGCAGTTTCGGAGTAGTGCCAAGAATGCACAAGAGGCGCACGAAGCGATTCGCCCCACTTATATCCGCGTCTCCTCCCTGGATGGCGAGAAGGATGGAGAGAATTCTGAATATGATAAGCTGGAGAAGCGCGTCTATGAGCTGATTTGGAAGCGCACCGTCGCCTCCCAGATGAGCGAGTGCCTCAGCGATGTTCATACAATGAAGATTATGGTCGAGGGATTGAATGGAAGTGGAACCGGAATAATGACCGGAGAGATCCCATTCATTTTCACGGCGAAGGCTGAGACGATTGTCTTCGAGGGTTACAAGAGGCTCTATGACGAGCAGTATAAGGGAAAGAAGGAACGAGAGGAGGATGAGGCGGCTGCGGCGACCTTGATGGAGTCAAATGAGGTTTTCGAGAGTATGAAGGTGGGAGCGGTCTTAAAGATGAACTCGATTACCAGTACCGAAGTGGCCGTTCAGCCGACACCGCGTTACAGTGAGGCACATCTGATCAAGAATATGGAGCGGCGCGGGATTGGCCGCCCTTCAACCTACGCCTCGACGATCGATACCCTTTTGGCGCGAAACTATGTCGAAGTCCGAGATATCGAGGGAAAGAAGGTAGAGGGAACTGTTCTGAAGCTGGATGGAGGGAAGGAGGCATCGGCGATTGAGGAGAAGAAGGTGGAGTTGAAGATTGGCGAGGAGAAGAAGAAGCTCGTCCCAACGTCGACCGGGCGGGTTGCCGTAGAGTTCCTCGGGAAGCACTTCGAGAATATTCTCAATTACGACTTCACCTCACAAATGGAGACGAAGCTCGATGAGATCGCCCAGAATAAGCACGTGTGGCACGGTGTCGTTCGCGAGTATTATGAGACATTCCATCCAACCGTCTGTCAGCTCCTCGATAAGTCAAATGCGGGAACGGCAAAGAGTATGGGGCTACCAAGGTTGAAAGCCGATCGGAAGCGCCTTTTGGGTGCGGGTGAGGATGGTCGCAATGTCTATGTCTATCTGGCGAAGTATGGACCCGTTTTCCAAGTGGGTGAGGATACTGACAAAGAGAAGCGCTACGTGAAACTCGATACGGCGAAATACCCGATGGATACGGTGACACTCGAGGATTATAAGGCTTTAACGGCGGGTTCAGCTGGATATCCGAAGGTACTTGGCCGGCATCGGGATGCGGATGTGGTAATGAAGAAGGGTCCCTTTGGTGTCTATGTGAACTACGCTGGGAAGAATTATAAGGCGACGAATCCAGAGATGAGCCTGGAGGAATTTGTTGCGATGATCGAGGGACGAAGAGTGGCGGATGGTGTGGGAGGGGGAGTGGGAAGTGAGGGAGGCGAGGGAGAGGCACCAGTAGGAACCGTGATTAAAGAGTTCGGCAAGTATATGGTGAAGAATGGTAAGTATGGTCCGTATCTCCAGTATGAGAAGACGATTGCGAAGATTCCGAAGGGTATCGTCCCAGGGGATATGACAAAGGAGATGTGCAAGGAACTGGTGGAGAAAGCAAAGGCTTTGAGCAAGGAGACGAAGAACAAAAAGAAGCACTTTGCATCGATGCGTTCTGCCTCTGGATCAGATATGTAGAGAGAGAAATGGTAATGCGATGATATGATATAGTTATGATATAGTGATTTATATTACTGAATATGGTAATATAAATTGGATGTTGGCGACTCTGTTTTCTATCTGAAGATAGAGTTATAACATAGAGTTATAACATAGAACATAAGTATCCATTTACATCTATAGTTTTTTCCTGAATATACAAATTATTATCATATTCAGTAATAACTCTTATAGGTATAGCTACACATTCGACGTTGAACTTGATTATAAAGGTATCAAGTCTTTCACGAATCTCTTTTGGTACACTTTCAAGATCATAATACGTTTCCGTAGTGATGATATATGGCTTATACGTCTCTCTTTGATTTTGCTCATATATCACAGTTTCTTTTATAACTTTACCATTGATAATACCCGATGATGTTATTGAGATTGGTTCATTTATATCGATAGGTGTATACTCTTTACACATCTCAACAGGATAGTCAATGTTTACAACTCCTTCAATATAACGGGTTACATCTTTGATCGTGATTACATTCTTACCTTTAAAGATATACTTTTTAACCAATGAACGATCATATTGGACGACTTGCGCTGCAACCGCCACAACTCGCTTGGCTCCCCTTTGGGGAGCAGCGATCTGCTGCGACATGAGCGGGGAGTCGACAGCTCTTCGGCAAGCGAAGTGAGATGACGACTCCCTGCAACCTTCTGGAGATCTCCGATCTCCCAAGAAGGTTGCCTGGTTCTGGACTCGAAGAGTCCCAAGAGGGTTAACCTCTGTATGTGATGATTTGTTCTGCATTCTTATCCTACTACATTCTATAAATTGGTCTTTATCCTTACCATCTATATGCATAAATAATTATCTTTCAACTCTGTTGGCTCGACAAAGTCGTCAAGAGTCGAAGACTCGAGATGCACAGAGTTGCAGCGCAAGTCGTCAACTCTGCTGGGATCCGAAGAGTTGCAGCGCAAGTCGTCAACCGTATGCTCCTCTGCGAGGAGCCAAGAAGGTTGTTCACTTAGAATTACCTCCAATTCCTCTTACAAAACTTGCAAGACGACCTACAAGAGATTGATTTGGGTTTGTTCTTGTTTTATTCGTTTTTTTATTCTTATTATCATTCATACGATTATTACGAAGACCTCCACTTGGAGGAGGTGTTGCTGGACGACGAACTACTGGAGCTTATGCATTGGGTACATTCCATCGAGAATTATTCGAACGTGGTACATTGTTTGGTAATAGTCTTTTACCATTATTGTTACTGTTCTTAGGTCTTGACGACTCCCTGCTACTCTGTGCTCGATCCTCAGATCGAGCCAACAGAGTTGAACTCATTTTATTTTGATATATCTACTCTATCTTTCTACGATTATATTGGTTTCCTCCATTCCTATCTCCATTACCATTTCCGTTCCCTCTACCCATCTCCAGTAGGTAAGTAATAAAGAGAATCATCTGTTTCGTTGCCCCATCACCCTCTCCCAGAATCTCCCGAAGCTCTGTTCCTGGATTAATGAGAGCATTGAAAAGATGAAGATGTGCGTAGAGCTGTGTCAAGAGGTTTTCGCTCAAGAAAGGGAGTTTCAGATTTAAACGCGAATCCCTCCTTACCAATCCCATATACTTCAGATGGAATGGCTTCGCTCCGAGGAACGATGATGAGAAGATATAGGCCATATATTGATCCATCTTCTCATTCACAACTCGCTTGGCTGACCTTTGGTCAGCAGCGATCTGCTGCGACATGAGCAGGGAGTCGTCATTCTCCACCAGAGTTCGATCATCGCCTGAGCCGCCAGCTTCACTGGACATGCCACTATTCGCCATCTCATAGAGATAAACCTGGGAATGGGAGAAGAGCAGATAGTATAAAATGTACCTCTCCTTTCCATTCCCATTTCCATTCCCATTTCCATTCCCATTCCCATCTCCTGGATACTTCGCCACCAAAGGGAGAATATAAGTAAACTTCTTGCCGCCTTTCCGTATCTCTTCCTTTAACCGGTGAGTATAAAGGTATTCTACGTCAAACCCGAGATAGAATGCATTTTGGAACTCGGAGATCTCTTGCCTTGGGAATAGAGAACTCCTCTTGAAAAGTCCCCCATTGCGATGTTGCAAGTTCTGAATATAGTCCAATGCAATCAAGTACTTCTTCGTACGATTGCTCTGAAATTCCGACTTCTTCATCTGATAATACTCCGCAAATCCACTACCATACTCCCTCATCGATTCCTGGGTAATCGTGAGAGATGGCGTTTGGGCGATATCCACATACAAGATTTGGCGGTTCTCGAAGACCAAGTTTGGGCAAAGACCACTCTGGGAAATTCTCTCAAAGAGCCCCGGTTGGACCTGAAGCGACCTATAGAAGCTGGTCTTAAAGAGATTTGCCACTTTCTCACGGTCGATATAAAGGGAATTTACGGGGTTCTTTTGGCGGAGGCTATAATAGAGATCATTGATCTTGCTTAGGGCGATGGATTTAGTCGACATATTGGGGACATTTTCCTCAATCTCCGCGTTGGGAACACCCATCTTCGAGAGCTTTGATTCGGTGAGAATCGAAGCGGATCGGGATTGAGACTTTTGTTGGAGATTTTTATTGGAGCGATTAAGACGATTCGCGTTGCGGTTGCTATTTTGAGCGCGAGGTCGAGACTTAAGCCGCTCAATGATCTCCTGAATAACCCGATCATTATCCGGGCAAAACTTGATCTTCTTGGTCGTTTTATACTCCACATAATACATCGGCAGCTCTGGAAAGACGGTATTAACGCGATTTGCACCCGTACACTCCCGGTTTCCGGGACTTATCGAGGTATAGACCATTACCACATTGCGGAATACTCCGGCATTGTCAATGATCACTTGATCCGGAAGCGCCTTCAAGACTTGCGTGGAGTCTCGTAAGGGCTCCCGGTCAAAGAGGATATAGAGATCGGGTGTGGGTCCATTCTCATTTGGATAACTTCGCTCAATGATCACGTCGGGAGTATTTTTGGTAAAGAATTTGAATGAGAGCATCATACTATCCATCTCTTTATCGAGAGGGGTTCCATAGAGAGAGATGAACTGGATCGTGAATCGGCGAGGACTACGGCTCATTTGGGGGGAGGTGGGAGTTTGATTCCTACTTATAGTTTCCTCATCATCCCGATTTCTATGTTGGCGATTTCTCGGCTGGGGTTGGGGGCGAGTGTATGGATCCGTTTTGGGAGGCAAGAAGAGCGGAGCCCTTTCCGAATTCTTGCTCTTTGGTAGGAGCCCAAAAGGATCGGGTTTGTTACTCGACCGCGAAGATGTAATGTTGAACATTCGATGATAATAGGTTACGTTATTGTTTTGTAACTTTGCGATAAGAGTAATGTTATGGGTTTCTTATCAAGAAGAGTACTACTATATGTAGGATATTTATGGTAAGAGTTACCGTAAATATGATATTTTAAAAAGTGACGGATAGAAAATCCTAACTTTTCTATCTCTTATATATGAGTAGGCCCCTACAGTGAGATTGTGGGCTGGTGGTGTAAAAGACCACACGCACCGGTGGGAAGCTTTTATGCTATCCTGACGGCAATCATTCGCCAACGGCCAGTAGGGACACATCCCGAATGGCTAAGGCTACTAAACACAACCGTGTGGTGTAGTTGCACGCAACGTCAGTAAGATTGATGAGAATGCTCTGGACGCCAAAAGGCAATGTCTGTTGCAAATCTCTTCATACTGCGGATGCGGGCATCTGCCCACTTAGAAGATGTGTCCTGTATGGAACTCTGCTCGCTTGGGTGTCCGTGCGTAAGCATTGGATGGTACCAGCTAAGCATCGAGACCTGGGATACTCGTCAAAGTCCCTTGAGAAAGGCAAACCCAGTTGCTATCAACAACTGTGTATACCCCCCGGCAGCTTCTCACTGTCACTTATAAAAAATATTCAATCGATCATATATAGAGTTGCTCATAGAGCGACATCTGATTGCGATGATCCGCGCCCAGCATCTCCTTCACCGTATCCTCAATCATCTTCCGAGTAACCGTGTGCGGGAGCTGTTGATCCGGATTGATTGTTCGCTTCTCCCTCGGCATATACATCTCATAATTGATCTTCATCATCAGCTTCTCCAATCCCCTCTTCAGATTTCGGATTCCATCCTCCTGTGGCAGCTTTTCGATGAGAAGCTGGATCATCTCCGGAGAGAAAAGATAATCCGTATGTGTGAGGCCGATATTCTGGCATACCTCCCTCAAAAGGTAGTTCTGGAAGATCTGGGTCTTCTCTGCCAAGCCATACTTGTCAAACTCTATGATCGTTAGGCGATCCCGAAGAATCGGATTGATCTTGGTGATGTCATTGAGCGAGAAGAAGAGAATTGACCGGGAGATGTCAATCGGAATTCCGTGAAGATATTTATCCATAAATGTCGAATTCTGTGTTGTATCCGTAATGTGTGTCAAGATATGCGCAATCTCCTCGCCCTTTGCCGAGTCCGAGATCTTGTCCAACTCATCGAAAAAGAGAATTGGATTCATACACTGTGTCTCCAATAACATCTCCACAATGCGCCCCGGAGTCGAGCCCTCATACGTGTACGAATGACCCTCTAAGAACGATGCATCACAAGCACCACCGAGCGCCGTAAATGCAAAGGGATGACCGAGAGCCTTCGAAACACCGTGCTTGATGAGCGACGTCTTGCCGACACCAGGAGGCCCAGTGAGGGCAATGACCGAACAGACGGAGTTGGGATTGGAGATGCGTTGGGCGAGGATATGAAGAATCTGCTCTTTTGCCCGCTCTTGGCCATAGATCGTCTCATTCAGGACGTGGGTCGTCTTCTTCATAAATTCCTGAATCTCCGGGAGGGGCGAATCCCGCATTACCGGAAAGTTAACATAACGATCAAAGGGAAGCCGCTCCAAAGTCGACATCCACTTGTGGAGCTTGGCATACTCCCCATCGGTTCTCTCCAGTGTCTCATAATAGTCGATCTTGGTGAGAATCGTATGCTTTGTCTCTTTGGTGAGATGCGTGGGAGATGCGTCCAAGACCCTGTAGCGGAATGGAATCTTATGGGCGGTCTGCTTGTAAATCGCCTGCTCCGCCTCCAGAATGCTCACTTGCTCAGGAACAGACAATCCCTTAAAATACTCATCATATTTCGATCGGATGCGTATCTTTTTGGCGGCATTCTCTACAGTGGATGAAGTGATCGGATCGGCGATGTTTCCCAAATCAACGGTGGCACTTCGTGTGCGACCAAGGATGGGAATAGTGCGCTTCCTCTTGAGAGGTTTGGGAGAGGGAAGCGCAGTTTCGGGAGCATTCTCTGGTATCGGTTGTGATGTCGATTGTGATACGGGGTTAGGATCTTGGTTGGGTTCCTTGTTGTTGTTGGATGCTCCTTTGGCCATTTCTTGGATCAAAAGTTAGATTCTATCTAATCTAAATTTTTATATTTATTTTTCGCGAAATTGAAAGTATATGAACCTTCTTTATAAGAGGAAGGGTGCAGGGAAACCTAAGGTTTCCCTGCGAGGAGGTAGGGTAGGAACCTTAGGTTCCTACCAAGCAGTGTGCCCGGTAAAACTCCTCCAAGAGATCATTGTAGTTGTAGAGGGCCGAGAGGGCCTGAGGCCGCTTCTGCTTAATGAAAGCCGTTGCCTCTCCTGGAGTATACTGATACCTCTTAATCAAATATGCCGCCGTTACCGTCGCCGACCTCATTAAGCCCCAGTAACAGTGGATATATACTGAATGGCCTTGTTCTACCTCCGCCTCGATAAAGTCAACTGCGGTATAGAGCAAGTCGCTAAACTTCTGGAGATTCTCCGAGTCTCGGCTATCCTCCACCGGAATCCGGATCTTCGCCTTGTTATTGAAGTATGGATGAAACTCTTGATCCGTCGTACAGTTGACAACCGACTGAATCCGCTCTCTCTGGAGAAACTCAAGGTCCGTTGCCCCCAGTAAGTTGCCCAGATAGAGATTGTCTATGATCTGAGTGTGCGACGGAATGATCGCAAGGCGATCGGCTAAACGCAGTGTTGAGGGGGTCTTAAAGAGATTGATCGATTTGTAGACGATGGCGTTCCACATTGCGGATTATGTGAATATGATTGAAATTAGGTTATAATATTTGTTTTTATGGATAAAATGGTATCGATCTACATTGGATCGAGGAAAATTCCTTTATATTGGGACTTGAGACTTGGGATTTGGGCTTAGGCCTGAATCGTTTGGATCGAATCCTCAAGGACCAGATCATCTTGAAACTCCATATAGAGATGATGTCCAATATCACGCCGATAGACGTGATAGAGCCCCTGCTTCCGGTTATACTGATCCACTGTGAACTTCTCCACTATGCTATTGCGATGGCAAAGGATCACATTCCGCAGAATGAGGGGCGGAATCCGGTCCGGATCCGTTCCGTAATGAACCTTGATATGGGTCTTTGCGGCCTCAATCCGTTCTTGGGAGAGTCGCTGATTCTCCTCCTTGCCTTGGGTCACCAACGAGAGCCTAACCCCTGGAAGTGGGGTTATGGTCGATTTGATGAACAGGTCCTTGATGCGACTCGATGAGCGTGTGGGGGAATGGAGGAGGCTCGTACGGCGGCGATCAATCATTCTCGATTTTGGGGGGATTTTATCGATAAAATAGGGTGAAAGAATGCGTGAAATCGTACTCTTTACGATTGAGATATAGTGGATGCTTGCCAGATCCTACTCGAAAAATCGCTTTTTATACAAATATTATTTGTTTACGTTACTTGTTTTTGGATATTATAATAGTGGGATTATAATATGTTTGATTATGATATTTTATGGTAAATGTATGGTAATATGGTTGTATATAGTGATATAGGTTCCTACCGTCTAATAACCCTCTCGGATCGCCTTTCCGCGCGGGAAACGGAGGCGACCATCCGCATCATATCCAAAGTGATAGACCGTGAGCATCTTCCCAATATAGGCATTGCCGTTCTTGAAGAGATCCTTCCTCTGCGCATCCGAGGCATTCGGTGCCGCTGCACACGTCTTGCCATTCGGCAGGAGAACATCCCAGATCACCAAGCCCCCATTCTCCTCGTGGAAGCCAACGATCTTGAACTCGTCCTCGCAAAACTCTTTGTACTTCTGAAGGTACTTGCTCCGCTTGTCGACCTCATACGGTCCCATCATATCCCGGACCATAATCCCCTCATAGCCCTCCGCCACATACTGATCGTGCTTCTCCTTCACATCCTTCGTGCTCTCCGCAATCTCCGTCTCCACCAAGTGGAGCATCGGAGACTTATTTCCCTTGAAGGTGGCTGCGAGGAGCTGGTTGCGATCCTTGTAGGTCATCTCGAGATTGGCCAGATCGATGCAGTCATAGACATAGTAGTGGATTTTGTCCGCTCGTTCCAGATCCGCAGGCTTCGCGTGCTTCGTCGTCATCCGAACAAGGCCCGAAATCTCATTGAAGGGGATATCATCCGTATAGAGCTCCCCATCAAAGTAGAAGTTCGCCTGCTGCTCCGGACTCATCTTGCTGAAAAAGGTGGTCGCCAACTGACCGCGAAGGAGATCGAACTTCTCAAACTTCTCCCCCGTACGCGACTCAAGAAGGACCTTCCCATCCCGCATATAGGCGAGACAGCGAATGCCATCATACTTCTTCTGGACAAAGGCCGGGAAATTGATCTTGAAGCTGCGGCTCGGAGCAGCTGTCTTCGCATACTTCGCAAAGTCAAACTCCTGAGCGAGCATCGGACGGACCTTCGCCGCTGATACCGCCTTCTTTCCACCCGACTTCTTCGCCACATCAAGCTCCTTCGTCAAGCTACTCATATCCTCCACATAGAGCTCCTTCTCCTTCTTGTTCTTGAACTTCGCATTCGCCTCGAGAACGGCCTGCTCCAAGGGTGTCCGGCTCGCCTTGCCCTTAGCAATCACAGTAGTATGCTCGATCATTTTGCCGCCCTCCTCTCCATTCCGGGTCACAATCTTGTAGCCTTCCCCCTCGGGTCCTTGGGGAGTGATCTCCAAGACCCACTTATAGATCTTACTGTTGGTATTGATCTTAAAAAGGGGAGCGTAAACCGGAATCTTGGTGCTGGATGCTGCTGTTGCTGCCTTGAGAAACTCCATTTTGTTACGTATGTTATTGTCTACGTTATTGTATTGTACTGCTGTTGTTGTTTGTGTACGTTACCGTTAACTACCCATCTCTTAGGAAAATTCCTTTATACAGGGGATAAGTCACTTTTGGGATTTGATGGATCCAATGATTTGGACCAAAAAGAGATAACGTAAGTCAATTGATAGAAAAAAGTGCCGGATGGAAAAGCATTAGAGGGATGCCAATCATATATTGAGTACCGAGTTATTACATAGGTTTCATTGTAATTTACTCACTTTTTATACAAAAATGATCCCTACCAACGATTATACAGACTCTTTCACTTACAGTACCCGTGTCAACGGTGAAATGGGAAGAGGATTTATGGCTGTCAATGATGATCTATTTTGTAACGAAACCAAAAAGACAAAAAACAACAACAACAACGACATGAATGACCATTTGGAAGTGAAGTACTATCTATGTACAAATGGTTTCTGTTCTGCCGGGTCAAATGGTGGTGGTGGTTCTAAATAACAACCATCAACTACTAATTAAAATGTTGTCAACTCTCTTGGGATCCTTCGGATCCAGAGAGTTGCAGCGCAAGTCGTCAACCTTCTTGGCTCCTCACAGAGGAGCAGAACCAGGCTCTAAGAGCGGTGGCGGTTGCAGCACAAGTTGTCAATGACCCTCACGGAGGGTCGCAACGAAAGGTGATATCGTTGACTTCGGTCAAAAACGCCTAAATAAAAAAAACTTATAAATAGATACAAGTAGACTCTACTTCATAGATTGATCCTCATTGATCCTTCAAAATGATCCCATTTGATTCCAATGACTTGGCAGCGATTCCATACTGCAGTAGGAACATGTTCGAGGTTTTCGACTCCCTGCTACCGCCACGGCTCTTAGAGCTTGTTTCTGTTCCCTTTTCATTCATCCTCTTCTTTGGTCTACTGGGCCTATATATCAAAATGAATACAAAGAGTTCAGGTCTATATATCCGCCAGGCAACTCTCTGGATCGATCGATTTCTCACGATGGTTCTTCTTATAAAACTACAAGTAGTTCGGCTCTATATGGCCCTCTATGACCGCTTCATTGCTCAGAAGGGGTTCCGGCTCAAGAGTACACATCTTCGCTCTTCCTTACCCGATCTTCATTGTGTATCCATCGATTGTCTCCCCTCATTCAAAAAGAGGATTGATTGTGAGATCACCCCATCTTTCTTTAAGGACCTATGCGATATTCACGGATGTGATTCCCATAGCTCTTACTTAGAGATAGACTATCACTTCAATGACTTTGAGTATACCTTTATCTATTCACATCAAATGGCAGATCGTGGGGTGGTTGTGCCTTACCCCCTCTATCACGACGAGAAGATACAGGAGTTTAAGAATGACCTATGTCATCCATACTTTACCAAGCCTGATTCTCAGAACTCTCTCTACTCACTCTTTGGGATCGATTGCAAGGGGATCAAGGGAGTCCGATTCAATGGTGATGAGAATCATCCCTACAATATTGAGATCGGTGAGCGCTTGCTCAAACATAAGGGCCCAATGAACGATTTTGGTTACTTGTATAATGGCGATACTCAGGTAAAACATATCCTCAATACTAAACAGATGAGTGAGTTTCAACGCCTCGAGATTGAGTATGTAGCTCCCTACCTCGATGATGAGACCTTCGATATTGTCCCTCACGTGATTGAAGTAAACCAACTTGATGACCATCTCCTCTCATCACGTATGCGAAAAGTGATTGAGTCCCGGCGCCGATCTGAGAGATTATAAGAGAAGAGGGTTGTGGAGAGGGAAGGGATAGGGATAGGGGAAAGGAAGATCAAAAAATAATATGTGATTCAAGTATAGATAATTCGATTCAATCGCCCCTATTACCTTATCAATGAGCACAAACAACAGTCAGTTCCAGGGATACCAGCGTCAGAATATTGTGTATGGTTCAAGCGGCTCTGCCGTGAAGAGCTTTGTCGGAAATGGTGTACTGGGTAGTTATGATAATATCGTTCTAAAGACCCCTTGTGCCAATGGTTGGCAGAAGGCACCCTGCAATGCAGGCCAGAAGAGCAACTACCAGTGGGTTGCTCAAGGTACACCCTTGCCCCTCAAGAATGAGATGATCTATTCGCAGCTTCCCACCGATAGTATGTTCATCTTCTCCCGCTCAAAGGCGAGCTTGGCGTGCTGCCCCTCTACCTACTCGACGGATCGCGGGTGCATCTGCCCCAGCGATATGAATATGCTCAACCAGCGCGGTGGTAACAAGACCTACGAGAACTATAACTTTTAAACAGGATGATAGCATCAAAACCCGATCAACCTTCTTGGCTCTTCCGTCGGAAGAGCAGAAGGTAGCCTCAAATATATCATATATAAATAGTACTATTTATATATAAAATCACATAGTTTCAGGGGGTAATTGAAAGAAGGATCATCGAATGCCAGCGACACACATCATTACTAAGAGAAAGAGTGACTTCATCAAAAAGAAGAACTTTTTGTCAAAACACTACATCTTGCGATTGTTAGAATGTAACAATACGGTATGTCCCGTAACGGACATTACCAAATCTGGTAAGATACTTCATTCCGATAAGTCTTACTTAGTAAACTATCAATACTTACTCTATCTATTAAACAATATCCACGCCTATTCATATATCAAATTCCCACTGATCTATGGTCGTAATGAGAGAGACATCATTGATAAACTTAGTATTTTGCATCAATGTAAACAGGAGAATGTCATCTTTTATATATATGATAAAGGAGTTCCATCTTCAGAGAACTCTTCTCAGCAGATCAAAACCCATCAGAAGGAGAAGGTTGTAGCGGGAGTCGTCGCCATTGATCCATCATCGAATGATGTTTTGGAAGGTCTTTATGATAAGGAGAGAATGATGGAGATTGTCTTCTTGAAGCATACGAACATTGAAAACTTTACCAAAGTCTACTTCTATAATGAATGTGCAAAGGGAAATGTCCCTGGATTCACCATTGACCCACATAATATTCCTGAAAAGATGAAATACCTCTACTTCACTTACTCATTATTGACCTATGAGAAACCAAAAGATAGTGATATCTCCATCAAACTCTTCTATTATGCATATATCAAGATGATCGCCCCCGAGATTATGGAGAAGTATAACATCGACATCAAAGATCCCAATATGATCGCGAACTATGAGAAGCTCTATCTGTTACTCAATAAGTTGGGATATGTCAAGAAGTTCTTTCAGCAACTCTATCCAAAATGCAAAAGAGAAGCATTCAAGATTGAAAAGAAGATCACTGAACATCCTGTTTACATCGAGTATCTCAAATACTTCAACTCCTATCGACCCTTCGCCGACAAGATCCTCTATGATGTGGGTCAGATTGACGTAGAACGTCTTGTGAGAAGTCGTGTAGGAGATCACCTTGATAAAGAGTGGATTCTGAGTGAGTATAAGCGGATCGAAGAGAATGCCAACTTCGGAATCCGGATTTAAGATCTCCAGAGAGAAAGAGACGTGGAGAGGAGAAGAGAGCTGGGATATTGGATATGGGATATATTCCACGATAATGGTGGAAATATATTGATATATGATAGTATTTTATTCATAGATCTTCTTGATAGATCCACTTAAGATGTTTGATATCAATGCATTGATTGGGTTGATCGTCCTTGTGGCGATCCTGATGTATACCTATACCAACTATGAACACCTGACAAACGAAGTGACCTACGTGAAATCGACCATCGATGGTCAAGAATACCTCGTCAGGAATACAAAGGGCAAGGAGGAAGCGGCTAACAAACTCTCCCGCATCAAAAACGCCTTGATCCGGCTCACCGATCATATGAATGATAAGTTTGTGAAGGGAAAGGCTGGAAATGGAAGCAATGGGGAAGAGATGATGGATCAAGGTTTGGAGAATGATTCGTCGGAAACGGGGATTCGTGCCGCTGTCAAGAGATTGACACAGAAGTTCAACCCGAACAATATCAGCGAATCTGGGGCGAAGTCAAAGCACACCTCTTACAGCGTCAATAAGGGCGAAAAGATCATCTTCTGCTTGCGCCAAAAGAATGAGGAACAGACATTCGTCGATGAGAATACGATTATGTTCGTTGCCATCCACGAACTCGCCCATATTATGACCCTCTCAATCGGCCACGAACCCGAGTTTTGGAACAACTTCAAGATCCTCCTACGAGAAGCTGTTGCCATCGGCATCTACCAGAAAGAGGATTACAGCAAGAATCCAAAACCCTATTGCGGAATCACCGTGAGTGATAACCCTCTCTATAATATGTAAAAAAAGAGGTGTGATGGGGGATTGAGATTGAGGATGAATTAGAAATAAGTCTTGAGAGAAATCGTGAGAGAATGATTACCATACTATTACCATAAATAGTATGATATTTTATGAGATTTGTGATTACTGGTCATAATAAAGCTCGATAACTTCAACGATCTTCTCTGTGCGATTCTCTGGAGAGATCCAGTACTCAATCATACTCTTCAATGCATTGAGTCGTTCATTCCATTCATCTCTCTTTGACTTCTTTACGACACATAACCCATATGCATTTAGAGTCCAACAACTGCTGATAGTCTCTTCGTTACATGTATACTCGTCTGGGTTAAATCGTATAAAGACAAGTGGACGATGACCAACATCTTGGGATAACTCCATTAGGCGTTTGTTTTCACACGTGCAGTTATATCCATTATGTTGATTCTCGTCGATCTCAATGATCAAGACTTGATCACCAAAATCACAACGTACATCAGGGCGTTTCTTTGAGCATCCATCAGCCACCTTTCTATCATAGACCCAAGTATAGTTCGGGAAAGTCTCCTTGATATAATCAATGACGTGCTTCTCCTTTACTTTAAAGTTACGTGACACAGGTTTATCTGGAAAAGTATTGACATAGCAATAGAGGCAGTACCCATCATACCTTTTGGATACATATGTATAACACAAGGGAGTCTTACATCTTGGTGAAACGATGTTTATCATACCAGGTAAGTGATGAGATGCACAGAATCGTGGAGGAGTAACACCCTCAAAGTTATATGATGGAGAAATCTTACAACCTTCAAACTCACATACAGAATGATATACGTTTACCATTGTCTCTAACTTATGTTGAAAACAGTAAATCCCTCCTTCCTTATCGGGATAGTTGAAGCGTGGATTCGTATCACATCCCTCATGCAAACACCTTTTTGAAACGACATCAATCATTCCATCCAACTTGTGTGCATTACAGAATCTACCTATCGTTTCACCTGGAGTATTAAAGATACGTGACTTCATACAACCATTGTGTTCACACTTCTTATCTACTACATTCACCATATCAGATGTTTTGTGCTTCTTGCAGAATCTCCCTACTGTCTCACCAATGATATTAAATATGGGAACCGTCTTACAATCTTTATGTTCACATCTTCGATAGTGCTTAGCAGAAATGTTGACCATATCAGCTTTCTTATGATCTACACAAAATTTGCCAACGGGTTCATTCGGAGAGTTATAAATAGGTGCTTTCAAACATCCTGGATGTACACATTTTTGAGATACAACATTTACCATATCTTTCTCTTTGTGTTTTCTACAGAAGATAGGTACAGTTTCTCCAGGAACATTGAAAGATGGACGTATCGTACATCTAACATGTTTACATCCATTCTTATGATTGATGTTAACCATACCTTTCTCTTTGTGTTTTCTACAGAAGATAGGTACAGTTTCTCCAGGAACATTGAAAGATGCACGTGTTGTACACCCATTGTGTTTACAGATTCCTCTATGATGGTTGATATGAACCATATCTTTCTCTTTGTGTTTATCACAGTAAATACCTGCAGTTTCTCCAGAAACATTAAAAAATGCTCGTATTGTACATCCATCGTGTTTACAGATTCCCAAGTGACGGTTGATATGAACCATATCTTTTTCCTTGTGTTTTCCACAATAGAGACCTTGGGTTTTTCCTGGAGAATTGAATGATGGTCTTGTTAAACACCCATTGTGCTTACACATCTTTCGATGGATATCAATCATACCATCTTCTTTGTGCTTCTTACAAAACCTACCTACAGTATTGCCATAGGTATTGTAAACTGGTTTCGTTATACAACCATTATGTTCGCACCTACGTAAAGTAAAGTTGATCATATCTGAGCTCTTGTGAAGTTTACAAAACTTCGCATAATCCTCACCATATAGGTTAAAGATGGCCTTACGCCTACATCCTTTAGATATACACTTACCATTATTACTTGGATTGGTAACCTTTTTGGGATCTTCGGAAGTTGTGCAAGACAAGAGAGTCAATACAGACGAGTCAGATACTGTTGGTGCCATAGGTGTAGACAATGATGTATCTGAATTCTTTTGCTTAGGTTTCCTTCCACGTTTCTTTGGAAACTTTTCAGGAGTTGTCGTACTCTCTACTTGAGAGGATGGATCTGAGTTCTTTTGCTTAGGTTTCCTTCCACGTTTCTTTGGGATCTTTTCAAGAGTTGTCGTACTCTCTACTTGTGTAGATGGATCTGACAAGGATATGTCCTTACGAGTTACTGTTGTTGTAATCTTAACCTTATCAATCTGAAATAGTGATAGCGGCTTAACAGAAGACCTGCATAGATCATTACAAATATCCGTACTCTTTTGAGAGTCTCTACCACAACATCCAGTGGAAAAATTGATAAATTGTTTCATTTGAGAACTTAAAATGTAACTTTCTACCTCCTTTCAGAGAGCCAACAGAGTTGAAACATACTATATCATAGTGTAGAGATATCTTTATTCATATATTTTTATGTATAAAATTATTCCTATTACCATTCTATGGTAATAGACTTGGCAGTCATTATGTAGATCTAAGTATTTTATAAATAAAATAATAGACGACTCCCTGCTCATGTCGCAGCAGACTTCTGCAGATCTTCGATCTGCCAAGACGGTAGACTTTGCATACGATTTTGCATAAGATTTTGCATAAATTGCATAAGAATGTGTATAAATTGAGGAGGGTTTTGCATAGGTTTTGCATAGGTTTTGCATAGGTTTTGCATAGGCATATTTTCAGTAATAGGAGTATTGAGTATATTTGTATATATATTACCATAGTATGGTACTATGATTGTTTGAGTAGTATTGCATAAGAAAATTGCATAAGTTATGCGATTGCATAGGTTATGCAATCGCATAACGCCTCCACCACCTCTTTCCGCATTGCGAGAAACTTGCCTTTTGCAAGTCCGTAAAAAAAAGGGTCTCAAAACAAGATGATCTGGGCCGTTTTATTTTCCCAACTACGCAAAGTGATGTTTTCAGTTTAGCATAGTACGGTGGTAAGCGGTGTTGACCCTATGCAATCGCATAAAATGCATAAATTGCATAGGATCATTATGCAAAATAGTTTATTACCATCTCTTAGTAATAATATCAAAAATATATAAATATCTTTATTACCATAAATAAAATTGCATAACTACTTATGCGAAACCTTAGGAAATTGCATAATTGCATAACACTTTTTTTCGTTTAGATGAAGAGACTTTTATAAGATGTAACTATAGAATATTGATCAAGAATGACCTACACAAAAGAGAATTCTTTCTTTGTATGTCACCGTTGCCTACATACTTTCTACTATAAGGCTGATGTAAAGAGACATCTATCGAAACAAAAGAAGTGTGAATCAGAGTATAACTGTCTTATGAGTAATCAAGAGATTCTACTCAAGTCAACACATAAGAGGTTCTATTTCCCAGGAGCAGAGACATTCCCTCCTATCAAAAAGCATCATCTACTTCGACTGGTATCCGACTATCATCAAGAGATCAATGTGATCCCTAACTTATCTATTTTGAACATAC
>JACCDZ010060170.1_pt1 | contig 43250 bp, 41 predicted proteins | sample 7449551 | NCBI WGS metagenome assembly JACCDZ01 (sample SAMN15323452, study PRJNA562643) | freshwater metagenome | isolation source: river surface water | place: USA:Blue River Watershed | collected 2017-08-18
ACAACCATTACACAACCTACAACTGCTTTAAACGGAAGTATTGCTAAAACAGATGTTTCATGTAATGGTGGTACTAATGGTAAGGCTACAGTAACAGCTACTGGTGGTACAGTATCTTATACCTATTCTTGGTCTCCAAGTGGTGGAACTGCTGCTACAGCAACTGGTTTAGCTGCAGGAACCTATACATGTACAATTACCGATGCGAATGGATGTACAAAAACAGTTACTACAACCATTACACAACCAGCAGCATTAATTGCAGAAGCAACTCAAAATTATCCAGCAACTTGTTTACAAAATTCCAATGCAAGTGCAACAGTAGCAATATCTGGCGGAACAGCACCTTATTCATACGCATGGGATAACGGCGTAAATACAGCAACTGCTAATAATCTTTCTGTTGGAAATCATACGGTGATGATAACAGATGCGAATGGTTGCAAAACTACAGCTACTATTGCAACAACTTTTGCAGATACAGTAGCACCTGTTCCAAGTATAGTAAACTTACCAACTATAACTAAAGAGTGTGCCGTTTTATCAACAGATATTATTGCACCAACAGCAACTGATAACTGTGCAGGCATTTTAACTGCAACTACAACAAGTGCATTGAGTTATACTAATGAAGGAACCTACACTATTACTTGGACTTATAATGATGGTAATGGTAACACAACTACACAATTACAAACCGTTGTTGTACAACCATCTCCATTAGCAAATACAACATTAAACAGCTTAACAACTGTTTACAATGGGTCTGCTCAAACATTAAATGTCACAAATTTACCTGCAAATGCAAGTGTGTCATATAGTATCAATCCTGATACAGGACTAAATAATGGAGCTATTAATGCAGGTACATATGTTATAACAGCTGTTGTAACCCCACCAATTACATCTGTAAACTGTGAAAAGAAAACTTTAACTGCTAATCTTGTTATAGAAAAAGCTACCCAAACTATTGCTTTTAATGAATTAGATGCCTTAATTTTAGAAAATGCTGCTGATTTTCAACTAGCGGCAACAGCTACATCAGATTTACCAATTAATTATAGTTATACATATAACCAAAGTAGTGCAGCTGCAACAGTAACAAGTCAAGGGTGGGTTAAACTTCAACATTCGGGATCTATTTTTATAACAGCGCATCAAGATGGTAACAACAATTATCTTCCTGCAACAGTTGTAGAACGTGAATTAATTATAAACAGTAAAGATGCAACAATCCATCAATTAGTCATCAACGAAAAAGTTTATAATGAACCTAATGAAGACATCTATTACATGCAAAATTGTGATGCTTTATCGAACGAAGTAGCAATAGATGTGAACACCGAATTTGGAGCTACAGTTATACCAGCAAATAAATTTACTATAATTACTCCTAAACCAGGCATTTTTAGAAAAACAATCACCATTACTTCTGAAAATGGTGAAGTTACTAAAACGTATAATATAGTAATTGAACGTCCATTTAATTTTGATGATATTGTAATTCAAAAATTTGATAATACACTTCTTGTAAACAACAATCCGGAAACAAACGGTGGCTATCGTTTTGTTAAGTATCAATGGTATAAAAACGATGTGCTTGTAGGTGAAAACCAAGTATATTCTGTAGGAAATAGTACTCAAGATATTTTAGATGAAACAGCACTATATAGTGTAACAGTTACAACCGAAAATGGTGATGTAATACATACCTGTGCTAGTGAAGTTACAAGAAAACATAATTTTAAAATTAATGTGTACCCAAATCCGGTAAATACTAACGAAGAATTACAAGTGGTTTTCGATTACCCGTCATCATCGTTCAATGGAGCAACGGCCGAATTATTTACAACAACAGGCAAACGCATACATTCGGCTGTTTTAAAAGAAAAAGTTTCTTCAGTACAATTACCAGCAGAAATTTCATCAGGTATATATATACTTGTATTAAATATTGAAGGTAAACAAGAAGTAATTAAAGTAATCGTAAAATAATAAATCATGAAACTAATGAAAAAAAACAGTAATTTACATGTAATTTTAGGTTGTTTTACAACATTACTTATAACAAATACTACGCTAGCTCAGGAGTGGAGCATTGAAGGTGGCGCACATTTTATAAATCAACGAAAAGAAAATGCATTTCCAATATCAGGTAAGTCTGAAGGATTTTCTGTTGGAATTGGGTACAGTAAATATCTAAATACAAATTGGAGTTTAAATACAGGAATATCTTATTTTAACAGCAAAATAAATTTTGCAGCTTCAAATATTAATGGAACTTACAATGAAACAGATATGGAAAATGATTCTTTTGAATTTCGTTATAATGTAGAATCTTTTGAAGAAAAGATACAATGTAGTAGTTTTCGTATTCCACTTACTTTACAATACGAAACTTTAGGAATTGTTCGTTGGTATATGCGTACTGGGGTTGTTTACGATATTTCTATTGGGAATTCAAAATACAATCAAAATTGGGGAAATATTAAAACTTCGGGGTACTATCCACAATGGGATGCAGAGTTACATGGACCTAATTATGTAGGATTCGGTAATATGGGTAACCTACACCATGAAGGAAATTTTAAACTTCAAAATAATTTTTCATGGTTAGTTGAAACTGGTGTAAAACAACAATTACGAGCTGTAGATGACATTTATCTTGGTTTATTTTTTGAGTTGGGCTTAAATAATATTCGTCCAAAAACGGATGCAACTGAAAAAGCAATTGTTTACACCAAAAATATACAAGAGCCTTTAGTTTATAACTCTGTCTTAAACCAAGAAATATATAAAGATAAAAAATTGGCTTTATATACAATTGGCTTTAAAATAAGATATGCTATTGATTTTTAAGATATTAAGTTAATATATATATAAAAAAAAAAAAATCCACTTCGTTTTGAAGTGGATTTTTTATAATAAGTTTAAAATTATTTTGCAGCTTGTACTGTATCTGTTGTTGCAGTTGCACCTTCGGTTGCAGGTGTAGTTTCAGCACTTGTAGTATCTTGTTTAACTATTGGTTGTTCTGGAGCCACATCGCTAGTTTCAACAACTTTTGTAGTACCTTTTACTGGTTTAGCATCAATTGTTGAATTTCCACAACTTCTGTATAAAAAGAAAATAAGAACTACCCCTAACATTAAAGGAATTAAACTGTATTTAAACGCATTACCGCTTTTGTCTTGACCGTTATTCATAATTTTAATTTTTTTGATAATCACTAAAACGTGACAAATATACTATCTTTTTTAGCATTTTTTTACCACTTGCATTAAAATATTATTGACTAATGCAAAAAACAAATATTTAAATACTTAATTGGTTACTTATTTTTTTCTTCAATCCATAAACTCATGTATTTTAAAGCTTGTAAACTTTGATGCCACAATATTTTTTGAATGATTAGTTTTTTACGGTGTTCTTCTAAATTATTCTGTAAATTCAGCAATAAATTCGCTAAAACCCCATTCCAAATTTTAAAAGAAAAACACGTATTTATAATTAACAATCCGTTTGCCACTGCATTATCCCAACTTTCTTCATTGGTATATAATTCGTAAACAGCATTTACAAAATCGGTTTCATTCGTAGCAATAATACCCGCCCAATTATCTGCTGTAATTCCTTCGCTACCAATATTTGTGGTTACACTAGGCAGTTTATTTTTAAAACCATCTATAAACTTACCTTTTAACCCCGCACCAAATGGAATGGGCGCTGTTAAAATTCGGTAATTTTGCATGGTTGTGTTTACATCATCAGCTTTTCCTTTAATAATAAAACCAGTTGCTACATTGTGCAATTGATTAATTTTATGTGTTGGATAAGCTCCGTAAATATGTATTTCAATATTCTTTATTCTTTTTCTAATTTCGGGCCATACTTTTTTAAGTTGTAATACCGTTTCGAAATTAGGTTCGTGAATAAAATTACCAATAAACATTAAGTTTTTTCGTTGATGAAAATTCGGCAATTTATTAAAGATGTCAATCTGTAAATCGTGTTCAATAAAAGGCAAATACAGTAATTGATTTGGAGAAACATTAAATTCTTTAACCAACAAATCGTATTCAAATTGCGAAATTATAAGCGATAAATCGCATCTGTAAATCGCAGCTAATTCACGATAACAATCTTGGGAGTCGTAATTAATTTCTATATTTTTTTTATACGCAATCGTTCGTGCTTTTCTAACAAAATGTAAGTCTTCGGTATCTAAAACTGTTAAAACGTTTGGCAAACATTCTTTTACACGCCACCCAAACTGTTCTTCGGTTACAAAACGGTCGTAAACCACAATAGTTGGTTGTAAATTGCTAATAAACGTATTAAACGATTCGTTATTTAATGCAATTGTATGTTCTTGTACCTGCATTTCATTTAATGCAAATGATGCTACCGATTTTGATGCTGCACTAGCAAAGTGAATATCTTTTGTAATTAACTGTAATTGCTGAATTAACTGCAACATGCGCCAACCTGCTGCCGATGATGTTGGTTCGGGCCAAACCAAACCTATAATTAAAATTCTATTGTTCATTTAACAAATATCTAAGTTAATTTCAAAACACACTAATGTTATTTAATTTGTAAATTTGCAAAAAAATATCTTATTAAATGTTAGGACTTAAATTATTAACCGATCCACGTTGGGCAAATATAGCCGAAAGTAATATTGAAGAAATTTTAACCGATCATGCATGGTGCGAACAAAAAGCAGCAACTAATGCCATTACTATAATTACCTACAATTCTGAACACGAAGATTTGGTTACAGCCATGACCGAAATTGCCATTGAAGAAATGGAGCATTTTAAAATGGTGCACGATATTATTAAGCAACGTGGCTATACTTTAGGACGCGAACGAAAAGATGATTATGTTAACCAACTTTATAAATTTATGAAGAAAGACGGCAGCCGTAACGATGCTTTTATTGATAGATTGCTTTTTGCTGCTATGATTGAAGCTAGAAGTTGCGAACGCTTTAGAGTGCTTTCTGAAAATATTAAAGACGATGAATTAGCTAAATTTTACCGAGATTTAATGATTTCTGAAGCAGGACATTACACTGCTTTTATAAAATTTGCTAAAAAATATACCGAACGAACCGATGTTGATAAACGTTGGAAAGAATGGCTTGATTTTGAAGGGCAACTTATACAAAATTACGGCACAAAAGAAACCGTTCACGGATAAAAAAATAACACCTTGGCATTAACCAAGGTGTTTTTTTTATTCTAACCTAGTCACTGCATTACCATTCTTATTGTTGTAACCGTTATGTAAATTTATTTTAAACTGTATGTACGAATTTACCGGTTTATTGTTTTTAATTGCTGGCACCCATTGATTTGATTTCTCAATAGTTTCGCGAATAACATCTTTACATAAACTAAAATCTTCATTTACAAAATCAACTTTAGCAACTTTACCTTTATCGGTAACTAAAACTTCAATGATTACCGATGCCTGTTTCCCTTTAAACTTGCCACGTTTACATATTTTTGTAGCAGCTTCTATCTTTTTTAACAAAACATTGTAACCGCCATGGTATTTCGCCATTACATCTACCTCTCTATAAACTATTGTTTCGGTAAATTCTGATTGTTCAGCGTTTTCGCTTTGAGCTTGCGCTGAAATTGCTAATAATCCAATTAAAAGTAAGTAAAAAAAATTTGTTTTCATAAGTAAAATAGTGTTTAAGCAAATATACAACTTTGTTTGTTTCTTTAAAATTATAGTATTGTTTATTATTTTTGCTAAAAATTTGCCCATGTATCATTACAAAAACTCCTTTATAAACTTTACCGATTTTGGCAAAGGCAATGCCGTATTGCTTGTTCATGGTTTTTTAGAAAACGAAACCATGTGGCAAAAAACAACTGCTGCTTTACAAAAAAAGTATCGTGTAATAACAGTTGATTTATTGGGTCATGGCAAAAGTGATTGTTATGGTTATGTGCATAACATGGAAGAACAAGCCGATATGCTTTTTGGTTTAATTAACCACTTACGCTTGCGTAAAGTAACACTTGTTGGTCATTCAATGGGTGGATATGTTGCTTTGGCATTTGCAGAATTATATCCGGATAATGTTAGAGCGCTGGTGTTGTTAAATTCTTCGGCACAAGCTGATTCTGACGAACGTAAAATAAACCGCTCTCGTGCAATTGAAGTTGTAAAGAAAAACAGTAATGCATTTATACAAATGGCTACTCAAAATTTATTTAACGAACAAGCACACCTACTGTTTAAAACCGAAATTAATCATTTTACTCAACAAGCTTTAAAAACACCTGTACAAGGTATAATAGCTGCGTTAGAAGGAATGAAAAACAGAATGGATCGTGAAGCTTTATTGCATTTTGGCCCATATCCTAAATTGATTATAGCAAGCGAAAACGACACCATTATTCCTATTGAAGATATTAAAAACCAGGTTATTGACGCCGACGTTACTTTTAAAACAATACCAGGTGGACATGTTTCAACCATTGAACAAAACGAATTAGTTAATGAACTTTTATTGCATTTTTTAAAGAAAAACGGTTAATTTTCTTGTTCAATAAAAGCAATTTGGCTATTTAAAATTTCTGCAATTATTATTGACAATTCTTCTTTAAATTCAAGTAGCATTTCCTTTGTCATTACATCAAACAACTGTTTATCTTGTTTTATTCCAAACATTAAATAACCCGATTTTCTGTTTTTAAATGAGTAAATTCCGGCTTGTATTGGCAAATTAGTTTTATCATAATACATAAAACCATATAAAAGTAATTGCAACGCTTTTTCAAACTTAATATCTTTTGTAAGTCCTTCAATTTGACTAATTTGTACCTGATTAAGCTCCACTTTACCCGTTTTATAATCAACAATACGCAAAATGCCGTTTCTAACTTCTATTCTATCTGCTATACCAGAAATAGTTACATGATATGGTAATTGGCTGTGTTGCAATTCTGCAGATAAGCGTTGCTCTAAACCAACAATTTCAACAACATCACCTGCTTCTAACAATTGTTTTTCAAGCATTAAAAAATGATAAATATTGCGCTTAGCTACTTCAAAAGCTAATAAGTTTTTGCCTTGTTTTTCTTTTGTGTCGGAGAAATTAATTTCAAATTGCTTTAAAATTTCATTTTCATATATATCAAACAAACTTTCAATATTTTGCAAAGTAAGTTGTTGCCCTACAAAAGGCAAATACATACTTTCTAAAGCTCCATGAATTATGGTTCCAAGGGTATTTAAAGCAATATTTTCTTCAACCTCATCTACTTCTCTAACACCTAAAACACGCTGCATATAAAACTGAAAAGGATTGCGAATGTAATTACTTATAGCCGATGGCGAAAAGCCGTTGCCTGTTGCTATTTCTTTTAATCGATTTTGCAACAGTGGTGATTTTGCAACATTTAATAATTGATTAATTGTTTTTGGCGTTTGTGCAAAATAATTTGAAACCTTTATTGTATGTTTAACGTGTGGATCTAACAATAACTGCGTAATAAACCTACTTTTTTCGCCAGCATCTAACCCTTCAGAATCTGAATTATATAACAAATAAATATTTTTAGCACGTAATAACAAATGGTAAAAATGATAGGTATAAATAGCATCTTTCTCTTTAAAAGTAGGCAAACCTAATTCAACTTTTACATCGTGCGGAATAAAAGAATTCATTGTTTTACCTGCAGGAAATTTCCCTTCATTAACCGATGTTATGATTACATTTTCAAAATCCAATACCCTACTTTCTAACACACCCATTATTTGTAAACCTTCAAGCGGTTCCCCTTCAAACGATACTTCGGCTAAATCGGCAATTTGTTTATAAATAGTGACCAGCTGTTGGGGCGATGTAATTACTTGGTATTTTAATTGATAATTTTTTAGTTGTACAATTACTTTGTAAAATGCATGTAAAAATGTTAATGAAACATCGTCGTTGTTCTCTTTTAAAAACGCACGAAGTTTAAAAATCAATTGCATTAATTTTTCAATAATTGAAAGCGAATCTTCAACCCAAGGCAAAGTAATTAATTGTAAAACATCGTTCGCATTTTGATAGGTTTCTAATTTTGAAAAATCGAAAAAAGAAAAATTTCTTTTATTAATTTCATCTACCACTTTTTTGGTTTGGGCCAAATGTGCTATCAAAGGGTGTGAAAAAACATCTAAAACCTCTTTATGGTAAAAAACAGCCTTTGTTCCTCCACGATTTAAAGCATTCACATGCATTTTAAACAACTTAGCAAAAAACAATTGTACGGGATTGGATTTACTATCGTAACCCATAGTTATATTTAATGCAGGAACTGTATTAGGCAATGCATACAAAACTGGTATTAGCAAATTTTCTTCTGATAAAACAACAGCTGTATTTTGAATACTTTTATTGTTTTCAGCTAATTGTTCAACAATACTCCCTACAATTTTTGCTTGTCCAACGGATTTTGGAGTACTTATGATTTCAATATTCTTTTTTTGAGCAAATTCATTCACAATCCACTCATACGGATGCGTTTTATAATACGACCAATTTTGTTTTATTTTTCTAGCAAAATAGCCTGCTCCATGATCAAAATCGTTTAAAAACCATTCATCAGTGTCCCAAAACACTTTAGCCATTCCATTTTTTAAAAGTTGTTTAAAAATATGTTCTTCGGCTTTGTTTAAGGCGTTAAAACCAGCAAAATAATATGTTTTTGTATTTGTATCGATAAATGCATCTAATTTTTCAACTGCTAAACGATACGCCATCCCTTGATAACCACAATTTAACTGCAGCAAATGCTTTTGTAATGCATTGTAATAACTAGGTAATTTATTCCAAAAAGTAAGATAGTTATTTATTAAAGGAGTTTGATCTTCGGTTTGTACCGACCAGTGATTTATTACATCAATATCTTTTAAATAATCAAAAACATAAGCAGGGTTTAAAAGATATCTATCAATTTCGTTAAAGTCTTGCAACAGCATTTTTGCCCAATTACTAAATTGTTCAAAATCTTGTTGTTCGGTTAAAGATGTAATTTGTTTATACACCTCGTAAAACTCTAAAACAAGTTCAATACTATCTAGTACATTTATTTTAGAAAGTGATGCAATTAAGTCTTCAACACTTATAATTTGTGGTGCAAAAAAAGTGGTTGTAGTAGTTTTTTTTAGACTTTCTAACAAAAACAAACGGGCACGTTTATTGGGTAAAACAACAACTACCGATGCAAAATTATGTTGATGCTCTTTAACAATTTCTGCTGCAAGTTTATCTATAAAACGAATTGATTCCATTTTATAAAAATAAAAAAACGCCTCGATAAATCGAGGCGTTCTTTAAAATATTTCAATCAAAAATTATTTGATCAATTTAATCTCAGTACGACGGTTGTTAGCGCGTCCTTCTGCAGTTTTGTTATCGTCGATTGGACGTTTAGAACCAAAACCTTCAGCAGTTAAACGGTTAGCAGAAATACCTTTAGAAATTAAATAGTTTCTAACTGCATTTGCACGGTCGTTTGATAATGGATCGTTAATTTTATCAGTTCCTGTATTATCAGTATGCCCTTCGATAGCGAATTTAGCATTAGGGAATTGATTCATTACGTTAGCCATATTATCTAACACAGTGTAAGTTTTCTCTTGGAAAGTAGATTTACCAGTGTTAAACAAAATAGTTTTACCATAATCGTTTAATTGTTTAATGTGCTCTTCTTTAACTTCAGGACATCCTTTGTTTGAAGCTGGACCTGCAACTTCTGGACACTCATCCATTCTGTCAATTACACCATCTTCGTCAGAATCTGGCCAAGGACAACCATTGTTTTCTTTTGGACCTGCTTCATCAGGACATTCGTCTTGAGCATCTGTAACACCATCGTTATCAGTATCAGGACATCCGTTGAATTCTGGTAAACCTGGCTCATCAATACAAGCATCTTGGTTATCAGCTATACCATCACCATCAGTATCAGGACAACCGTTGAATTGTGGCTCACCAAATACGTTAGGACATTCGTCTAAATGATCAACAACACCATCAGCATCCGTATCAGGACAACCTTTGAATTGTTTTAAACCAGCAACTTCTGGACACTCATCGTATTTATCTAAGATACCATCGTTATCTGTATCTTTTCCACCAAAACGGAAAGTTACACCAGCTGTGTGTTGTAAATGTGTTGGTACAGATACATTTTGAGCTCTTAATACACCTTCGTCTTCTAATTGGTGTTTGTAAGTAGATGAAAGGTTTAAACCAATGTTTTCAGAGAACCATAATGTTAAACCTAAACCTCCGTTTACATTTCCAGAAGATGCTTTGCCTAAGAAAGTGTAACCACCACCAACGTGTACAGAAGGATCAAACCATTTAGTACCTAATAAACCACCAATGCTGTAACGGAATTGACCGTCTACACCGTAGTACATTAAATCGGTACCTGCCATAGTTCTTTGACCGTTAAATAAACCGTCGATTGTACTACTATCCGCAGACATAACTACTTTTTTCATTTTATTTACAGAACCTGTAACACCAAATGATACGTTTGCACCTAAATAACGAGATACGTTTAAAACAGAAGCAGATGGTAAAATACTCCAGTTATCTGTTTGGAAATATTGACCAAAACGGTCTGGAAAGTCTGTTGCAACACTTGAACGTCCACCGTCCAAAGCATTAACACCCACGGTTACTGCCCATGGTTGATCAGCATTTTGTGCTTGCGTTGCTGTACCAGCAAATAACAAAGCAGCTGCAAATACTTTTAATTGTTTCATAACTATTCAATTTTCTACTTTACGTAATTTTGACAAAAATAAATTGTTTCAACGAATATACAAAATAATTTATTGAAACCGTTAACATTTTTATAAGATTTTTTTTAGATTACTCCTAATTCTTTTCCAACTTGTGTAAAAGCTTCTATGGCTTTATCAAGATGAGCTTGGGTGTGTGCTGCTGATAATTGTACGCGAATACGTGCTTTATCTTTTGGAACAACAGGAAAAAAGAATCCTATAACATAAATACCTTTTTCTAACAATTTATCGGCCATTACTTGCGATAATTTTGCATCGTACAACATAACTGGAACAATTGCCGAATCACCATCGATAAAATCAAAACCTGCAGCTTTCATTCCTTTTTTAAAGTAATTGGTATTCCATTCTAATTGGTCGCGTAATTTAGTATCGCGCTTTAGTAATTCAAATACTTTTAACGAAGCGCCTACTATTGAAGGTGCTAATGAATTAGAGAACAAATACGGACGTGAACGTTGGCGTAAAATATCAATAATTTCTTTTTTAGCTGTTGTATATCCACCCATTGCACCGCCTAACGCTTTACCTAATGTACCTGTAATAATATCAACACGGCCCATTACGTTTTTAGCTTCTAAAGTTCCTTTACCAGTTGCACCAATAAAACCAGCAGCGTGGCATTCATCAACCATAACCATAGCGTCGTATTTATCGGCTAAATCGCAAATTTTATCTAAAGGCGCAACCAATCCGTCCATTGAAAAAACACCATCGGTTACAATTAGTTTAAAACGACGACCATCGGCAACTGCTTGCTGTAATTGTTTTTCCAAATCGGCCATATCGTTGTTTTCGTAACGGTAACGAGCTGCTTTACACAAACGAACTCCATCTATAATTGATGCGTGGTTTAAGCTATCAGAAATAATACAGTCTTCGGCTCCTAACAAAGGTTCAAAAACCCCACCGTTTGCGTCAAATGCTGCTGCATATAAAATGGTATCTTCAGTTCCGTAAAAATCGGCAATTTCTTGTTCTAATTGTTTGTGAATATCTTGTGTTCCACATATAAATCGAACAGACGACATACCAAAACCATGTGTATCTAGAGCATCTTTTGCTGCTTGAACCACTTCTGGATGCGATGACAACCCTAAGTAATTATTTGCACAAAAATTCAATACTGTTTCGCCTGTATTTATCTTAATTTCGGCTCCTTGTGGCGATGTAATTATTCGTTCTTTTTTATACAAACCATTTGCTTTAATGGTGTCTATTTCACTTTGTAAAAAATCTTTAATTGATCCGTACATATGTTTTTTGTTTTGTTTTAAATTGATGTGTTACAAATGTATTATTTTTAAATGGTCTTGTATATATAACAGCACTTTTTTTACCACTTGGTAGCCCATTTCTTCTATTGCCAATGCGTATTCATTAATTTGTTTGGCATATTTAGCATGCTCTTCACCTGTTTTATAATCAATTATATAGGCTTTTGTGCCATTTAACGCCACACGGTCGGGTTTTATGTTTTTGAAGGTTTTATGTAAAATAGTTCGTTCGTTATAAATAATATTTTCATCATCAAAAAACGGTTGTAAATCACTATGTGACACAATTTGATTCAAAAGATCTGTAATTTCATCAACTTTAACTACCTCAACAACGCCTTTTGAAACTGCTTGTTTTACAACAAAATCCACATCATTTGCAGTATAGATTTCCGAAAGCAATTCGTGAATTAAATTTCCTTTTTCAATGGCAAATTGTTGTGTTGTATCCCACATTTTTGCTTCGCGTTTTGCTATTTTTATTACAGATGGCTGTATGGTATTTAACACCGATTGTATGATGACAGGTTTTTGTTGAAGTTCTTTTTCACCAGACACTTTTACTGCTTCGCCAAAAGAATACTGAAGTTGTTCTGAATTAAAAACACCCTTATGTTGTAAAAAGTTTACAAAAAAAGCAGCAAGTGTGTTGGGTAATGTCCCTTTTGAAGTAAATTTATAACTACTAATAATATACAATTGTTCTTCGGCACGAGTTAAAGCTACGTATAAAACATTTAAATTATCTAACAATTCTTCTTGCTTTTTTTGTTCGAACAAGCGCTGCGCTGTTTCACCATACATTTGTACATCGCTTTTTAAATCTACTAAAGCTTTTGGTAAAGCAAATTGTTCATTTTCTTCTAAATCAACCCAAATTTTATCGCGCGATTTTGAAAAATCATCATCGGCAAAAGGGTAAATAACCACAGGAAACTCCAATCCTTTAGCTTTGTGAACAGTCATTAACCGCACTGCGTTTTCGTTTTCTGGTGCTGGTATACTAAGCTTGTGGTAGTTTTGTTCCCAGTAATTTAAAAAGTCGGCAATAGTTGCTTGCTTTTTCACAGTTTGTTCTAGAATTAAATCAAGAAAATACTGTACATACGCATCGGTTTTCTTTGCTGGAATAAAAGCTGTTACCAACAATTCAACCACAACATATAAATTATTTTTGCGCAGTGTGTTAAAATCAACAATAACATTAAAGGTTTTTAAATAGTTTTCAAAATCAGTTTCGTTATTTAACATCATTCCGTTAAAAATAACATCGTGCACAGGTTCATTTATAGCAATATAGGTACCAACAAAATACAAAATAAGTGCTTTGGCTTCTTTATCGTTATTGTTTTTTATAAAGCGTAATAAATTCAACAATAACTGCACTTCGGTTGCATTATTAATTAACAACGTTTCCGACGATAAAATACGAATGCCGTTTTTGGTTAAAAAATTTGCTACTTCAACACCGTTTTTACTTTTACGAGTTAAAACAACAATATCGCCCAACGAAAAACCTTGTTGCAATACGTTATTTATAGTTTGTAGTACTTGATTAAGATACAAATCGGTTTTTGTAAGCGTTTCGTTCATTTCAAGTTCGGTTTGATCTAAAAATGATATTTGCACAAATCCGCCTTTTTTAGAAGTAGTGTTTTGATGCGAATAATTTTCGTACAAATTTTTATAGGCCGCATTTTGAAACTCACTTGCCAAAAACCTAAAAATACTATTGTTAAAATCTACAACTTCGGCAAAACTACGGTAATTGGTATCTAAACTTATGGTTGCTTTTGATGGATTTGAAAACGGATTTTCCCCAGCACTTAACTCCATAAATTGTTCGGCTTTACCCCCACGCCAACGGTAAATAGCTTGTTTAGGATCGCCAACTATCATTAAAGACCCTTCTTTACCATAATCATCGGCACCTGAAAGAGCATTATCAATTAAAGGGACTAAATTTTGCCATTGCAATTCGGATGTATCTTGAAATTCATCAATAAAAAAGTGACGGTATTTTTCGCCCATTCGTTCATAAATAAAAGGGGCAGGTTGGTTTTTTAATTCTTCGTAAATGATTTTATTAAATTGCGAAATAGATAAAATTTGTTGTTCCGTTTGTATACGATTTAATTCATTGCTGATAGAATTTAACAACGAAAGCGGTACTAGGTTTTTAAGAAAAGCCTCGTAAAAATAAACTTTACCAAAAAGCGGATATATTTTTTTTGTAATAGCAAGTAAATCGGGAATTAGTTGTTCTATTGCATCCTTATCTTTTGCTGTTTTATTAATTTGTATATCGTTAAACTCGTAATATTTTTTGTTAGCATTGCTAAAATTACCATCAACAATACTCATTAAATGATTTGGAAATGTACCTCTACTAAACGATTTTAAGTCGATACCATTTGTATCTAACAATTGTAAAGCGCTTTGAGCCAAAGTAACAGTTTGCGTTTTTAACTGTGTAATTTGTTGTTGCAAGCTGTTTTTTAATGATAGAAAAGTGTGCATTTCTATGTTTTCAAAAGCTTCCAATTCTTGTTTGTTATTTTCGTTTAACAACAAACGACCAATTTCCATTAATTCGTTAGTAACATCCCAACTTTTATCCTCATCGGCTTTACTTATGGAAAAATCGACTAACAATTTAGTTAATTCCTCATCAACACCAGCTTTGGCAATAATAGCATCAACAGCTTCTTGCAACAACGCTTCGGTATCTAACGAAACTTCAAAATGAAATGGCAAGTTTAAATCAAACGCAAAAGATCGAATTACTTTGTGCGTGAATTTATCAATAGTAGAAATATCAAAACCGGCATAATTATGAATGATGTTCTTTAAAACACGCTTCGCTTTTTCGCGAATATAAGCTTCGGTAAAAGGCGTTTCGGCAACAATTTGTTCTAACAATTGATACTCTTTTTTAGGAATATCGTTTAAAGTAAATGCGTAAATACACGATACAATGCGCGATTTCATTTCGTTAACCGCTTTATTTGTAAAAGTAATAGCAAGTATGTTTCGGTAAACATCGTCTTTATTCGTATATCCCAACAAAATTTTAAGATACTCTTTTACAAGCGTATGCGTTTTTCCGGCACCTGCCGAAGCATTGTATATGGTAAAGGCTTTTTTTTCCAAAATAATTTATAAAAATGTTAACAAACAGCTGCCACAATAATTTTTGTTGCTGTACTTTTTTGCGTAAATTTGAAATAAAAATAATACTAATCTTTAAAATATAATAGTTATGGCTTTTGAATTACCAAATTTACCTTATTCTTATGACGCTTTAGAGCCGCATATCGACGCTAAAACAATGGAAATTCACCACTCTAAACACCACCAAGCTTATACAAATAATTTGAATGCAGCAATTGAAGGTACTGATTTAGCAGGAAAATCGATTGACGAAATCATAAAAAACTTAGATTTAAATAACAAAGCAGTTCGTAATAACGGCGGTGGTTTTTACAACCATAATTTGTTTTGGGAAGTTATGGCACCAAATGCTGGTGGCCAACCAACAGGCGATTTAGCTGCAGCTATTAACGATGCTTTTGGAAGCTTTGACGCTTTTAAAGACACTTTTGCTAAAGCTGGTGCTACACAATTTGGTTCGGGCTGGGCATGGTTATGTGTTAAAAATGGCAAATTAGAAGTTTGTGCTACTGCAAATCAAGACAATCCTTTAATGCCAGGTATTGGTTGCGAAGGTACACCAATTTTAGGTTTAGATGTTTGGGAACACGCGTACTACTTAAACTACCAAAACCGCAGACCCGATTATATTAACGCATTTTTTAATGTTGTTAACTGGGATGCTGTTGCTAAAAAATATGCAGACGCTAAATAATATCCTTTTTATAAATGGAAAAATCGCCTTTCGGGGCGATTTTATTTTTTTAATATGTTTTCTAAAGTAGATGCTACATCCTCACGACCATATTCGCCAAAATAAGCAGAATACTTATCTTTGTTTATAACAACAAAACTTGAACATGAGTAATGATAATTAAAAAATAAATGCTCTATCAATGCATTAGGGTCTTTTTTCCAATTGTAATCTTTTAACGTTTTAAGGCCTTCGTTGCTTTTATAAATTCTTAATACATTTACATTAGCTACTTTTCTAACTTTTTTATTTAATTCTTTATCCCATTTTAACTGCTTTCTTCGTTTTGCTCCTACACCACTAGAATTACAAGGATCTTTACCTGGGTAATAATAAATAATCAATGGTTTATTATAGTCTAACTGTAAATGTAATTTTTCGTTTAAAATTTTAAATAAATTTGGTGCATCACTTAAAACACCTTTTTCAATTCTATCATATACAAACAATATTTTATGCTTATTTAACGAATCATTTGTAACGCTAATATTTCCATATTCAAGTAACTTTTCATCAAAAACCTTTTTGCTAATTTCATTATCATTAGCATCGTAATACGTTTGGGCATTAGTTATAGTTTGAACAATAAATGCTAGTAGTAATAATGTTTTTTTCATATTGTTTCTTTTATTCGATTAGTACATTTTTTAAAGTGTTTACTACATTTTCATGGCTGTATTCTCCAAAAAATGCACAATACTTATCTTTATTTATAACAACAAAACTTGAACAAGGGTAATGATAATTAAAAAATAAATTTTCTATTAAACCATTAGGGTCTTTTTTCCAATCAAAATCATTTATTGTTCTAATTCCTCTCGCGTTCTTATATACGTACAATGTATTTACTTTGGCAATTTTTTTTATTTTTTTATCTAATTGTTCTTGCCATTCCATTTCACTTTGTCTTGTTGCTGTACCACTAGAATTACAAGGATCTTTACCTGGGTAATAATAAATAATTAATGGTTTGTTGTAATCTAACGGCAAATGTAACTTTTCAGTTAAAACTTTAAATAAATTTGGCGCATCGCCTAAAGTACCATTTTCCCTTCTATCACATGTAAACATTATTTTATGTTTATTTAGCGTATCATTTGTAACACCAAAAAAGCCTTTTTTTAGTAACTGTTCATCAAAAACCTTTTTGCTAATTTCATTATCATTAGCATCGTAATACGTTTGGGCATTAATCGTTCCTTGAATAATAAAAGTAAGTAATAATAGTATTTTTTTCATATTGTTTCTTTTCAATAAAAATATAAAATTAATTTTACAAAATGAATCCACTCGAAATAATTTACCAAGATAACTATTTGGTTGCCATTAACAAACCGCACGATTTATTGGTTCATCAATCACCAATTGCCCGAAATGCCGAAGAATTTGCTGTACAACTTTTACGCAACCAAATCAATCAAAAAGTATATCCAGTACATCGGTTAGACCGAAAAACGTCGGGCGTTTTACTTTTTGCTTTAGATAAAGATACCAACCGAAATTTAGTAGAACAATTCACCAATAAATCAACACAAAAAAAATATTGGGCAATTGTACGCGGCTTTTGTGCCGATGAATTAACTATTGATTATGCGCTACATCGTGACGACGGTGTTTTACAAGATGCTGTTACCATAATAAAAACGTTGGAAAAGACTGAAATTGATTTACCTCACGGCAAACACCAAACATCGCGTTACAGTTTAATACAGGCCGAACCTTTAACGGGACGAATGCACCAAATACGCAAACACATGGCACATATTTTACACCCAATTATTGGCGACAGACCTCATGGCTGCAACAAACAAAACAAATTGTGGCTAGAAAAATTTGACATGAAAACCATGCTTTTACATGCATACACACTTACTTTTCAACATCCAAACACAAAGCAAACTATTATTTTAACCGCAAAACCTTCACAGGTTTTCACAAATGTTTATAAGCAGTTACACTTTAAAACTCCTTTTTTATAAAAAAACCAAACAAAAACAATGTATTTTAAAGCAAAATGCTGTTTAATCATGTAAAAACAACATGGTTTTTAAGCAATTAATTTAGTACCTTTACCAAAATTTGCCAAATTAATGAAAGCATATATATCGGTTGATTCCGAAACAAGAAAAACATTAAGTAAAGAAATTATTGCATTAGGCATGGCAATGAGTACAGCAAACGTAGAACAATTTATTTTTGTTGATAAATACCCATTTGAAGCAGGTCAAGAAGCTGAATTAATGCAAAAAGCAATGAAAGAAATTGATACCAGTAATTTTATAATTATTGAAGCTACTAAAGTAAACGTTACATCGTGTATTGAATTGGGTTACGCAAAAGCAAAACGCAAACCTGTTGTTTATTTACAAAAAGCCGAAGCAGATACGAATGATTTACTTTTTGCGTTAAGTAACTTTCATATACTATACAGCAGTCCAAAAGATTTATACGACCAACTAAACGAATTTTTAAAAAACGTTTTACCACAACATTAAAGCTTTGATACCCTTCAAAGCTTTTTTTATTTAAACTTTACTTCAAAAAAACAAGCAAAATTTTACTTACAAAACGTTTTTAAATTAACAATTACATATAATAATTAATATATTTGTTTACCCTAACATGCATTTGTATATGAAATTTAGTCAACTTACAATTATATCATTAACAGTAGCTTTGTTAACAGCATGCAATAAAGAAAACAAAATGCAGCACGAAGCACAACGAATTGATAGTCTTAAAAACATACAATTTGTACCAGAGCAATTTGCCGATGTACAAGTTTTAAAATACGATATACCCGGTTGGGAAAAACTTACCCTTAAAGAAAAAAAATTAGTGTATTATTTAGCCCAAGCGGGTTATTCTGGGCGCGATATTTTTTGGGATCAAAATTACAGATACAATTTAAAAATACGTACCGCTTTAGAAAACATCTATACTAATTACAAAGGCGATAAAACCACAGATAATTGGAAAAAATTTGAAATTTATTTAAAGCGCATATGGTTTTCAAACGGCATTCATCATCATTATTCAAACGATAAAATAAAACCAGGATTTCCGCAAACCTATCTTCAAAAATTACTTAAAGAAACTAAAACCAATTTAAGCAGCAGTATTATTGAAATATTGTTTAACGATGTTGATGCTAAAAAAGTAAATTTAAACGAAGCTAAAGGCTTTGTGCAAGGTTCGGCAGTTAATTTTTATGGCAAGGGATTAAATGCTGCCGATGTAGAAAAATTTTATGCCAGCATGCCTCAACCAGACAGTTTACGTCCTTTATCATTTGGATTAAATTCAAAATTAGTTCGAACAGAATCGGGTAAAATTGAAGAACGCGTTTGGCGCAGTGGCGGTATGTATGGTGCTGCCATTGATAAAATTATTTTTTGGTTAGAAAAAGCCGTAAAAGTATCTGAAAACAAAGAACAAGCCGAAGCTTTAAATATTTTAATTGATTTTTACAAAACCGGCGATCTAAAAAAATGGGACGATTACAACGTTGCTTGGGTAAAAGCAACCGAAGGCAACATTGATTATATTAACGGTTTTATTGAAGTATATAACGATCCATTAGGACATAAAGCATCGTATGAATCTACCGTACAAATAAAAGACTTTGACATGTCTGCTAAAATGGAAGTCATTTCTAAAAGCGCACAATGGTTTGAAGACAGCTCGCCTTTAATGCCTGAACATAAAAAGAAAAACGTAGTTGGTGTATCGTACAAAACAGTGATAGTTGCTGCCGAAAGTGGCGATACTTCACCTGCGACTCCTATTGGTGTAAACTTACCTAATGCCGATTGGATTCGTGCCGAACACGGTTCTAAATCAATTTCGTTAGGAAATATTATAGATGCATACAACAAAGCAGGTGGTGGCGATAAGTTAAAAGAATTTGCTTTTGACCAAAATGAAATAAACCTATCATTACGTTACAGCGAATTAGCCGATAAATTACACACCGCTTTACACGAAGTAATTGGACATGCATCGGGCCAATTAAATCCTGGTATTGGAACACCTAAAGAAACCTTAAAAAGCTACGCATCAACTTTAGAAGAAGGCAGGGCAGATTTAGTTGCCTTATATTATTTGTACGATAAAAAAATACAAGATTTAGGCTTGGTGGACGATTATAAAAAATTAGGAATGACTGCCTATAACGATTACATTCGCAATGGTTTAATGACGCAATTGGTGCGTATTGAACCAGGTAGCGATATTGAAGAAGCACATATGCGCAACCGTCAATGGGTTTCGGCTTGGGTGTTTGAAAAAGGTAAAAGCGAAAATGTTATTGAAAAAGTGGTTCGTGATAACAAAACCTATTTTAAAATTAACAATTACGAACGTTTACATGAACTATTTGGCGAATTATTGCGCGAAACACAACGTATAAAATCAGAAGGTGATTATAAAGCAGCTAAAAACTTAGTGGAAACATATGGTGTAAAAGTTGACAAAAAGTTACATACTGAAGTTTTAGCGCGTACCAAAAAATTTAACACAGCACCTTATCGTGGTTTTGTAAACCCTGTTTTAGTACCTGTTACTAACGAAAAAGGCGAAATTACCGATATTGTAGTAACTTACCCTAAAACTTTTGCTGAGCAAATGCTGTACTACGCTAAAAATTACAACTTTTTACCTTTAGAAAATTAATTGATACTTCAAGACTGTTTGCATAAACAAACAGTCTTTTTTTAAACATTTATAATGAAAAACTTATTTTTAGTTGTTGTTTTTATTTTTTGCGCAATTAAAACAAATGCTCAAATTATTGAAGCAACGCCAACAATACCAACAAACGAGTATATAGATTTACTCACAGAGAAATTTATTATTCCAGATTCAATCAAACAAAAATATGCGAATGCTGATTTAAACCTAACCATTGTATTAACCATTACAAAAGAGGGTTCGGTTTTTAATCCACGTATAAAAAATGATTCTTTACAGTTAACTTCAAACTTAAAAAAAGCTTTTGAAACCTTACCTAAATGGAATCCTAAAACCGAAAATGGCAATGCAATAACTGCTTTAAAAGCTTTTAATTTGGCTATTTTTATTCCAGATACAAAGAACAATATAACCACAAATGCTAAACCAGTTGATGGGAATGAAAATTTTTACAGGCAATTTATCAGAAAATTTAATGTGCCCTACCAAATAAATCAAGATGAAATTAAAATACTTGTAAGGTTTATTATTGAAAAAGACGGCAGTATAAGTAACATTGCAATTTTAGGCAGCAATGAACCTAAATTAAATAACGAAGTGATTCGTGTACTTAAAACAATGCCAAAATGGAAACCCGCTACAGCAAACGGATTACCTGTACGCTCAGATTTTAAATTCCCAATTATGATAAAAGTTCGTAATCAAAAAGATTTAGATTATTACAAAAAGCAGTTTCTACAATAAGCAACCTCTTAAAAAAGAGGTTGTTTTTTTTTTATAAAACTTTGTAAAGTATTGGTTTACTTGGCGAAGCATCGTTTTCAAACGAAGCAATTTGTAGGTTTAAAACGTACAAGCCGTCTGCAATTTCATTTTCAATAAAAACCATTTCGGTAATGGTGCAGTTAAAACGGGCATCGGCATTTACTACGTTTATATTTTTCACATTCCAAAAGGCTTTATGTGCCACTAATTTACCTTCATCAACTTCTTTGTCCACACTTGGCAAATCAATCAATAAGTGTTCAACACCTATTTCTCTGATAAAAACAGCCGCTTCTTCAGATAAATAAGCCGGATTGGTATTGGAATAATTTTTATGCTTTTTATCGATCGAATTTGGAAGCGTTCTGATAATTAAAGCTTCAGATGATTTATTTTGTAATGCTTTTTGAATCTGATTTTTTGTGATTACCAAATCATCTCCAATCAATTCAGGTTCAACAGAAATTAATTCAGCAGTAAAAAAAAAGGTTTTTAAGGTTTGATTAATGGAATAAAAATCTTTAGTAATATGTCCCAAACATTCGGTATGTGTGCCATGACCGTGCGGGTTGAATAAAATATTATTAAAATTTGTTGACGATTTGCCCGATGCTACACTGCCTACAAAATCGCCCATAACAACCGGATTTATTTCGGGTTGATTTAAATACCAAGCAATAGGGTTTTGGTTGTTATTTTGTATAGACAACGAAATATCAATGGGTTTTGATAAATCAATCTCGTATGTTTTATTGTTATGGTGAATTGTAGTTTTCATTTGAATAATGTAGTATAAATTATTAAAACAAGTATTGATATAGGTAATAAAATAGGTATAAAGGAAATAAAATACCAAAGTATTTTACTTTTAAAATCATCTTTATACTGATATAAATTTAATAAATTTGCGAGTGAAACAACAGGAGTTATTGACAAAATAGCTAGACAAAATAGAATTAGTACTTTGCTCATGGGATGAAGATGTCCTAAATAGTTAGAAAATCCACCTAACACAAAGGCTACTACGAATAGGCAAACATTACAAATTGCAACAATTTTAACAGATTTCATAGCTGCTAATCTACCCAAAATAATTCACTTGCAATACCATCGCAAAAGAATTTACCTTTTAAAGTTGTTTTTAAAATATTGTCTTTAATCATTAACTTTTCATTTGTAAGAAAAACTTCAGCATTTTTTAATAAATACGTTAGATAATCGGTTCCAAAATCAGATTTAATTTTTTCTAAAGATACCCCCCAAATAGTTCGCAAACCAGTCATAACATATTCATTATACCTATCATTTAATGTTAAAACTTCAACTTCATTAGGTAATTTATTTTGTTGAATAGTGTTAATATACAATGAATTATTAGCAATATTCCACGAACGGTTTTCGCCATTAAAACTATGTGCCGATGGCCCTATCCCCAAATATTTTTTACCTAGCCAATACGCAGAATTGTTTTTAGAAAAATAATTTGGTTTACCAAAATTAGATAATTCGTAATGCATAAATCCAGCATTTTCAAGCATTTCAATCAAAACTAAAAAATGCTCATGCGCTAAACCGTCATCTGGTGTAGGTATTTTTCCGTTTTTTATTAAAGTGGCTAATGCCGTTTTAGCCTCAACTGTTAATGCATAACTTGATATGTGTGGAATATTTAAATCAATGGCTTTTTGCACATTTTGTTTCCAACGATTTAACGACATATTTGGTATTCCATAAATTAAATCAATAGAAATGTTGTTGAAATATTTTTTAGCTTCAATTAAACAGTTCCAAGCTTCGTTGGCATTGTGTGCCCTATTCATCATTTTTAAATCTTCATCAAAAAACGATTGTATGCCAATACTTAATCGATTAATTTTAGTTTCCGAAAGAGCTTTAATTCGTTCAAAAGTTAAGTCGTCGGGGTTTGCTTCTAGCGTAATTTCAGGGTTTTCAACTACATTAAACAATTTGTAAACCGTATCAATTAATAAATTAATTTCGGTGTTTAACAACACACTTGGTGTACCACCGCCAAAATAAATGGTTTCAATTGGCTGTAAAATTTCATCTTTCCGTAAAAAAAGTTCATTTTGTAAGGCAGTTATCATTTCATTTTTCTTTTTTAACGATGTTGAAAAATGAAAATCGCAGTAAAAACACGCTTGTTTACAAAAAGGAATATGTATATAAATACCCGCCATTATTTTTTTACAATTCGGTTAGAATTTTGATTTACAAATGCTTCCCAACCAGTATAACTTTTGCCTTGAATTTTTTTTCCTGAATTAAAAAAATGACAAACAGCTGCTGCTAAACCATCGGTAGAATCAAGGTTTTTGGGTAATTCTTTTAATTGCAAAAGTTGTTGCAACATTTTAGCAACTTGCTCTTTACTTGCATTTCCATTACCTGTAATTGCCATTTTAATTTTTTTTGGCTCATATTCGGTAACTGGAATTTGTCGCGATAAACCTGCAGCCATAGCAACACCTTGCGCCCTACCTAATTTTAACATTGACTGAACGTTTTTACCAAAAAAAGGGGCTTCGATAGCAATTTCATCGGGATGATGTGTATCTATCAATTCAATGGTTCGTTCAAAAATACGTTGCAATTTTAAATAAGGATCGGTTAGTTTGGCTAAATTAAGTTCGTTAAGTTGTATAAATTCCATAGAATTTTTTACAACTTTAATCAATCCAAATCCCATTATTGTTGTACCGGGATCAATACCTAATATAATTCGTTCGTTAGCCAAAATGCTTGCTGTTGTTTTTTAATATGTTTGTTTTTCATAAAAAAATCATTCCTTTGCAGTATGAAATTTTTATCTTCCAAAATTAAACAATTCTTAGTACTTCTACTTAAAATATTAGTGGTTGGTTTGGCTTTTTATTTTATTAAAAACCAACTTGCAACAAAAGAGTTTAATTGGAATTTAATTCAAGATACTTTACAAAAACCAAAAGCTTGGTTATTGGTTTTACTATTGCCTGTTTTAACCTTTTTAAACAGATTTTTAGAGATTTTAAAATGGCAAAACTTAGCCAAAACAGTAGAAAAAATAAGTATTTGGCAAAGTACCAAACAAGTTTTAATTGGCATTACCTTTGGAATTGTAACCCCAAACGGAATTGGCGAATATGCTGGAAAAGCATGGTTTTACAACAAAAAATTTGCTGGAACCATTGTGTTTTTAAACGCTGTTTGCAATGGTATTCAGGTGCTTTTTGCGGTTACTTTTGGTATTTTAGGTACGCTATATGTTAATGCACTTCATCCGTTTATTCCATCTAATTACATTTATTTATTTTTAGGAATTCTTATTGTGTTAATTATATTTTTACGATTGTTTAAAAATTTATCCATTAAAGGCTATTCGTTACAAACTATTTTAAACAATTTACAGCAAATCCCTAAGAAAACACATCGTAAAAACATGTTTTTAGCGTTAATGCGTTATTTGGTTTTGGTACATCAATATTTTATTTTGTATACCCTATTTAATGTACAAATACCATATTTAACACTTTTGGCTGTTGTAGCAAGTATCTATTTATTAGCATCAAGCTTACCCAATTTTCAAGCAATTGATTTTGCCTTAAAAGGGAGTGTTGCCATTTATTTATTTAGTTTTTTTGGTGTAAATAGTTGGGTAGTTACTTTAGTTGCAGCTTTAATTTGGTTGCTAAACTTGGTAATTCCTATAAGTTTAGGCAGTATTCTTTTGCTGCTTTTTAATCCAAAACGGGTTCAAAAACAACAGGTAAGTTAAATTGCGTACGTACTGGTATTCCTCGCTTTGTTGCTGGTTGTATTTTTGTAAAATCTTTTTGGTGAGCTTCCATTACACTGTCTAACATGGTTTTAGGAAGTAAAGTCTCATTTACCTTTTGAGTTTTAAAAATAAGCTCACTTTTAGGAGTTATGGTAACTAAAAATTGTACCGAATCTATCGTAGAAATTCGCACTAATGAATCGGTTTTTAAAACATGAATTACTTCTAAATATAATTTATCAAAAAAACACGCTTTAAGCTCATCATTGGTTTTTAATTTATCACAATCCTCGTAAGTTGGGTAAGTATCTACTTTACTCCAATCTATCATATGTAGTTCACGTCGAAATAATTCTTGAGAATTGGGTAATTCTTTCTGTACATAATTGCAAGAAGTAAGTAAAGTTGTTACAAAAACAAATGCCCAATAATTTTTCATGAAAAATTAAATCGTAAATTTAAACAAAAATACAAAAAATAATTCATGGAATTTTTAATACTTATTATAAGTTTACTATTAGTTTTAGTAGGTGTTGTTGGAAGCTTTTTACCCGCATTACCTGGTCCACCACTTTGTTGGGTAGGTTTATTAGTTTTGTACACCACAAAAGGTATCGCTTTTAATTATTGGTTACTGGGCTTAACTTTATTAGCCACAATTGTTATTGTTGTGCTAGATTATGTAATACCTGCTCAAGGTACCAAACGTTTTGGCGGCAGTAAATATGGTATTTGGGGTACTAATTTAGGATTATTGGTAGGTTTATTTTTTCCTCCTTTTGGATTCATTATTGGCCCGTTTGTTGGTGCTTTTGTGGGCGAATTATTGTTTGACCAAAACAATATAAACCGTGCATTTAAAGCAGCAACAGGTTCATTTATAGGCTTTTTAGCTTCAACCTTTATGAAATTTGTATTTAGTATGATTTTATTAGGAATTTATATACATACGGTTTATACCAATTGGAGTATTTGGTTTTAATTAACTTTTATTTTTATTGGCAATTTAAATGTCGATCGAACAATTACCCCATTGTGCATTGCCGGATTCCATTTTGGCATTAATTGCATTACACGCACGGCTTCTTGCCCAACATTATATTCATCTTCAACCACACGAATACCAGATAAAGTACCATCTTTTTCAATAGAAAAAAGTAATCTAAAACTTAATTCATTGGTTTTACCAATTGCTTTTTTATCGTATTTAAATTGTCTAGCAAAGTCATGAAAAAACATCTGAAAACCCTCCTTTGGCTCGGCTTTTCTTGTTTCTGTACTAACTAATTCTTTTGGTTTTTTTAATTTTATAGGCAAAATAAATTTAGAACGAACGGTTTGTCCATTATGTTTTGCAGGAATCCAATTAGGTAAAGTATTTAAAACGCGGGTAACTTCATTTAAAAAACCTGTTTCGTCACCTACTGATTCTATATTTGTAATAGAGCCGTCTTTTTCAACCACAAACTTAACTCTTAATTGTAAATCGGGTTGTGTTAAAGGAGCCGCATTTAAATTAAACTCATTTGCAAATGTTTGGTAAAAATCAAGCATTCCATTTGCAGGCGATGCTTTTTCTTGAACAAAACTGTAAATTTTATCAGTTTCTAAATTAGTTTCTTGCGCATTTCCATTAAAGCTTATTAAAAAAAGCAATGTTAGTATAAGTATTTTTTTCATGGTTTGATTTGATTTTTCAATTTAAAATTCTTTAGCAAGTGATTAAAAGTTAACCTTGTTAATTGCTTGTTTGTTGTTTGTAAAGCCACTGCTACCAAGTGTTTTTCGGTTGGTATAAACATTGTTTGAAACTCACTTTCACCTTCATTTGTTTGTGATTTAAACGCAACAACTAAAGCGTTATATCCTAAATAGGTAATTTCTTTAAATTCGGCTTGGCGCGCTTGCGCTTCGGCTTTTACTTTTTGCACTTCTTCAATAGCAATATTTTGCGGTAAATCTTTAAAAACAATGTTATACAAAACTTTATCATCTTGCGATGCTATAAAATACTCCTCCGTTTTTAACTCGTCATTTGCAGCACTTTTCACAATGGAACAATTACAAGTTAAAGTAAAATAATCGGTTTCAATTTTTTGTTCGTTTAACGATTGTAAATAACTGTTAATTTGATTTTCATTAGCAAACATGATCATTTCTGTGGAAGTATTTGAAGAATCATAGTTAATTTTAACCGGTAAAGTAAACGATGAACGCACTAAATTACCATCGTGCATTGCTGGATCCCAAAAAGGCATTAAGTTAAAAACACGTTTTATTTCACGTTCAAAATGATACACATCATCAACTACTTGTATATTGCTAAAACTACCGTCTTTTTCTACAATAAACTTTACTCTAAAACTTATTTGTTGAACTGATTTAGGAACTGCCGAGCCGTTATTTATATTAAATTCTTGCATAAATTGTTTCATAAAAACCTGTACACCTTCCTTAGGACGGGCTTTTTGCTGAACAAAACCGTGAACTTGTTCTTGAGCTAATACCGAAAAACAATTGATTAATAATATAAAAACTAACGAAAACCCGTTGGGTGTAATTATTTGCAGTAAAATAGACTGATTAGATATTGGTCAAGATACTGAAATTCAGTATCTTGAAGTCGCTAAACAAACCAATATCTATGTCAAATATAGTGAAAAATTATTTTAGAGTTTTAGAAGTTATAAGTTCATTGAATTTTGAATTAGAATTTAAATCAGGAGTAGGTAGAAAAGAAAAAATGTCTGATTTAGAGATAGTTGCATTGAGTTTAACTGCTGAATTTATGTCCATTGATAGTGAAAATTCGTTGTTTAAAGAGATTAACAATCAACAAATTCCAAATTTAATTGAGCGAAGTCAGTTCAATAAAAGAAGACGAAAATTGTTTTTCTTTTTAGAAGAAGTAAGAACAAAATTAGCTTCTCGGTTTTTAGAATTTGAAGATTATTTCATAGTGGATAGCATGCCGTTGGAAATTTGCAAATTTGCACGTCATAGAAGAATTAAAATCTGTAAAAATGAGTTTGAAACAGCTCCTTCAAAAGGGTTTTGTGCTTCTCAAAACAATTGGTTTTACGGGTATAAATTACATGGTGTTTGTTCCATAAATGGAATTTTTCATTCATTAGATATTACAAAAGCAGAAGTTCACGATGTTCATTTTTTGAAAAACATAAAACAACAAATGTCTGATTGCGTGCTGCTTGGAGATAGGGGTTACTTATCTCAAAGCATTCAATTAGATTTATTTCAAACTGTAAATATCAAATTAGAAACACCAAAAAGAGTTAATCAGAAAGATTATAAGCCACAACCTTATATCTTTAGGAAATCAAGAAAAAGAATTGAAACATTATTTTCACAACTATGCGACCAATTCAGAATTAGAAACAATTATGCTAAAACTTTTGAAGGTTTTAAAACAAGAATTTTAGCAAAAATAACAGCTTTAACATTGATCCAATATATCAATAAGTTCATCTTTGATAGACCAATAAACAATATTAAAAATCAATCTATTTAATTACACCCAACGGGTTAGTTTATAAAAACCATACGTGCTAAATCGTACAAACGTTCAATACGTTGTTCTTGTAAGTATGGTGGGTTTACAGGGTACCCATTTGGGTTTTTTAAAATAGCTTTGTAATCTTCTTCGCTTATATCTAGTTTGTTAGCTAGCGCGTCAATAAAATCACGTTCGGTTTGTGTGTATGCGCCATCGTTAAATGCTACGCGTACAATTGAAGCAAAATGCCCTTTATTTCGCTCTTTAAATCCACTGTCATATATATCTTGGTACAACATAATTTTTAATTTTAAATTATGTATTAAATTTAACAATAAAATAATAATATCCAATTTTTTTCTTCACTTTTACAATAATTTTAATATAAGTTAATCTTCAAAAAAAATATTTTATTATACCAAATTTATCTTCAATTTTTAGTTTTTAGAATTGTTTTTTTTATGTAATTTTGCACAACCAAATTTGTTTAAAAAACCAATATTTATTTCCTTTTTTTCAGTACTATGGAAAACCAATCAAAGCTGAATAAGTACGATAAAGCCTACTTAAAAATTGCAAAAGAGTGGGGGCAGTTGTCTTATTGCAAGCGTAAAAAAGTGGGTGCCATTATCGTAAAAGATAAAATGATTATATCTGACGGGTATAACGGAACACCATCGGGTTTTGAAAACTGCTGCGAAAACGATGAAGGAATTACCAAATGGTACGTGTTGCATGCCGAAGCTAACGCTATTTTAAAAGTTGCAAAATCTACGCAATCATGTAATAATGCTACCCTTTACATAACTATGAGTCCTTGTAAAGATTGTAGTAAATTAATACATCAAGCCGGTATTGTTCGTGTTGTTTACCAAAATAGCTATAAAGATTTATCGGGTGTTGATTTTTTAAAAAGAGCTGGAGTTGAAGTGATACAGATTGATGATTTAAGCTCTTTATTATATGAGTAAGAAAAATTATTTATGGCCCTTATTTACGATGGGGTCGTTAGCAGCAGGTATTATACTTGGTGGATTTTTTACTAAAAATGGTGTGCCTTTTACTGTAAAAGAAGATAAAGGCAGAGTAAAACTAAACAAATTAATCGATTTAATTGAACAAGAGTATGTAGATAATGTGAATACTGATTCTATTATCGATATGACTGTAAATAACATTCTGGCTCAATTAGACCCCCATTCTACTTATATTACAAAATCTGAATTTGACGAGGTTCAAAACGTAATGAAAGGTTCGTTTGTAGGTATAGGTATTAATTACTACGTTTTAAATGATACTTTGGCTGTTGTAAAACCATTACCTGGTGGGCCTTCTGATAAAGCTGGTTTAAAAGCTGGCGATAGAATTTTATATGCAGAAAAAGTTCAACTATTTAATCAAGGATTATCAAACGATTCGATTGTAAACTTGTTAAAAGGAAATGCTGGTTCTAAAGCACTTCTTAAAGTGTATAGAAAATCTAACAATAAAATTTTTGACGTAGTGGTTTCTCGCGGTGAAGTGCCATTGAAAAGTGTTGATGCTGCCATAAAAATTGATAACCAAACTGGTTATATAAAAATCAATCGTTTTGCCGAAACTACTTATGCTGAGTTTAAAACTGGTTTACAAGGTTTGTTAAACCAAGGTATTAACGAATTAGTGTTAGATTTGCGTGAAAATGGCGGTGGATATATGGAACCTGCCATACAAATTGCCGATGACTTTTTAGGGGGTAATGAAATTATCGTTAAAACCGTTAATAAAAAAGGCAATGTTAAGATTACTAAAGCATCTAATAAAGGTTTATTTACCGATAAAAAATTATATGTTTTAATCAATGAAAATTCTGCATCGGCTAGCGAAATTATTGCGGGTGCTGTTCAGGATAACGATCGCGGTGTTATTGTAGGCCGTCGTTCTTACGGAAAAGGACTTGTTCAGCGTGAAATGTATTTGGGCGATGGGTCTGCAGTGCGTTTAACAACGGCGCGTTATTATACTCCTTCCGGAAGATCAATTCAAAAGCCATATAGCGATGGTGTAGATCAGTATAACAGCGATTTAAATAATAGATTTAAATCAGGTGAATTGTATTCTAAAGATAGTATTCATTTAGCCGATAGTTTACAATTTAAAACTTTAAAAGGACGTGTTGTTTTTGGCGGTGGTGGAATTGTGCCTGATGTTTTTGTACCTTTAAAAAATAAACATGGCGAAGATGCTATTCAATTGTTAATGAAAACATCGTTAGTTAGCTATTATGTTTTTGAGCAAATTGAAAAGGAACGACCTGTATTGCAAAAATTACCTTCAAAGCAGTTGGCAGAGCGTATTTATAAAAATCCAAAGTATTTTAACGATTTAAAAGCGCATTTAAAAGCTAGTGGATTAACTTTTAATTTAGATCGACATAAGAATAATATCATGTTTTATTTAGTTGCTGAATACGTTCATCAATTGTACGATGATAATGCGTATTACCACTGGATATTACAACAAGATCCTATGATACAAAAAATAAACACCAATTAAGGTGTTTTTTTTATTTATTACTTTTTGTATGCATCAAGTATAATTGCGTTTAAAACGCTTAGATTTATGTCGTTCACGCTTTTAAATTTTATACAATAGCCTGTAATTTTTGCTTTACCTAATGTTGTACTGTATTTATCTGCTAAATACGTTTTGCTTTCTGTACCAAAAACATATACGGATATACCACCTGTATTTGCACTTAAACCAATTTTGTAAAATGGTTTTGTGGTATTGTCCGTGTATTTTATTTGGTGAATACCGTAGCCAATATTTGGGTTTGCAATTACTTTTCCATTAGTGTTTTTACCATCAAAAAACCATAATTTACAGTTTGGTAACCAATTTAAAAAAGTATTATGCAAAGTCAGTATGTCAGCAGCTTTAGTTGTGGATAAACTGTTTATATATCGATTTATTTGATTTGAAACATCCATTTTTCGTAAATTAAAAAACCAACTCAATTGAGTTGGTTTTTATATTAATTTGCTAAGATATTAATTTTGTTATCTTTTAATTCTAGCGTTCCCGATTTAATAGGCAAATAGTATGTGTTATTGTCTATCTTTTCAAATCGGTCTTCAAATCGGTCTTCAAATTGTAAATTAGTTCCCGCAATTTTAATTCTTCCTTCAATTAATAAAGAAACAATAGGCGCGTGGTTATTTAGCATTTGAAACTCACCGTTGATACCAGGTACCGATACTGCGGTAACTTCACCTTTAAAAAGGGTAGCTTCTGGCGAAACAATTTCTAAAATCATATTTTTTAGTTTTTAGTTTTTAGTTTTAGCTTTTAGTGGCTTGCACTATAACTTCACTAAAAAAAATTATTATGATTCAGCTAACATTTTTTGTCCAGCTTCAATTGCATCCTCAATTGAACCTTTTAAGTTAAAAGCAGCTTCTGGTAAATGGTCTAATTCACCATCGATAATCATGTTGAAACCTTTAATTGTTTCTTTAATATCAACCAATACCCCAGGAATACCTGTAAACTGTTCAGCTACGTGGAAAGGTTGCGATAAGAAACGTTGTACACGACGTGCACGGTGAACTGCTAATTTATCAGCCTCAGATAATTCTTCCATACCTAAGATAGCAATGATATCTTGTAGTTCTTTATATTTTTGTAAGATTGCTTTAACGCGTTGTGCACAATCATAGTGTTCTTTACCTAAGATTTCAGGAGTTAAGATACGTGAAGTAGAATCTAATGGATCTACCGCAGGGTAAATACCTAACTCAGAAATTTTACGAGATAATACGGTTGTTGCATCTAAGTGGGCAAAAGTTGTAGCAGGTGCCGGATCCGTTAAGTCATCCGCTGGTACATAAACCGCTTGAACCGATGTAATAGAACCTGTTTTAGTTGATGTAATACGTTCTTGCATTGCACCCATTTCTGTAGCTAAAGTTGGTTGGTAACCTACTGCAGAAGGCATACGACCTAATAATGCAGATACCTCTGAACCAGCTTGTGTAAAACGGAAAATGTTATCAACGAAGAATAAAACGTCTTTACCTTGACCATCACCAGCTCCATCACGGAAATATTCAGCAATTGTTAAACCAGATAAAGCTACACGAGCACGTGCACCAGGTGGTTCATTCATTTGTCCAAATACGAAAGTTGCTTTAGAATCCATCATTCCAGTTTTATCAACTTTAGTTAAATCCCAACCTCCATTTTCCATAGAGTGCATGAAATCATCACCATATTTAATAATACCTGATTCTAACATTTCGCGTAATAAATCGTTTCCTTCACGAGTACGCTCTCCAACACCAGCAAATACAGATAAACCTCCGTGTCCTTTTGCAATGTTGTTGATTAACTCCTGAATTAATACGGTTTTACCTACACCAGCACCACCAAATAAACCAATTTTACCACCTTTTGCATAAGGTTCAATTAAATCGATTACTTTGATACCTGTAAATAAAACTTCAGATGATGTTGATAAATCTTCGAATTTTGGCGCAGGGCGGTGAATTGGTAAACCGTTTTCACCAGTTTTTGGTAACGCTTCTAAACCGTCGATAGGATCACCTACAACGTTGAATAAACGTCCGAAAACTTCTTTACCAATTGGCATTTGGATAGGTGAACCTAAGGCAATAACCTCAGTTCCACGGCTTAAACCATCTGTAGAATCCATAGATATGGTACGTACGGTATCCTCACCAATGTGCGATTGAACTTCTAAAACTAATTTTGATCCATCTGCTTTTATCACTTCTAATGAATCGTAAATTTTCGGTAATGCAGCAGAAGTAGTATCAAATACTACGTCAACTACTGGTCCGATAACTTGTGCAACTTTTCCTGTAACTTTAGACATTGCTTATGTATTTATTTAACAGCTAATTATCAATTGCGAAAAAACAACTTTTTTCGATGTGCAAAGATAGTTTTTTTTTGGAATAATTTATCAATCTAAAAACATATTTTTTTAAACAATAAAAAAGTGGGTTTGTTTGCACATACCCACTTTAATAATAACCAAAAAAAACACTTATGAAAAAACTTTAATTCTATTCTGGGGGAATAAAAACTAATGTTTATAATGTAAATATATAAAGTTTTTTTAAAAAAACAAATTTTTTATTCTACCGTAACCGATTTGGCTAAATTTCTTGGTTGATCTACGTTGGTGCCGCGTAAAACAGCAACGTGATACGATAGTAATTGTAATGGAATGGTTGCGATTATTGATGTTAAAGCCTCGGTTGAATTTGGCATTTCAATAACATGATCTGCTAAATTGCGAACTTGTTGGTCGCCTTTTGATACCAATGCAATGATTTTTCCACTACGCGCTTTAATTTCCTGAATGTTACTCACCACCTTATCGTAATGATTTTGCTGTGGCGCAATTACAATAACCGGCATGTTTTCATCAATTAAAGCAATTGGTCCGTGTTTCATTTCGGCAGCTGGATAACCTTCTGCGTGTATGTATGAAATTTCTTTTAATTTTAAAGCACCTTCTAAAGCAACCGGAAAATTAAATCCACGACCTAAGAATAAACAATTGGCAGCATCTTTATAAATATGTGCAATTTCTAAAATACGATCGTTTTCTTTTAAAGCTTCTTCAACTTTTTCAGGAATTAACTCTAATTCTATTAAATTTCTTAAATATTCTGGTTGTGATATAGTTCCTTTTGCCTTAGCTAAACGCAAAGCAATTAATGCTAAAACAGTAATTTGAGTTGTGAATGCTTTTGTAGATGCCACACCAATTTCTGGACCTGCGTGTGTATAAGCACCGGCATGTGTTTCACGTGAGATTGACGAACCTACTACGTTGCAAACACCAAATACAAATGCGCCTTTTTCTTTAGCTAATTTAATTGCAGCTAATGTATCGGCTGTTTCACCTGATTGTGATATGGCAATAACTACATCATCTTGGTTTATGATTGGGTTGCGGTATCTAAATTCCGAAGCGTATTCTACTTCAACAGGTATACGTGCAAATTCTTCAATCATGTATTCTGCAACTTGTGCTGCATGCCATGATGTACCACAAGCTACAATTATGATGCGTTTTGCATTTGTGAATTTCACAAGATTGTCTTCAATTCCGGCCATTTTAATTAAGCCTTTATCGCTTAACAATCGTCCGCGGAAGGTGTCACGAATAACTTGTGGTTGTTCGTAAATTTCTTTCAACATAAAGTGATCGTAGCCGCCTTTTTCAATTTGTTCTAAGTTTAATTGTAACTCTTGAACATACGGACTTACTTCGCTATCTGAAGTTATTTTACGAATTTTAATTGGTTTGTGTAAACGAATAATTGCCATTTCTTCATCTTCTAAATAAATAGCATTATTTGTGTATTCTATAAAAGGCGATGCATCTGAAGCAACAAAATATTCGCCTTCGCCAATACCAATTGCAAGCGGACTGCCTAAACGTGCTGCTACAATTTCGTTTGGTTTTTTAATATCCATTACGCAGATAGCATATGCACCTACCACTTGGTTTAAAGCTACTTGAACAGCTTTTCCTAATTTTAAACCCTTATTTTTTTGAATATCTTCTATAAGATTTACCAATACTTCGGTATCGGTATCAGATTTAAAAGTATATCCACGGTTTATTAATTCTTGCTTTAAAGGTTCGTAATTTTCAATGATTCCATTGTGAATTATTACCAATTCGCCCGAATTTGAAAAATGGGGGTGTGAATTTACATCGTTTGGAACACCGTGAGTAGCCCAACGTGTGTGGCCAATACCCATGCTTCCTTTTAATGTATTTTCAGCTTCGGCTTTTTGTTCTAAATCAGAAACTTTGCCTTTGGTTTTGCTTGAAATGAATTTTTCGCCGTTGTATAATGCAATTCCAGCACTATCGTACCCACGGTATTCTAAGCGTTTTAAACCTTTTATTATAATTGGATAAGCATCTTTAGTGCCTATATAACCTACAATTCCACACATAGTTAATTTTCTTTAGTGTAATAAATTTCCAATTTCATTTTTAAGTCGCTATTGGTGCTGTTAGGTCCGTGGATAATGGTACCAAACGGATTCATTATAGCGGTTAAGGGTGTTTTTTTTGTTGTTGCTTTAAGCGGATTCATTGCAGTTAAATTAATGTCATTTGCAACAACTAAACCTAAAGGCACGTTTGTAGAATCTTTTGTAATTAAATTATTAATGTGATCGGTTAAACGGAATTGGTATTTGTGTACCGATTTGTTTGTTTTGTTTAAAAAACCACCAAATATAGGTTTGCCAGTTGTAGAAGCATCGCTTAAATAATCGGCAATTACTTTGTTGTTTTTATAATCGTATAAATACAATTGTTTAGGTGTTCCAATGGTGTCTAAGCCCATTGCTGTATGATCAACGTATAATGTTAACAACGCTTGATTTACTAACCATTTTTTGTTAATTATGTTTTCTAATTCATCGGCTTTACCACTGTTATCGCTGTCGTTTCCAAAAAGCGAAAGCGTTGCATAAGTGCTTTTTGCGCCACCTTTTAACCAAATATTACCTACCGAATTGTTGTCGAAATCAAAATTACTTTCTAGTAAATTTACGGTTGTTGCGGTAGCCATAGCCGATTGCGTATCGTTATAGCCAATGTTAAATTCATAGGTTTTACGTTCGCGTTTTGGTTGGTTGGTATTACTGTCTATAGCGCCGTCTTGTTTGTAAACAAAAACCAATTTACCATTGCTAAGGTTTAATTGGGCCAAAGCATTTTGGTTAAAAGTATCTTCAACTTCAAAATACAACCCACGGAAATACTCTTTTAAAAGACCGTTGTTTAACAATGATTTGTGTTTGTTGTTTGCAAAGAATTTTTGCTGAAAATAGTTTTTGTCTAAATCAAGCCAAATACCGGGTGCTTTACGTTCTTTTACTTTTGGTTTGCCGTTTTCTTGTTGCAAAGTACCATCGGCATTGTAAGCGTATAATTTTATTTCGTTTTTATTAAAAGAAAATTCGGTGTTTTGCGATGTGCTAGTAGCGTTGTTTAAGCGGTTGGTGCCGTTTAATCCTTTTTTGTTTTGATCGAATAAATTTTTATCATTTTCATAATAAAACTGTGTGTCAAAATTATTGTTAGGATCGGTGGTTCTTAAGAAGTAACCGTTTTCATATACGTTAAGAGTAAATTTTCCGTTTCCGTAAAGGTTTGATACATTATAAGAGCGATTTCCTTCAGAATCGGTAGCGCTAACTGTGCTTGTAAAGGGTATGTAAACGTAAACCGAATCTAACACAGGGTTGTTGCCAAATGATGTTAAATCGGTATTGTTTTTCATTTCAATTTGCGTTACAAAATGAGCTTTAGTTTTGCCAAAAGCGCTGTGTGTGTAAACGCCTAAACTGTTTACTGGTAAGTTACGCGTGTTGGCAACACCGGTTTCATTGTTTGTAGTTGAAATGTTTTGAACAAGGTATTTTTCAAAACCAAATTGGTCGCCGTCTATTACTTCGGCACCCATTTCGGTAAAGTCTTGCTCGCACGAGATTGCTGTAAAAGTTAGTGTAGAAAACACTAAAAATTGCGCTATCGATTTTATTTTCATAAATTGTATTAATTAAACCTTTTGTAGATAGAATTCTGGATAAAAATCCTTCATTTTTTCTTTTGCGTTGAAAGGTAAGAAAGGTTTATTTGAACTTTGTATATAATTTGTTAAATCTTCGGTAATGTTTTCAGAAGAAATCACAATGCCGTCTGAATGGTCAATGGCATTTTTCATTATATTTTCGTAAGTAGCATCTTTAAGTGCATCGATATCGTTTTGGTCAAATTCATCAAAAGCTACTTTTTCAAACATGTTTTTAGATAAAATACCATTAAAACCCGACGCAAATATTGAAGTGATGATTTTAGTATCAGCAAAAATATTTTCGTTGTTATAGTATTTTTTCATGTAAAGGGGTAATAACGAAGCCATCCAACCTTGTACGTGGATTACATCGGGTACCCAATTTAATTTTTTAATAGTTTCAACCACACCTTTTACAAAGAAAATAGCACGTTCGTCGTTATCTTCATACAGTAAATCAGCTTCATCGCCAAATGTTCCTTTTCGCTTAAAGTAGTCGTCGTTATCTATAAAATACACTTGAATGCGTTCTTTTGGTATCGAAGCAACTTTAATAATTAAAGGCATATCCATGTCATTAATCACCAAATTCATTCCCGAAAGCCTAATCACTTCATGTAATTGATGTCTTCTTTCATTGATGCTACCGTATCTTGGCATAAAAATACGGATTTGCCCGCCTAAGTCATTAATCATTTTTGGAGTGTCGAATGAAGCTTGTGAAACTTCATTTTCAGGTAAATAAGGCACTACTTCAGATGATACATATAATATCCTCTTATCTTTCATTCTTCTTTAATTAAATTTAAAATGCTTTTTAAAAAGCAAAATTACAAAAAAATGTGTTACGATGTTAAGTAATGTACTAATTTTGCAAGCACTTAATTTTTTTAACCATGATGGTATTTTATACACAAAGCCAGTTAAAACAGTACTTACAGCCGTTAAAAGCTGCTAAGAAAAGTATTGGTTTTGTACCCACAATGGGCGCTTTACACAACGGACATTTGTCGTTATTACACCAAGCATTAGCCGAAAACGATGTAGCGGTGTTAAGTATTTTTGTAAATCCTACACAATTTAATAATGCCGAAGATTTAGAAAAATATCCGCGTACTTTAAATCGAGATGTTGATCTTGTAAAAGAATTATCGGAACAAATTGTGGTTTACGCTCCTAGTGTTGACGATATTTATGAAGGAAATACTGTTGCTACTAATTTTGACTATGACGGCCTTGATAACGAAATGGAAGGAGCTAACCGTCCTGGGCATTTTAACGGCGTAGGTACCATTGTTAAGAAGTTATTTGAAATTGTGCAGCCTAACCGTGCGTATTTTGGAGAAAAGGATTTTCAGCAATTGCAAATTATTCGAAAAATGGTTGCTAAAAGCAATATGGATATTGTTATTGTTGGTTGCCCTATTTTTCGCGAAGCAAGTGGGTTAGCTATGAGTTCGCGCAATGAGCGTTTATCAACAAAAGGCAAAGAACAAGCTGCTTTAATTTATAAAACACTTACCCAAGCACAAACTGTTTTTAATGATAAAGATGTTAAAGATGCCGAAGCTTTTGTTAAAAATACCTTTAATGGTCACCCTGATTTTACACTGGAATATTTTATAATTGCCGAAGTAGAATCGTTAAAAACAAGTATTTTTAAACAGCCAAATACCAAATACCGCGCTTTTATTGTGGTTCATTTAGAAGGCGTAAGGTTAATTGATACTATTGAATTAAATTAAAAATGTATAACTTTGCACCATGCAAATAGAAGTTTTAAAATCTAAAATCCACCGTGTTAAAGTAACAGGTGCCGATTTGAATTATATTGGCAGCATTACAATTGATATTGCTTTAATGGAAGCCGCTAATATTATTGAGGGTGAAAAAGTGGCCATTGTAAACATAAACAACGGCGAACGTTTTGAAACCTATGCAATTCCTGGGCCGCGCAACAGTGGTGAAATTACCTTAAATGGTCCTGCTGCACGCCGCGTACAGAAAGACGACATTATTATTGTAATTGCTTACGCCTTAATGCCTTTTGAAGATGCTAAAACGTTTAAACCATGGGTTATTTTTCCAAACGAGGAAAATAATTCTTTAAAATAACGTTTGAAATCGTTAAAAAAAATACTTAATATAATACTCCCACTTTTGTTGGGAGTTTTTTTGGTTGTTTACGCATATAAACAATTTACCCCCGCACAAATCATCGAAATGAAAAGCTATTTTGCATCGGCAAATTACTATTACGTTTTTCTATCTTTGGTTTTTATGAAAATTAGTCACGCTTCCCGCGCATATCGTTGGAAATACAGTTTGCAATATTTAGGCTATCAATCTAGTTTTTGGAATAATTTTATGGCTATTTCGGTAGGTTATTTGCTAAATCTTACCATACCTCGTTCGGGTGAATTATCACGTGCAGCTGTACTTCAAAAATACAACAACATACCTTTTGATAAGGGTTTTGGTACCATAATTGCCGAACGTATTATTGATTTGGTTTGCCTATTGCTTTTTGTAACCATTACTTTAGTGCTGCAATACAAACAACTTATTCAGTTTTTTTCTGAACAAATTCCACTGAAACAATTAGTTGTTTTTTTAGGCGTTGCTGCAATTGCAGGTGTTGTAGGTTTGTATTTATTGTACACATCAACTTTGCGTTTTTTTGTTTTTGTACGAAATAAAATTGCCGGATTAGTAGAAGGTGTTTTAAGCATATTTAAAATGCCAAACCGTGTGCCTTTTCTTTTGCATACCTTAATTATTTGGGTAGGTTTTGTGCTTACTTTTTATTTTGGAACCAAAGCTTTGCCAGCAACCAGCACACTTACGCTTGGGGTAACAATGGCTGCGTTTGTAGTTGGTAGTTTAACTATTAGTTTTACAAATGGTGGTTTTGGCGCTTTTCCTTTATTAATTGCTAAAATTTTAGCGCTTTACGGAGTTTCTTTAACTGCGAGTACCGCTTTTGGATGGATTTTATGGACCACACAAACCGTTTTGGTTATTGTTTTAGGTGGTTTGTCGTTTTTATTATTGCCCATTGTTAATAAAGAAAAATTAATCTAAGCTAACCTATTTCTTAATTCATTAATAATTAAATCTTTTTCCTTAATACGCTCTTCGTATTGTTGTATTAATTTTTCGGATAGTTGATTTACAATAATAGCATTAGTAGAATTACCACCTTGTTGGTTGTTGTTAATTACAATATTTTCGCTGCTTACTAATTCTTCTGGAGTAATTTCATACGTTTCGCAAATTTTTAAAATATGGCTTGCCCAAGAATGGCTTTCGCCACTTTCTATACGTGCGTAAGTCGATTGCGATATGTGCAATTTATCGGCTACTTGTTCTTGCGAAAAACCGCGTTCTTTTCGCAGGGCTTGTAATTTTTTGCCAATTATAGTATTCATATTTTTTGGTATATTTATTGTATTTGTTACAAATGTAAAAAAAACAATTATGCAAAATTAGGGCAATAATAATCTTTTTTTTGCATAAGGCTGTAATTGGGTATGCATTATTTTTGATTTTGTTAACCATTTATAAATAAGTTAATTAACTTATTTATAAATATTTAAATTAAAAATATGAAAAAAATGTTGATGCTTATAGTTAGCTGTTCGCTGCTAATTATAAGTTGTAGGCACGATGATGTGTATGAAAATAGCGAAAACACAAACCAGCATGCAGATGCTTTAAAAGGGAAAAGCTTTGTTTTAAATCAAACAGAGTTAGAAGCAAAATATGCAGGTAACAAAAGCCTGAATACTATTTTGCAGAAAGAGTTTAAAACAGAAGGTTTAATAAAAACCAATTCTGTAGAAGGTGAAAATGGGGTGTATATAGATTTAGATCACATACAAGTGTACGAATCGGCACAAATGCACGCAATTACTTACTATGTTGAAATTGGTGAACAAACCGAAACCGATGAACCGCAAGAAATGTACAATTTAATGTATTTTTCTAAAGATTATGTTAACTATCATGTAATTTTACTTAGATATGATTTTAGCCAAATTTCGTTTCAGCAGTTTATTACACAACCAGAACTAGCATTAAATGTGTTAGGTTTTGTACCTTTAAACGATATTGAAAATATTTACGAAAACATTAGTTACAGTATATCACATGCTGTAAATTCAACTTCATCGGTTAAAACAAATGCAGAATCACCTGCGGTGTATTACCAGTTTATAAATTTAGCAGATTGTGCTAGAGAAGTAACTTATCCATCTGAACCGTGCAAAAAATGTGGAAGAGACTGGGGAGTGCCAGGGTGTACAAATACAGATAAGAATACGATTGCAAAACCTTCAAGGATTTATATGGATTTTTCAGATTGTGGAGGCTCAGGTGGTTCTGGCGGCGGCGGTAATCCTGGTTCTGGAGGTGGCGGCACTATTAGTGCGCCAGGTACAGGTTGGGCACCAGGCGGTGGTTATAGGGTTAAATACCCTATTGATCTTATAACAATAGGAGACCTTACTATTGATCCACATATAGTTGTTAATAAATATACAAAACAGTTGTCTAAATTAGTAAAAGGTAATTGGGCAACAATGCAAATAGTTTATAACAATAGCGAATTAACCGTTGAAAAGGGTTATGGTTTAACATTAAGTTCACCTACCAGTACTTATACTGCATTAAATCCAGCTTTACCTGTAACAAATGGTATGTCTTCTATAGATGTTAGTACATTGTTTGATCCCTCAAAAACTTGGTATGGAAAAGTAGCTTGCGTAATACATTGCCACTTAAACCCCAATGTAGCCGACGACCAAGAAAGGTTTTCTCCACCCATGTTTTCTGTAACAGATATAATAGGCTTGATAGCAATGCATAAACACTATAACTTAGTGCCAAAATTAAAAGAAAATTTTTCTGTACTTTTAGTAACTAAACAAGGTACTTATGCATTAGTTTTAAAGCCAGGGGTTAATTCGCAAAATACAAATAAGTTACTAACAAACCAAAAATTTGCAAATGAAATAAACAAAAAGTTAGAAGAGAGATATAGTGATCTTCTGCCTACGCCTGGGTCAGGTAACTCGATGCCTACAAGGGATGATTATGTACAAGTTTTTTTAAAATTTATAAAAGATACTGATTTAAGCTTAGATTTATATAAATTAGATTATAATGGTACACAGATTAACGGAAATTTAAACTGGAAAGGATTTGAATTATGAAAAATATACTATTAATACTATCTTGTATATGTATAAATTATACAAATGCACAAACAATTATTGATTTTGATGATTATGCAAACGATTTAGATGTTCAAAGTTATTATATGAAAGATGTTAATAACTATCTAAACCAATTCGAGGGTACCTGGAAATACGTAAACGGCAATAACGAAATTACTTTAGTTTTTAAGAAAAAAACCTTTACTTACAACCCCAACCCCAACTTAACGGTTATGCAAGATGAACTAGTGGGTGAATACCGTTATGTAAAAAATGGTGTGGAAATAATAAATACTTTGCAAAATATCAATACCAATCATAGTAGTTCTGGTGATTATAATATCCAAAGTAGTCTACGTAGTAAAAACAATAACGGTGGCACGGTACCTTGTTATATGTGTACAGTTCCGAGACAGAGATTATACGCATATTATTATGAACCAACACTTGATAACGATGGTATATATGGTGGTTTATTAATACATACGTTTGTAGAAAACGGGCAAACCAAATTGTTTTTTAGCATAAGAAAAAGAGAATGGGGTATGCTTTACTATAAAAAAAGTGATAGCACCCAATTTGCAACTGATTTTGATTTAGACTTAGCTAACGGGGAATACATTTTTATTAAAATA
>JACCDZ010626019.1_pt1 | contig 43250 bp, 44 predicted proteins | sample 7449551 | NCBI WGS metagenome assembly JACCDZ01 (sample SAMN15323452, study PRJNA562643) | freshwater metagenome | isolation source: river surface water | place: USA:Blue River Watershed | collected 2017-08-18
CGCGGGACTCATAGAAGAGGTTGAATCCATATCTCTTATTTTTAAGCAGCTCTCGGAAATTAATTCATTCATTGCGTTAGAAAAAGAACGGCTTGAGAAAGATAGGACAGCTTTAGCCTTAATGCAGTATCAGTACGATGAGCTCAAGCAGCTTGCCTTACAGGAAGATGAGCTCTTGACACTGGATCAGGAGCACAGGACTCTCGCGAATGCAGAAGCTCAAATCCTGGCACTTACTCAAGTCACCGATCTTGTGAATGATAATGAACAAAGTTTATTAAGTACCATTGACCAATTGCTATATCAACTATCTCCCTATTCTCAGCAGCAGAACTTGAAAAGTATTCTTGATCTTTTAGAGCAGGCTAAGGTATATCTTAAGGAGAGTGAAGAAGAGGCTAAATCAGTGCTCAATCATTTAGAGATTAATCCAGAGAGGCTTTATCAGATTGAGCAACGCCTTAATGAAATCTATCAGCTTGCGCGTAAGCACAAGGTCGATCCCAAGCAGTTATACACACACATCGCAAAGCTCGAAGAAAGCATCTCTCAACACACTCAGAATGAGCAAAAGCTACAAGAGTTCATTGAACGAAAAGCAAGATTAGAACAGGAGTATTTATCCAAAGCAGAGAATCTTAGTGCTAAACGCCAGCACGCAGCAAAAAGTTTTGCCAAAGAGATCGAGCATCATATACGTAAGCTTAATATTCCTAAAGGGGAGTTTTATGTAGAGCTCACCACAAGCAAGGCACCGCTTACAACGGGGATAGATCACTGCGAGTTTCTGATTAATTTCAACACAGGGCAAAAACCTGCTGCCATAGATAAGATTGCCTCGGGCGGGGAGCTTAGTCGGATTGGTCTGGCTATTCATGTGGTATCCTCCAAGAAGATTGCGCCACCCACCATTATTTTTGACGAAGTTGATGTTGGGGTCAGTGGTGGTACGGCTGAAATCGTTGGCAAACTATTAAAACAAGTGTCGCAGAATGCACAGATTCTCTGCATTACCCACCAAGCCCAGGTATCGATTCAGGGAGATCAGCAACTACACATCAGCAAAAAACACTTAAGTCATGAAACTATTTCTGAAGTGATTGAACTCAATAAACAGCAGCGTATTGAGGAGACGGCTCGCATTATCGGTGGCGTTGATATTACCGATAAAGCCTTACAACACGCTAAAGAGATGTATGAGCTTTATCATCACTAAAAGAAAGGTAAAAAGTCAGTAAAGACTGCTGGTTTCGCCGTATTTTTATTTAAAAGCCTTTAAAGATCAGTATATAATGCTAAACAATTTCATTTCTCTCACAACACAGCTATAAACAGGTAATCAAAAATGTTCAATATTAGAAAAATTTCACTTATTGCAAGTTCATCTCTTTTATTTGTCTGCACACAATTAGCATTTTCAGAGAATGCTATTGTTACACAACAACCTGCAGCCCCCCAAGAAACCAGTGTACAGCCTAATACCTATGGTGCGGCTTCCGCTAACTACATGGGAGTCCCGCTAAATGCTTATGGTGCGGTTTCTTCAAGTGCTAATGTCCCTCTTGATGTACAGGTTCCACCCGTGCCCGCTGATTTAAAATTGCCTGATGTTACACCTGCAACCCAGACATGGCAAAGCCAAGTAGTGACACCTCCGATGTTAAACGTCAAAAGCTATCTTCTGATCGATGCCAAAACAGGTAATGTTTTAGCTGAAAAGAATGCCAATATGCGCATAGCTCCTGCGTCCTTAATCAAAATGATGCTCCTTTATATCGTTGAACAAAAGCTTGCTGCGGGAAGCATTAAGCTTGATCAGAAAGTACAGGTGCCTGCTGTTGCCTGGCACACCGCAGGCTCAAGCATGCACCTAAAAGCAGGACAAGCTGTCACGATTCAGGATTTGCTTGAAGGGGTTATCGTTGCCTCAGGTAATGATGCGGCGGTAACGCTCGCTATGGCGTTAGCTGGTACACAGGAAGGTTTTGTTAATATTATGAATTTTACGGCGCAAAAACTAGGTATGACAAATACCCATTTCACCAATGTCATGGGTTTGCCCGCTCCCAATTTATACACCTCTGCGCGTGATTTAGCGGTGCTTGCTCAACACCTTATCGCAGATTATCCTCAGTATTACCACTATTACAAAATGGAGAGTGTCAGCATGAATGGTTTTGTAACCCGAAACTACAACAAGCTGCTGGATATTTATCCCTATGCCGATGGCATTAAAACAGGCTCAACGGATTCTGCGGGTTACTCTTTAGTTTCTTCTGCCCTTAAACCCGATCATGATCGTTTAATCTCAGTCGTTGTTGGCTCAACTAGCCTGATTCAAAGTGCGCGTGATAGTCAAACGCTATTAGAGTACGGGTTCACCAACTTCCAAACCAGGACCTTCTACCCTGAAAACTACGCGTTAGGCAATATTCGCATTTACAAAGGTGAAAGCGATACTGTCGACATAGGGGTACAAACACCTGTTATTATCAGCTTCCCTAGCTATATTGATGCCAAGGATATTGAGTTTGTTCTACACAAAAATCCCAAAGGACTGATAGCCCCGGTCACAGCAGGGACTGAGGCAGGATCTGTGGATATGATGTACAAAGGCAAAAAGATTGAAACCTTTCCTGTGGTTGCCTTAAAAGATGATGCAATTGGCTCGCTCTGGCAGCGCATTAAAGGCACAGTGGCGCTTTGGTTTGCCTAGGTTCTGTGCCCATCAGACAAATGATTACAGAAGTCTCGCACATAATAATGATGGTGTGACAATCTTTGTTCTGCCAATGTTGCCACGCTCTAAAAGTCCAGCCTTGTGGTCTCCAGTTACCAGGTAGTCAGCTTCTGCTGTTAGTGCCATTGTCAGCAGAAACGCGTCGTTTTGATCTAAGATTTCAACCCCATCAGGCAAGGGGGCAAGTGCATCAAGCACGATTGCTCTTTGCAGATTGTTCACCATGGTTCCAATGCGATGCGCAGGCAATATAGCCTTAAGCTTTGGATATCGACTCACGCGTCTTAACTCATCAAGCTGCACCTTTGATGTGACTAGCTCAAAACGCGATGATCTCCAGGCACGATAGATAAAATCAGGCGAACCATGCGGCGAAATCAGCGCGGCAAGCAAAACATTTGTATCCAAAATGATGCGCATCAGTGTTTACGTGCCCATTGAACTGCCTCATCAATAAGATCAGTTAAATCTGTTTCACTCACGCCATCAACAGACATTTTTGCTTGGGCAACCGCCTTTTCCAAAAGAAAAGTTTTCACCGCCTCTTCGATGAACCTGGATAAATCTCCTTTGCGCCCGCCTCCTTGCGCAGCAATAAACATACGAACAGCCTGATCTACATCAGGTGAAACGGCAATATTCCAGCGAACGTTTTGCATTTTAACTCCTTAGTGGTGAACTGATAAACATGTAAGTGTATATGCGTTTATACACTTAAAATGCAGATTAGGCAACTTGCATTATGACCCTTCGGGAGAAATCTCTCGTTCCCACGCTCCCGTGTGGGAATGCGTAGAACGAGTACAATTGCCAAGCAGCGCGAATAAGTAAGGAATAAGATGAAATAAATGGCAATAACTTTTCCTATAAACCCATGGCGCTAACAACCTAAGCACGAATGCTTCCCTTACTTACCACATGATATTTGAAAGTGGTGAGCTGTTTAATTCCGACAGGACCTCTGGCGTGAAGCTTGCCCGTTGAGATGCCTATTTCAGCCCCCATGCCAAACTCTCCACCATCAGAAAATTGCGTGGAGGTATTGTGCATAACCACAGCACTATCCACCTGCTGCAAGAAAATTTGGGCAATGGCGTGATTCTCAGTCAAAATTGCGTCGGTGTGATGCGAGCCATAATGATTGATATGTGAAATAGCCGCCATAACATCATCCACCAGTTTAATCGAAACGATACTATCTAAATATTCGGTTGACCAATCCCGCTCAGTCGCTTGCTGATACTTAGGAAATTTTTGCCATAAGGTTTCATCCAGACGCAACTCACAGCCTGCTTCTGCCAGTGTATTAAACAGCAAACTTATCAACTCTAAAGAAAGCTTGCGATCGATTAAAATCGTCTCCGTCGCACCACAAATGCCAGGTCGACGCATTTTTGCATTTAGGCAGATGCTCCGCATTTTGACAGGATCAACCTCATGATGAACATAGGTATGACAGATGCCATCCAAATGCTTAAATAAAGGCACTTTACTATATTGCATTAAGTACTCAATCAAGGCTTTCCCCCCTCGTGGCACAATCACATCAAGGTAGCGATCCTGTTGCACTAAATACTCAATGACCTTTCTATCCTGACTTGGCAGCATTTGCACAACCTCAACGAGGAAGTTAGCTTTATTCAGCCCCTGATGGATTGCTATCATGATTGCCTGGTTTGAGTGAAAACTTTCGCTACCACCGCGAAGTATTACGGCATTGCCTGATTTTAAGCACAAACCACTTGCATCAACGGTTACATTGGGGCGCGATTCATAAATTACCCCAACTACGCCAAGCGGTACACTAAGCGCTTTAATATCCAATCCTGAAGGTCTTATCACATGAGATAGCACACAATTTAGCGGATCTGGATGCTGACCAATCTCCAAAAGTCCATTTGCCATCGCTGCAATTCTTTGATCAGTTAAACTCAAGCGATCAAGCATAGCCTCTGTTAAGCCTTTTTCACGCCCTTGGTGTAAATCAAGCGCGTTTGCTTTTAGGATGAGTCCTCTCATCTTATGAATTTCTTCTGCCATCATGCTAAGCGCGCTATTGCGTGCCTCATTTGTTGTTAAAGCAAGCCAATAAGAAGCTTCTTTTGCCTTGTGACATAAGACCTCGATGTTTTTAAAATGATTGTCCATATTGTATGTTTAACTCCAGCAATTAAACCAAAACCATATTATTGCGATGAACGATCACCTTGGGTGCCATTGAGATGTTTGACGCTAAAAGCGCATGCCTTAGTGTTTCAAGACTCGTCATGATCACGCCTATAGCAATCGTCTTGCCTGACTCATCTTTAATATTGACCACATCATTTGCTTTGAAGTTACCGTCACAACTCATAACCCCAACGGCGAGCAAACTCTTACCAAGCAGTAATGCTCTTACAGCACCTTCATTAATAGAGACATCACCCTTTGGCTTAACGTGGTGGGCAAGCCATCGCTTTTTGGCGCTTTGATCTACTTTTTGCGCTTTAAACAGCGTGTATCTTTTCTCCGTTTCAAGCCTTTTTAGAGGGTGAGCGGGCTTTCCATTACAAATCAACATGTTACAACCATTATTCATGGCAATCTCAGCCGCCAGAATCTTCGTAATCATCCCCCCTGAGCTTATTTTCGTGTGACTTTCACCTGCCATCTTTTTAATGTTCTCATCAATAAGCACTACTTCAGGAATAAACGTTGCCGTTTCGTCTATGTTTGGATTTGCGCTATACAAGCCATCAATATCTGACAACAAGATTAACAAGTCTGCGCCCACCATTTGGGCAACACGCGCAGCCAGGCGATCGTTATCGCCATAGCAGATCTCAGTGGTTGCAACGGTATCATTTTCATTAATAATCGGGATAACGCGGAATTTCAATAGTGTATCCAGGGTATTTTGCGCATTAACATAGCGATACCGTGTTTCAATATCATCGATGCTTAGTAACACTTGTGCACTGGTTATCTGAAACTTTGCAAACTCCGATTGGTATACTCTTGATAGCTGAATCTGACCAATTGCAGATGCCGCCTGCTTTTCAGCCAGTGTGCACTTGCGACCGATGCAACGAAGGGTTTTGCGCCCTAAGGCGACCGCTCCTGATGAAACAATGATAATCTCGATGCCCTCTTGGTAAAGCGCATGGATATCCTCTATGATGCTTGCAAGCCACACTTGTTTTATTTCGTATTGATCATCCACCAACAGCGATGAGCCAATTTTAATCACAACACGTTTATATACGCCAAAATCCATCACTTAACTAACCATTTTCTTTGGCTTCGACCATCTTTCCATCCGCTGTCACCCTGTGCTAAGGCAGAAATATTTTTCTCCCCTAGCTGGATTCCCGCCTTCGCGGGAATGACCGTGACTATTTTGTTTGGGCGGAAAATTTGTCCTAAGTCCCATTTTCTTTTAGGTGATTATACCGCTAATTTTTATCAGTTTGCGATGGTTTTGTTGCCTCACAAATATTGAAATTTATTTGAATGTAGTAGCATTGGGAAAGAAAATCCCATAAGCCAGGATTTTATATGCTATAAGCGCCGTTAAATGGTATATAATTTTGTTCTCAGAAATCACCTTGATGAGTTTCAATGATGACAGTATTACAACCCACCACCAAAACCTCCGTTTTAGAAGACCATTTAACGGCGATTTTTGCCGATGCCTTTGAGGTGTTGGGGCTAGATCCAGCGTATGCCAAAGTACAACTTTCAGCACGTCCTGAGTTGGGACAATTTCAATGTAATGGCGCGATGCCATTAGCGAAGATCTTAAAAAAAGCTCCGATTCAAATTGCCAATGATATTGTGACACAAGTGCGAAATGACAAACTTTTTAGCGATGTCAGCACGGTTATGCCAGGCTTTATCAATATTACTCTAAGTGATGTGTTTTTAGCGAGCTGGGCAAATCATATGTTCAAAGATACGCGTCTAGGTTGCCCTAAAACGGCTCATCCCTTAAGGGTAATAATGGATTTTGGTGGTCCCAATGTGGCAAAACCCTTGCATGTCGGGCATATTCGCTCACCATTGATCGGGGATTGTCTACAGCGCGTGTATCGTTTTTACGGTGATGACGTGCTAAGTGATGTGCATTTAGGGGACTGGGGTACACAGATGGGAATGCTGATTGAAGAAATTCGCAAAATGTCCCCCGATTTACCTTATTTTGATGAGAACTTCACCTGCGAATATCCAAAGATTTCACCAGTAACCGTAGATGAATTATCTGAGATTTATCCACGTGCCTCAGGTCGTTGTAAGGAGAATGAAAACGAAATGGCAAAAGCGCGCCTGGCGACAGCTGAGCTGCAAAAGGGGCGAAGAGGTTATCGTGCGCTGTGGCAGCATTTTGTTGATGTGTCGATTGCAGAACTTAGAAAAGACTATGCTGACTTGGGGATTTATTTTGATCTATGGAAAGGAGAAAGTGATGTTCAGCCTATCATTGATCCAATGGTTCAGGATTGTTTGACTAGAAAGGTTGCTGAAAATAGCCAGGGTGCGATTATTATTTCTGTGGCAGAGTCTGATGACGACAAAACTCCGCCCTTAATTCTTGTGAAGTCCGATGGGGCTGTGATGTATGGCACAACAGATCTGGCAACCATTTTGGAGCGTGTGAAAGACTATCAGGCACAGAAGATTATTTATGTGGTGGACAAACGTCAGAGTCTCCATTTTAAACAGGTGTTTGCGGCGGCTAAGAAAACAGGTATTGGGAGAGATACCGAACTTGTACACATTGGTTTTGGTACATTAAATGGTAAGGATGGTAAGCCATTTAAAACACGTTCAGGTGGAGTGATGCGATTAAGTACACTCATTGATGAGGCAAAATCGCGCGCAAGTTTGCGTGAGCAGGAAGGTTTAAGCGATGAAGAAAAAGCCGAAATTATTGATAAAGTTGCCTTGGCTACGGTGAAATTTGCTGATCTATCAAACGTCTACACATCAGATTATATTTTTGATCTGGATAAGTTTTCACAGTATGAGGGCAAAACAGGACCTTATTTATTGTATTCAGCTGTGCGCATTAAATCTATTTTGCGTAAATTAGGTCATCAGATGGGTGACGTAAAGTCTGATATTGTAAAAGCAAGCAACGATGCTGAGCGTCATTTACAGTTAAAGCTCACGGAACTACCGCAAGCATTGAATAAGACTTACGAGAAATGTGAACCACATCACTTATGCGAATATGCGTACCAGGTGGCTGTGCAATTTAACAAGTTTTATGCAGAATCGCCTATTGCAAATGAAGAAAACAGGGTGCTGAAAGAAGCAAGAATCACACTGTGTCAGTTGACATTGAAGCAGTTAGTGTTTGTCTTGGGGTTGCTGGGCATTGAGGTGCCTGAAAAAATGTAAGCCATTATATTTATCTTTGTATACTACCCCAAGTTTTGAAACATCTTAACCCCTCAGTTTATTCCACTCCACCCATGCTGACACAGTGATAACCTGCATCAACATGGACAATCTCACCCGTAATGCCACTTGCTAAATCAGAGGCTAAAAATGCCACGGTATTGCCGACTTCCATGATATCAATGTTACGCTTGAGTGGAGTGACTTGTGCATTGTAATCAAGCATTTTTCTGAAGCTTTTAATGCCTGATGCCGCTAAGGTACGAATGGGTCCTGCGGACACCGCATTGGCGCGAATTCCTTCAGCGCCTAATGATAGGGCAGTATAACGCACAGTCGCCTCAAGTGCTGCTTTTGCCACCCCCATGGTGTTATAGCTTGGCATCGCGCGCTCAGCGCCCAGATAAGTCAGCGTTACCAAAGATCCGTTGCGACCTTGCATCATAGTGCGTCCTGCTTTTGCCAGTGCTGCAAAACTGTATGCACTAATATCATGTGCGATTTTAAATCCTTCACGATTTACAGCTGAAATAAAATCGCCCTCTAATTGGTCAGCAGGCGCATAAGCAACTGAATGCACAATACCATCTAAACCATCCCATTTTTTGGCGAGCTCTACAAATACATTATCGATTTGCTCATCGCTAGCGACATCGCATTCGACTAATGCCACAGGCTTGTAATGCTCAGTTAATTTCTCGATGCGCTCCCTAAAGCGCTCATTTTGATAAGTGAAAGCAAGCTCAGCCCCCTCGCGGTGCATGGCCTCAGCCACGCCGTACGCAATGGATTTATTACTCAATAGACCAACGATCAAAATTTTCTTACCTGTTAAAAAGCCCATAATGTTTCCTCATATTTTTTATTTATTTTCTATGTCAGCGCTAGCGTGATCTATTATGCAATAATTTCTTGTTTTACGCAGCTCATAACATAGCACCCAGCTTTGTTTGTGTTACTATATCGCTTCACAGAAACAGAATTCTCATGTAAAAATGAACAAAACAAGAAAAACAATCCACCCTCGAGCGCACACTGAGGCGAGCACTTATGGTAATGTTCATTTTGATCAATCTCGTGCCACGTGGAATATTTTTAAGGTCATGTCGGAATTAGTCGAGGGTTATGAACGCCTTGATGATATTCAGCCCGCTGTTAGTATTTTTGGTTCAGCTCGCCTGCCAAGCAGTTCTCCTCACTTCAAAGATGCGGAGGAAATCGCACGTAGACTCTCGACTCAGGGTTTTAGCATTATCACCGGTGGCGGTCACGGAATCATGGCAGCAGGAAACATTGGTGCCTCAAAAGGTCAAGGTGTGAGCATTGGTTTAAATATTCATCTACCCTTTGAACAAGTACCTAACCAGCACCAGGATATTTCATTGCATTACCGATATTTTTTTACGCGCAAGGCAATGTTTGTAAAACACTCAATGGCATATATAGGAATGCCTGGCGGATTTGGTACACTTGATGAGCTGTTTGATATTGCCACGCTGGTGCAAACCAAGAAAAAGCGACACATGCCGATTATTTTATTTAATACATCATTTTGGGCAGGATTACTGGAGTGGATTAAAACCAAGATGGTTGCTGAAGGCGTTCTTAGTGAAAGTGACACCGAGCTTTTAATTACCACAGATTCTATCGATGAAGTTGTGGAAATCATTAGCAACCATCACAAGCAGAACCAGTACCAAAATGGCAACAAAAAGCCAGAATTTATTTTCTAAGGAGCAGAAATGGAGTATTTCCATCAAGGGTTTGCCAATCTTTATCAAAACGTTTATTACTTGATTAGCGCATTTACTGTCATTGTCCATTTAGTTTGTACTTTAGCTGTGATTCGCGATCTTAGTCATTTCGTGAGATATAATATAACGCCGCAAATGATGCCAGGCTTTGCCTGGATTATCACGGCGCTTATGTCAGGAATCTGGGGGCTGTTCATTTATTGGATCATGCACCACTCGAGCCTTGCTCGGCGCTCACCCCAGTAGTTTTGGCACATATACTTATTTTGGGTGGTAATACGTGGGCGTAAAATCAATCCCATATTTTACATACATCCACATCTTAGAAACAAACGCTTGTAGCTCAGGGGGGTGCATGTCTAGTACATACATTTTTTTGATCATTCCCTCAGTTGGATTAATATTAGGATCGCTAAATAAGTCATTTAAATATTGACTATTATCAACGACCCCATTTGGCTGATAAATATAGTTACTGTTTAGTGCGGCAACATACGGTTCCATATTGAAGTTTAAAAAGGCGTAGGCTGCATCTAAATTTTTAGCTCCCTTAGGAATCATCAACATATCAAACCAGATATTGGTTCCTTCTTCGGGCAATACATATCTCAATATCTGATCGGGGTTGATTTCCTTTGCGCGCTCAACTGAGCGCACAACATCTCCTGAGTAACCCATGACTACACATAGATTCCCCGCAGTAAAGTCATTTTGATACTTGTTACTGTCAAAATATTTGATATAGGGGCGGACGTTTTTAATTAAATACAGCGCCGCTTGTTCATAGGCTGATTTGTCTGTTGTGTTTGGATCAATGCCTGCATAGTAAAAATAGTTACCAAAAACCTGTTCGGGTTCATCGAGCATCGACACACCACATTTAGAGAGTTTTTTAAGATAGCTGGGATCAAACAGATATTTCCAGCTACTGGGGATCACTGGATTTCCAAAGACTTTGGCAACCTCGGCAACATTATACGCAATACCCGTGGTGCCATAAGTGTAAACGATGGCATAGTTATTCCCTGGGTCATTAATAGCGGAAACTTTGTCATAAATGGCTTTGTTGCGATGCTCCCAATTTGGCAGTTTGCTTTTATCAAGTTTGACTAAGGCATTTGATTTAATTTCACTGGGTAAATATAACGCCCCTTGTTCAACGACATCAAAACCTGATGCGCCTGTCATGACTTTAGCGCGTGTCATGTTATCGTCTGTTGTGTAGCTTAGACGAACGCGCACGTTGGATAGTGCGCTAAAGCAAGGGATCAGACCAGGTGACATGTAGTCCGCCCAATTGGTAAAGTTAAGTGTTTGTCTGGTTTTAAATAGGGAGGGAGGTGAGGCGAGCAGGTTCTTGTTGCAGTGAAATTCAGCCGCTGCACTACAGGTAAAAGAAAGCGTGGATAATACGATAACGCATGAAATTTTTTTCATTAGCATGGTTTCAATAGTAAGTACACATAAACATGAGGCTATTGTACACAGAGGTGTGTAAAATAAGGATAAGTTTTTGCTTGCCCCATGATTCTGTTATTGTGCAGGTAACCTGGTTCTAAAATTAAGTATGATGATAAAAAAAACACACACACTCTTTAAATCCACTATTTTTCTTGGGTTTATCACTCTGATATCACGCATTCTGGGGTTTGTCCGCGATATGCTTTTTGCCAGGTATTTCGGTGCTACTGCAACGATGGAAGCTTTTCTTGTTGCTTTTCGTGTGCCTAATTTTATGCGCAGACTCTTTGTTGAAGGCTCATTAACGCAAATTCTCGTGCCAAGTTTAAGTAAGCAATCTGCAAAAAATCGATTGAATTATCTATTTTGCACACTGTTAAGTACCGTAGCTCTTGCTAGTTTTGTTATCTCTTTAACTGGGATCGTCTTTGCCAGTGTCTGGATCATACTCTTTGCCCCTGGCTTTTATCATGACCAAACGCAGTTCACGCTTTCTAAAGAACTGCTACAAATCATGTTTCCCTATGTGTTTTTTATCTCACTTTCGGCATTATTCTCGGCATTACTTAATCGTTATGAGCGTTTTAGCATTCCAGCACTTATGCCGTGCATTTTAAACCTGTGTATGATTGGGTTTATCTTAGGTGCACCCTGTTTCAATACCCCCATTTATGCGGTTGCCTGGAGCGTTTTTATTGCAGGCTTACTGCAAACGCTTATTTTATTAGTACGCGTGCAGCACTTAGGAATTAAATTTGTCTTCATTATCCGCAAACCCAGTTATCATCTTAGACGCATTTTAAAGTCCCTTTTACCTGGAATTCTTGGGGCCTCTGTAGTTCAAATTAGCCTGCTGCTTGACACAATTTTTGCCTCATTTCTTACGGCTGGCAGTTTGTCATGGCTTTATTATCCAGATCGCTTAAATCAGTTCCCGCTTGGTATCTTTGGTATTGCGATTGCTACTGCCATTTTGCCCAAACTTAGTTCTCCCAGTATTTCATCTGATAGCTTCACTCAAATCATCAACTGGGGAATAAAACTTAGCCTGATCATTACAGTCCCTGCAGCATTTGCCATGAGTGTCTTATCAGCCCCTATTTTAATTACGCTTTTTCAATACGGTCAATTTGGCGCTTTTGATGTTATGCAATCACAACGCGCACTGATAAGCTTTGCCATAGGATTGATTGCCTTTGTACTTATCAAAGTTTTTATCTCTGCACTTTATGCCAAAGGATATACCAAAGCTGCACTTAAAATCGGGCTATGGTGCATTGCTTGTAATATTGTGAGCAACATCATCCTCATCCTGATACTAAAAGCGCACCACTTGGGCTATCTTGCCCTGGCAATTTCAACGACGATTACTGCCGTCATCAATGTGCTCTTATTGTATTATGCGCTTACACAAATAAGCTGTGTTCGCATCAATAAAGAGCTTATGATATTTGGGATGAAGGTCATGTTCTCAAGTACTGTTATGGCGCTGTGTTTGTATTTATTAAAATATGATAACCACAGCTGGTTTAATGCCTTTTTTTATCAACGCATAATTCAGCTAATGCTGCTTGTGGCTGCTGGCATTGCTGCGTATTTCGGCTGCCTGTTTTTGCTTGGTGTTCGTTTGAAACATCTTAGACTTGCCTTGTAGTCATCCGCTTGATTTTGGATTACAATCACGCCTTGAAATTGATGACTCAAATTGAGGAGAGGCTGTGAAAATAAGTTCGAAACTTTACATAAAATCGCTGATCACGCTGATTTCATCGACGAGTATTCCAGGCTTTGCCATCACAACGTACACGGTAAAATCTGGGGATTCTCTGTGGCGCATTGCAAACAAGCATGCAATAACTGGCATCCCTAACAAAGATATGGTCGAAGCAATCAAAGGTATTAACTCGAAGGAAAACCCGTCGATTAATGATGATGTGGTAAATATCAAACAAAAACTCCTTATTCCAAGCACCAGGGCAGAAATCGATGACGGACTTAAGCTATACACCCTGCGCCACACTCAGTATTTAACGCAAAACCAAGCACAAACTTCAGTTCCTGTTGCTGCAGCAACCGTACCAATAGAAACTGCTGCTCCGATCAATACCTCTTCTTTACCAGTAACCACTCAAGACCCTACGGCTAGCTCAGTAGCAACACCAGGTGCGGTCTTAAGCCACGATCAACTTGCTGAAGCTACTAAAAATAACAGTGGTGGTGTGTCACCAGTAAATGTTGACGAAGATACGATGGTCCCTTCTAAAATGGCAGACATCAACACTGAAGTAAAACCCGATAATAGCAAGTGGTTTATGCTTCTCTTCATCGCTCTTATTACCCTATTTGTTTGGTTCCGTCGTTATAAACGTAAATCGCAGCATCAGAAGCCGGATACCCACAATTTTAAGGATCAGTTCTATGCAAAACAGACTGATGTGCCGCTAGAGTCTCATGGCAAACAGGATAAGCGCCCCGAAGTGGTACAAAAAGAAGTGGTGCAAGAAAAAGCAAGTCACAAAAAAAAATCCAAAGATGAACTTGGTCAGTTGCTGCATAAAGCCGATAAATTAATCGAGGCACATGACATTGCACAAGCCAAGTCCATATTGCAAGAGGCATTAAATAGTGATCCAAAAAATTTAAGTATTCGCCTTAAAATTCTTGCTGTGTATGGCGCTGATGGCGATGAAATTTCATTCAACAGCGAGCGTGATTATCTCGCTTCTAATCTTCTTCCCTATGATGACAGCCGCTGGCAAGAGATTAAAGCACTCTACCATAAATACTTTCGGATTGACTAGGAAACGAATATGACTGACTCAACCACACAGAAAAATTCAAGTGGCAAACAAACCGTGGCTATTCTCGTTTTGCTTATTGTCGCGGGCGTTTTACTTTACATGACGTTTATTTTCTTTGCTAAATTCCAAGCCTATAAAAAAATTTCTGAGCGTCTTAAAACAGAAATCCAAAGCGACTACAATCGCCATCTGCAACTTAATTACAGCATAGTCAGCAATGTTATTCATATGAATAATTACAGCTATGAGCAATCGATTAAGACTCTGGCTCATGTATTTGCTAAGCTCAATTGTAATACTGCCTACAACTGCCTTATTAATGGGATTTCGTACCAATTTAAAACGGCTCAGCACGACAACGCCATCATCATTACAGGGTATCAAGCAACCTTATCTGCTGATGAAAGTAAATCGGCTGAACGTCGCTTTGTTGTACCACAAGCTTATTCAAAAAAATTCCTAGCGAGCTGACATGAACAAAATAGGTTCATTTAATTATCAAAAACAACCCATATTAAATCTGCTGAATATTTCTCTTGCAAATCCTTTGCTATAATCTATTCTGATACTCAGAACAATCATGCTGAATGCGTTGCAGCTTAGGTTGCGCCACTGGAGGAGTGATTGTTTATATGAGCCATATTTATGTAACAATGTCAAAGGAGAAAACAAAATGGATAAAAAATCATTAATCGCTATGGGAACAGGGTTAGCCTTGAGTCTTGCAATGAGTGCAAGTTATGCTGCTGATTCAAGTAACATGAAAGCAAATCAGATAAGTAACACTCAGCAGGTACAAAAAGCCGATGGTCAATGTGGTCCTTCGATGAGCAAAACCAGTGACGGTTCGTGTGGTGCAAGTATGAAATCTAACGGCGGGTCCTCATCTGACTCTGACATGAAGGTAAACGATGGACCGTCTGACTCTGCCATGTAGGCAAACGAAAACGACTCCTCAGCTCGACCTCAATTATACTGATTGGGAATCCCATTTTACTCCTGAGGTTGACGTAGGTTGGCGTTTAGGATCACAATATTGAGGCAAAGGATATGCCACGGAAGGTGTCAAAGCTTCTCTGGATTATGGATTTAAGCAGTGTAGCCTAAAAGAAAGCATTTCTTTTACCGTACCAGCGAATGTTCGTTCTATTTTGAGTTATGGAAAAATTTGGGTTAAAGCGTGATTTGAATGGTGATTTTGCACACCCTAAATTAGCTGCAGATCACCCTTTATCACGACATATTTTATACTGTTTGAATGTGGATGAATATTTGAAGTTAAATCAATCTACTCTATGAAAACATTTGAGCAAAACATCATAAGTCTATATGGCGAAAAAGGTAGGCAGTGGTTATATCATCTGCCAAATCTCTTAACACAACTAGCAAACACTTATGGGCTATCAAATTTAAAACCAGTCAATAATCTAAGCTACAATTACGTGTCATCGGGTTTCCAAGATTCTAAAGCCATTATTTTAAAATTAGGATTGGATATTGACGGATTCAAACGTGAAGCCGCAGCGCTTATGGCTTTTTCAGGGTTTGGCGTTGTCGAAGTTATTTCAGAAAATAACGGCTTGCTTCTACTTGAACGCGCAGTCCCAGGCGTTTCTTTAAAATCCCATTTTCCTAAAAACGATGATGAGGCAATTAATATCACAGCAAATTTGATCAAACGATTACACAAAGCGCCCATACCAAATATTCATGGATTTCCTCACATCAAAGATTGGCTTACAGCTTTGGATCATCCTATTTGTCATCCCCGTGAAAACGGGGATCCAGCACTAGATTCCCGCCTTCGCGGGAATGACATTCAATGTCATCTTCAAAAAGCAAGGCAGCTTCGAGATCATCTTTTAAAAACGACTGGTCCAGATGCTTTGCTTCATGGCGATTTACATCATGATAATATTTTACAAAATGGCGAGGATTGGGTGGCAATTGATCCCAAAGGGGTTATTGGCGAGCCCGCCTATGAGGTGGCAGCTTTTATCCGAAACCCCATACCAGAATTACTGACCCACGATGATGCACCAAATGTTATTTATAATCGCGTCACTCGCTTTACTGATCTCCTTGAATTACCATCACAACGAATCCTTGATTGGTGTTTTGTGCAAGCGGTACTTGCGTGGGTATGGGCATTAGAAGACCTGTCTTTCGAAGCTTTAGCACAGAGAGATGGTTGTGACACTTCCTACTTTAAAAACTTAACAAAATTCTTTGAGAGATATGCTGATGTCTGATCACGAAAAATTCCTATCGATGTGCCACTTGTGCGACAGCTTATTAGGGCATTTATTGCATTTATGCGCCATTTTATTTCCTGCATTCATAGACAACACTCTCGTCATTTTTATCTGGGGTAAGCGTAAACCTCCGTACAAAGCCTGAGATCTTGAATATGTACATGCTTGCCATTACGATCGCCTAACTTAGCCTTGCAATTCAAGAGTGCATTTGTATAATGCCCAGGATCTTTATCAACTTAAACCTTAAGGAAAATAACAATGGCAATTGAAAGAACACTCTCGATTATTAAACCTGATGCCGTGGCAAAAAACGTTATCGGTGAAATTTATACACGCTTTGAAAAGGCGGGTCTTAAAGTTATTGCGGCTAAAATGAAGCAATTATCCGCGCAGGAAGCAGGTGAGTTTTATGCGGTGCATAAGGCACGCCCATTTTACAATGATCTTGTAAAATTTATGACGTCAGGACCCGTAATGATTCAAGTTTTAGAGGGTAAAAATGCTGTTATTAAAAACCGCGAGTTAATGGGGGCAACCAACCCCAAAGATGCAGCAGCCGGCACAATTCGCGCCGATTTTGCCGATAGTATCGATGCCAATGCTGTGCATGGTTCAGATGCAATAGAAACCGCTCAAGTTGAAGTCGCATTTTTCTTTAGCGGTCTGGAGGTTTACCCACGCTAATTCAAGCCATGACGATATTTCTGCCCATCAGAGCGCTTCAATACGCTCCTACGCTTATTCAAATAAAAATGGACGAAAGGATGATCATCACCCTGATTTAATATGAGCAACTGCCGTTTTACACCCTAGTCCAATATTCTTTAATGCCTGCGACTACATTCTGTGGAATGCCGACATAATCCAACTTCTTAGCAATGAAATCGCCTTTGGCTGAATAAGCAAAATTAAAGAACTGCTTAATCTCCTGGTTAGTCGCTTGTTTGGCATTTTGTGGTAATAACACAAAGGTCGTGGCAACGATTGGCCAACTATCATTGCCAGGCTGATTAACGAGAATCATGTTATAGTTATCTTTTGCCTGCCAGGCGGCATATTTTGCCGCACTTGCAAAGCTATTTAAGTCAGCGGCTACTGTTTGACCCGCCTGATTAATCAACTTCGCGGTTGGAATCCCCGCAGTTTTTGCATACGCATATTCCACATACCCGATGCTGTCACCTACCTGCTGAACTTGTGTCGCAATGCCTTGGTTACCTTTAGCACCAATGCCTACTGGCCACTGAACTGACGTATCAACACCCACTTCCTGCTGCCAGATCGGATCAACATTGGCCAGGTAGCGCGTAAAGTTATAGGTAGTGCCTGAACCATCTGCTCTATGTACGGTAATAATGGCATTATGTGGCAGCTTAAGATCAGGGTTAAGTTTAACTATTTCTGGATCATCCCAGTACTGGACCTTGCCAAGATAAATTTCAGCCAATACCTTTCCACTTAGCACAAGTTCATTGGACGCTATACCTGCAATATTAATTACAGGCACAATCCCTCCGACAATCGCAGGAAATTGGATAAGATTGTATTTGCTAAGCTCAGCATCGGCTAAGGGTTGATCAGAAGCAGCAAAATTGACAGTACCCGCAAAAATCTGACGCTGTCCGCCCCCTGAGCCAACGGGCTGGTAATTGATTTTAACCCCTGTTTCATTGTAGTATTCATTAGCCCAGCGCGACATCGCAGGATAAATAAAGCTTGAGCCTGAGCCCATAATAACTGTAGCACTTTGTTTTACCTGTCCATCACTTGCGTCCGTTTTTTTGCTACATCCAACCAGCGACAAAGCAAAGATTGCGCTACTTGCAAACGCGGCACATACCGCTAATTTTTTAAATTTTGTGATCCTCATATCCGTGTCCTTTTTTTTTTACTTGGTGAAGTTATTCATTATTCATTGTGTATATAGTCCAAAGTCCTTGAATCTTTTGGAGAATTAAAGAATACCTGAGTTTGGGCATACTCGACAAGCTCGCCATTCATCATAAACATCATATTATCCGATAAGCGTTCCGCCTGCTTCAAATTATGCGTCACCATCACGATCGTGTATCGCTTTTTAAGCTCATTCAAAAGAATTTCTATTTTCTTCGTTGAGATAGGATCTAATGCCGAGGTTGGCTCATCCAGGAGCAATATTTTAGGACGTACTGCAAGCGTTCTTGCGACACACAGCCTCTGCTGCTGGCCGCCTGATAATCGTGTGCCCTGTTGCTGCAATTTATCCTTCACTTCATCCCATAAAGCTGCCTGTTTTAACGCCTCTTCAACCCGTTGTGAGGTTTCTGCTCGATTGAGTTTTTCATGTAACTTGATGGCAAACGCAATATTATCAAAAATGCTCATTGGAAACGGGGTAGGCTTTTGAAACACCATGCCAACTTCTTTTCTTAACTGATTTAAGTCAATGTGCTTATCCAGGATATTCTGCCCATGCAATATGATGCTGCCTGTTGCCCTTTGCTTAGGATACAATTCATAAATACGATTAAGCGTTCTTAGTAAGGTTGACTTTCCAGATCCTGATGGACCAATCAGTACGGTTATTTTGTTTTGCTCAAAACTGGCGTTAATATTATGCAAGGTTTTGCTTTCTCCATAATAGAAGTTAAGCGCTTTGACCGATAAATATGGTTGACTGGACAAATTGAATATCCTCCCTTCTTGCACTGGCATTGATTTATTTATCTTTTGCAATCCAGCACACACTTAAATTCATCAGTAACACCAAAGCGGTAATAATGAGTGCTGCGGTCCACGCAACCTGCTGAAACTCAGGATAAGGCTGCATGGCATTTTCAAATATCATTACAGGCAGGCTTTCAATTGCCTGACCCATATTAAAACTTAAAAAACTATTCTTAGCAGAGGTAAACAGCAAAGGTGCACTTTCCCCCATTACTCTTGCAGTTGCCAATACAACGGCAGTAATTAATCCTGTTTTAGCTGAGCGATAAACTACCATCATAATCACTCGCCACTTAGGCACTCCCAAAGCAATTGCGGACTCTTTTAACATCGGTGACACTAAATAAAGTACATCCTCTGAGGCACGAGTAATCATTGGCATTGCGATAACTGCCAAAGCAATGACACCTGCATAACCTGAAAAACTGGTATGCACAACAATAAGCGTATAAACAAATAAACCTACGATCACAGAAGGAGTGCTTAACATCATATCATTTAAGAAACGTAACATCTTAACCGTTTTACGAAACTGCCTGTACTCAACAAAAAAAGTGGCTGTTAAGATAGAAACAGGTGTCGCCACGACAACCGCACCAAAGGTTAGCATCACTGAACCCACTATGGCATTTCTAAGCCCAAGTTCTCTTGTGTCATGGGTAAATATATAACCACCCAAAGCAGGAAGCCCTTTAGCAATAAGCTCATAGAGAACGTTGCATAAAAAAACGATACTGATGATTGCGCTTAACCAACACAAACAGACAAAAATATTTGCTTTCACGCGCCGCTTAAATGCAACTTTGCCAATCAGATTCATTATGCCACCCCCACTTTGTAACGTTTTAGAATAAATCTTGATATGACAAGCACTACTAAAGTAATTAAAAACAAAATCAACCCCGTCTCAACCAAAGTGGAAGGATAAAGTTCGCCCAACGCTTCATTAAACTCATTAGCAATCGCTGAAGAAATCGTAGCACTAGGCATAAATAAGCCTTGCAGACTATGCACATTGCCGATGACAAAGGTGACCGCCATCGTCTCCCCTAATGCGCGACCAAACCCTAAAATAATCGCCCCCATCATCCCAGGTAGCGCATAGGGGAAAATAACACTTTTGGTGACTTCCCACTTGGTCGCGCCCACACCAAATGCTGCTTCTTTAGTTACTTGCGGAATGGCACTAATCACATCACGCATGACAGATGAAATCAAAGGGATAACCATAATTGCCAAAATAATACTGGCAGCAAAGATACTGCTTCCTGTTGGCAAGCTTCTGATAAAAAACATCACTAATGGTTCAAAGTGCGCCCAAAAAGAGTCTTCTTCTGCTAGCGCGCCAAACTTAGCCTGCCACTCAAATGATAAAGGCATAAGCTGTAATTGCAAAGTTTTGATCCACGGCAGCAGGACAAAAAGCCCCCAAATACCATAAACAATACTGGGAATTCCTGCCATAAGCTCGATGGTTCTTGCCAGAATTTTGCCTATTTTTCTGGGTAACAATTCATCGATGAGTAGTGCTACTCCCAAGCTAAAAGGCACAGCAATCACCAGCGCTAAAATCGATGTCACCAACGTACCGATAATAACAGAATAAGCTCCAAACTCATTGGTAACAGGATTCCAGGCATCCGACCATAAAAATGAAATGCCATATTCGCGAATGCTTGACCAGCTAAAAATAATCAGACTAATGAGGAGTAGCACAAAAACGATTAAGGTTAATAGTGAAAAAGCTATGCTAAACCTGAAAAAATTCTTATCGCCGTCACACTTCAAACTACTATCCTCTTAAGCGTCAATTGAAACACAGACAAAGCATAACTCAGCAGTGTTACAAAAATGTTACAGCTTACCGTCATGATTGCGTAGACTAATGATCGCAACCTTTCACTTTCCTAGTCAGCACATCCAATAAGCTTTTTTATCTTTAAAGGCGAGCAATAAAACCACCCCAGACCAAACCTGCGCCAAAAGCTTCGGTGAGGATGGTTTGCCCAGGCACAATTAAACCACCGCGTACCGCATAGTCCAGCGCCAAAGGGATTGAGGCAGCAGAAGTATTGCCGTGGGTTTCTAAGGTTACAATCACTTGCGACATCGGCATATTAAGCTTTTTTGCGGTTGCCTCTAAAATGCGATAATTTGCCTGGTGAGGAACCAGCCAGTCAATGTTGCTTGAATTTAGTTTGGCTTTTTTTAACAGCGTCGTGACCAAATCACTCAGTGTTGAAACCGCTTTTTTGAAGACTTTATGCCCTTCCATGTACAGTTTGGCATCAAACTGTGCACAGGCAAAAGGCGTTTTGCTCAAAAGACCAGGGATGTTTAAAATATCTTTCCCAGTACCATCGCTAAAAAGCGCTGAAGCAATGATACCTGGGGTGTTACTTTGACTTAAGACAATAGCTCCCGCACCGTCACCAAAAAGAACGCATGTAGCGCGATCACTCCAATCCAGCGTACGTGACATACGCTCAGCAGCGATCACCAGTGCATTTGCAGCACTACCATTTTCAATATACTGTTTGGCAATATCAACGGCATACACAAACCCGCTGCACGCTGCACTTATATCAAAGGCAGGACACCAAGGGGCATTTATTTGTGCTTGAACAATGCTTGCCGTGGAAGGCATAATGTAATCAGCAGTGCCCGTTGCAACGATAATAAGATCGATATCACTGGCATTGACTTTTGCCATGCTCATGGCGTTTCTTGCCGCATTAACTGCCATCATAACAGTTGACTCTTCCTCACTGGCAATATGACGTTGCCTGATACCAACGCGCTGAGTAATCCACTCATCCGAAGTCTCGACCATTTTAGCAATGTCATTGTTATGCAGCACTTTTTTGGGTAAGTAGCTGCCAGTGCCCGAAATTTTTGCAAACATTATCGTCAACCTTCGGATTGCATGATTCGTTCAATCTGCGATTGTGTTTTTTGCGGAATATTATACCTAATCTCTTTAATGGCTTCATAAATCGCTGTTTCAAAGGCAGAAGCCAAAGCACCACCGTGACTCTTAATCACAATCCCTCTTAAACCAAGTAAAGAGGCGCCATTGTACTGATTCGTATCAAGTTTATGCTTTAGACTCGTCAACACAGGCGCACTAATGAGCATCGCAAGTTTTGAAAAAATGCTATTGTTGAAGCTGTCTTTTAACATATCAGCAACAATCTTTGCCGTGCCCTCCATTGTCTTTAAAGCGATGTTGCCAGCAAATCCATCGCAGACGATGACATCTGCTTTGGCAGAAAAAATATCGTTGCCCTCAATATAACCGATGTAGTTAATATGATCACAGTTTTGCAACATCTTAGCAGCCTGTTTGATGCTATCCAAACCTTTCATTTCTTCCTCCCCAATATTGAGGAGTGCAACGCGTGGACGATCTTTACCCTTAAGATTCGCAGCCAGCACAGATCCCATTATGCCAAATTGAAAAAGCTGCTCCGAAGAACAGTTGACGTTGGCGCCTAGATCCAGCATGTAAACAGGATCCATCTTCCTGGTTTTACGATCCAAAGAGGGGATGGCGTAGACAATTGCCGGGCGATCGATTTCGTGGAGTGTCTTTAGCACAAACTTAGAAGTTGCCATCAATGCCCCCGTGTTACCAGCACTCACGCAGGCGTCCACCTCATGGCTTTTAATAAGATTAATTGCGACACGCATTGAGGAGTCTTTTTTATTGCGTAGCGCTAAAGCGGGAGACTCGTCCATTTCAACAGTCTCATTGGCGTGGACGATGGTTACACGATGGGGATCATAAGACAGCTTAACCTGAGTAAGCTCCGCTTCAATTTGATCGGCAACGCCAACCACAAAAATATGTAACTCAGGATGTTTTTTTAATGCAGAAACGCACGCGGGAATGGTGACCTTTAACCCATGGTCCCCACCCATGGCATCAACAGAAACTCTATAAGATATTGAGGTGTTCACAGTAGCGCAGAATAGTTACCTTATCGTGCGCTTATTCTATTCATCATCAGATGCAACAGCAACTACTTTCTTGCCTCTATAGTAGCCATTTGCAGACACGTGATGACGCAAGTGCATTTCGCCTGAAGTTTTATCAGTTGAAAGTGCAGAAGCCGTTAGTGCATCGTGTGAGCGGCGCATATCTCTTTTAGAGCGACTCTTTCTGGTTTGTTGTACAGCCATTATTACTTCTCCTAGTTTCACTACAAATATTAATTTTTCTTGGTAAGTCTTAGCCCCTTCAAAGCGGCAAACGGGTTGGGTTTATCCTGCTTTTCTGTGTCGCTAGTTTCAAAAACGCCATAGTATGACGTATTTTGTTCGCCTTGACAATCAGTAAGTGGTTTTTTTGGGATCATAGGAATCAAAAGCAAAATCTCCTCTTCAAGAAGCTCAGTCAAATTGATCTGATTATTCTGGTAAATGTAGGGTTCACAATTTTCAGGAAAGTTTTTAAAAAAACGATCATCCGTTACAAAGCCTAAAAAAACAGGCTCATCAAATGTGTACTCAAACGGCTCGAGTGTTCTTTGGCATATCAGCATGACCCGACCTGACAGCCTGCCATCAACAACTGCCTTGTGGTTTTCATAGCGAAATTTAGCCACAAAATCGACATCGTAGCTGCCATCCACAATACAGTGATGCAACTGAGATAAATTGGAAAAAGTGAATGTTTTGTGGATCTCTAATGCTTCTTTGGCAGATTTAACAGGGTCCAAAATCAGCAATTTTTGTTGTGACATGCTTTATCTCTGGTTTAACTTTGTTAAAGTACAGGGGCAAATGATAATCAAAGTTTAGGAGGATGCAAGATGACTTTTCACGTTGGTGACAAGATTAGGCTTCCGCAAGTGGAAATGACATCAGGTAAGATGCTTGCACTTGCGGATTATGCGGGGAAATACGTGGTGCTTTACTTTTACCCCAAAGATAGTACTCCTGGTTGTACCATTGAAAGTATTGGTTTTTCCAATCACTTTAAGGACTTTGTCCAGGTAAATACAGTGATCCTTGGCGTTTCAAAGGATGGTTTGAGTTCGCATGAAAAATTTAAAGCAAAATACCATATGCCTTTTGAGCTGATTGCAGATACAGAAAAAGCTTTGTGTGAAGCGTTTGGCGTGCTAAAAGAGAAAAGCATGTTTGGTAAGAAATACAGCGGTATAGAGCGTAGCACTTTTGTGATTGACCCCAATGGGAGACTCATCAAAGAGTGGCGTAAAGTCAAAGTGTCCGCTCACGCAGAAGAGGTATTAGAGTTCATAAAGTCACTGTAACCATCGTTACACCCCCGTTAATTACTGGGGTCATATGAGCTTTGCTAGCCCCACTTGTAGAAGGGCACATGCAATACGCCCCTACGAATGCGTCTTACAGGCGAAGATATTTTGTCAATCCCCAATTATGCTAGGAGTAAACGGGAAATTTAGCACAAAGTGATATGACTTTTTGCTTGATTTTCTTTTCCTTTGCTTCATCACCAAGGTGTTCAATAGTGTCACATATCCAATGTGCAATCTGCGCACTCTCTTCCTCTTTAAAGCCACGCGTGGTAATTGCGGGAGTCCCGATTCTTAAGCCACTTGTAACAAATGGGGAGCGAGGATCATTAGGGACTGAGTTTTTATTAACCGTGATATTAGCGCGCCCTAAGGCTGCCTCCACATCTTTACCTGTAATATTTTTACTAATTAAATCAATCAGAATTAAATGATTCTCAGTCCCCTTAGACACCACATCAACGCCGCGCGACATGAGTACCTCTGCCATTTTCTTAGCATTTTTAACCACCTGCTGCTGATAAGTTTTGAATTCAGGTTGTAATGCTTCTTTAAATGCCACAGCTTTTGCTGCAATCACGTGCATGAGGGGTCCACCCTGGGTGCCCGGAAAAACAATCGACTGGAGTTTCTTCTCAAGTTCAGGATTTGATTTAGCCAGAATAATACCACCGCGCGGTCCACGTAATGTTTTGTGGGTTGTACTGGTGACCACATCCGCAAACGGCAAAGGATTTGGATAAACACCTGCAGCAATTAAACCTGCCACATGCGCCATATCCACCATTAAATACGCGCCCACCTCATCAGCGATTTTCCTAAAGTGTGCCCAATCCACAATCCCAGAGAACGCCGAGAAGCCAGCAATAATCATCTTTGGTTTATGCTCTTTTGCTAAGCGCTCGACTTCAGCATAATTGATATCTCCCGTTTCAGGATCAAGCCCATATTGAATAGCATTAAATAACTTGCCAGAAAAGCTCACTTTGGCACCATGCGTTAAGTGTCCACCATGCGCGAGTGACATTCCAAGCACCGTATCTCCTGGCTGTAAAAGAGCAAAATAAACAGCGGCATTGGCTTGTGAACCTGAATGTGGCTGAACATTGGCATAATCCGCAGCAAATAACTCTTTCAAACGTGAAACTGCCAAATCCTCGGCAACATCGACATATTCACAACCGCCGTAGTAACGCTTACCTGCGTAACCTTCAGCGTATTTATTGGTTAGTTGCGACCCTTGCGCCTCCATCACCGCAGGACTTGCGTAATTCTCCGAGGCGATTAATTCAATATGTTCTTCCTGGCGTTTATTTTCGTTTTCAATAGCTTGAAACAACTCCTGATCAAATTGAGCGATAGTGATACGGCGATCAAACATTCAAATATCCTCCTAAATAAAGGTTTCTGAGACTTCAAGATTTGGTGTATCATTCTACACATCATGATGACAAAATCCTATTGAAAACCGCCAATGATCACAGAAGATTATTCCAACGAGAATGACGCTACATTTGAAGAAGAAAAAAGTCGTACACGAGTCAAAAAAGAAGCGCACAGCGTTACTGAGTTTGGCAAAAAACTGGTGGAGCTTAGCGAAGAGCGCATTAAGAAAATGCCGTTAGATGAAAAGATTATCGATGAAATCCTCAAAGCCAAAAAAATGCAACGCATCGCACTTAAGCGCCAGCTCCAGTATATCGGCAAACTCATGCGTAACATTGTCCTCACCGAAGCTTACGCCATGTATGACGGCTTTACCCAAAAAAGTCAGATTGAAATTGCGAAAATACATCGATTGGAACAATTACGTGACATGCTGGTAAATGAGCACACAATGAGGGAAGCATTAGATAAACTCATGACCAGTCATCCACATGCCGATATCCAACAATTGCGTCAGCTGATCCGTAATCACCACAAGGAGGTATTACAGCAAAACCCTGGTAAATCTTACCGCCTGATTTTTCAGCTGCTCAAGGAAACGATGAAATAAATGATGCAAAAGCGTTTTATCTATGCCTTTTGGGTGATAGTTTTTGTTTTAGTAACGTACTTTGCTCACTCCTACTTACAAAACAAAGAGCAAATAGAACTCACCCCAGACACAAGCCAAAGTAACCGCGAAAGAATTGTCACTCTGCACGCCCATAATCATCATTATTTGAGCTATGGTTCAATCGGTGACATTCAGGTTAAATTCCTGGTGGATACAGGAGCAAGCTCTGTTTCGATCCCAGAGAAAATTGCTAAAAAAATCGGACTTAAAAAAGGTCTCGGGTATACCGTAAGCACTGCCAATGGTGAGATCACGGTTTATCAAACCTGGCTAGATCATCTCACCATTGGCAATATCAAATTGAAAGACATACATGCCAGCATTAATCCAAAGAGCGATGATGACTTTATCCTGCTTGGTATGAGCGCCTTAAAACAGCTTGAAATGATTCAGAAAAATAGCTCACTTTAAAGCAGAAAATTTAAATCAATCGTATACTAATACTTTACACCAACTATTTTGCTTGTATACTGACAACATACAAAACAGAAGCATAAGCAATGATAAAATCATTTAAACATAAGGGCTTAAAGCAGCTTTGGGAAAAAGGTTTAACCAAGGGTATACAACATAAGCATACTGAAAAGCTACTAAGCTTACTAACTGCTTTAGATAATATCAGTAATGAAAAAGAGATATTAACCTTGTTTTATAGATTTAGACCTCACCAGCTCCATGGAAAAACCAGACCATGGGCTTTGGATGTTAACGGTAACTGGCGATTAACATTTGAGTTAATAGATGGCGATGTTTATATCGTTGATTACAAAGACTACCACTAAATTAAGGAGCTATAGCCATGAGCAACCAGACACAACATCCAGGAATTGTATTCAAGAACCTTGTTATTGATGAGGACAAAGAACTGAACATCTCGAAAGTTGCCCAAATGTTAGGGGTCACTCGAGTTGCTTTATCTCGGATGGTGAACGGCAAAACGAGCCTAACACCAGACTTGGCAGCACGCATTGAAAAGGTCTTTAACATCAGTTCGTCTCTGCTGTTAAAAATACAAGCATCCTATGACAGTCAAAGAGCAACTAAAAAGCTTGAACATCTAAAACTCAGCCCTTACCAACCGTCACTTTAAAACTATGTTTAAAGAAGATTGCACTACAGTCAACTTTTAACTGATGCGCATGCCTGGTAGCGCCCCCTGATCAGGCTCCAGTAAATATAAAGAATCACCATTCCCTGCACATAAAACCATGCCTTCTGAAATCCCAAAACGCATCTTGCGCGGAGCCAGATTCGCTACCATTACCGTATGTTTACCAATAAGATCTTCTGGGTTGTAGGCTGATTTTATCCCTGAAAATACCTGTCTTTGCTCACAACCCAAATCAAGTTGTAAGCACAACAGCTTATCAGAGCCTTCAACGTGATCTGCCGCAACAATTTTGGCTATGCGTAAGTCAACTTTTAGAAAATCATCGATCTTGATCTCATTTGCGATGTTTAGAGCGTTTTTAGACTTTTCTTTGTCTGCTATAACCTCATCTTTGTGTTCTGATTCCAGCTGCATTTGTTTTGTTTCCTTGATAATTGATTCGACCTTATCCTCTTCAATTCGAGCAATTAAAGGTTGAAAGGTATTGATTTGGTGACCTAGTAAAAGATTTGGAATCTCGACCCACTGCAATCCATTGATGTTTAAAAAGCTTTCTGCTTTAAGCGCAAGCTCAGGCATAACAGGCTTTAGATAGCCCATAATCATCTTAAACAAATTAATCGCAAGACTGCAGACCTCATGCACCAGGGTTTCATGGTCAGCTTCTTTAATCAATTGCCAAGGCTTATACGCGTCCACATATTGGTTGGCCTGATCTGCTAAACCCATAATCAAACGTAAGCCTTGCGCAAAATCACGTTTCTCAAAAAGACTGGTAATTTCCTCATGTGCTGCATGAAAGCGCTCAATAATTTCCTGATCGTGAACATGCTCCGACAGCACCCCATTAAAACGTTTATTGATAAATCCAGCACAACGACTGGCAATATTTACTATTTTTCCAACGATGTCTGAATTTACTTTTTGCACAAAATCTTCAAGGTTTAGATCGATGTCATCAATCCTTGGTGTTAATTTAGTCGCAAAATAATAGCGTAAATAATCCGCTTTTAAGTGATTCAAATACGTGCGAGCCAAGATAAACGTCCCACGCGACTTGGACATTTTCTTGCCATTAACCGTCAAAAAACCATTGGCAAAAACGCCTGTTGGGCTTCGATAATCCACCGCATTTAAAATCGCAGGCCAAAAAAGCGCATGGAAATAAATAATGTCCTTACCGATAAAGTGATATAGCTCAGCGTTACTATCCGCCCGCCAATAGCTGTCAAAATCAATGCCTGAGCGGTTACAAAAATCTTTAAAGCTTGCGATATAGCCCATTGGCGCATCAAGCCAGACATAAAAATATTTTTCATTATCAGTCCCTGGAATCGGGAAACCAAAGTAAGGAGCATCACGCGAGATATCCCAATCCTGAAGACCTGATTCAAACCATTCCTTTAGCTTATTTTGCACCTCAGGTTGCAGCGCTTTATTATGCTTCATCCATTTTTGAATACTTTCACTTAGCTGACTTAATTTAAAGAAAAAATGCTCACTGTTTTTTTGAATCGGCGTATCTCCACTGATCACTGATTTTGGATTAAGCAAATCCGTTGGGGCATATGTTGCTCCACAAACTTCACAGCTATCGCCATATTGATCTTCTGCTTTACACTTTGGACAGCTGCCCTTAACGAACCGATCAGGTAGAAACATTTGCGCTTTGGGATCATAGGCTTGCGCAATTTCTTTTGTTTCAATCAGTCCTTTTTCTTTAAGCTTGAGATAAATTTCCTCAACAATTTTCTGATTTAAAGGATGATGGGTTGAATGGTAATTATCAAACTCTACCTCAAAATCAATAAAATCACCGCGATGTGACTTACTCATCTGCTCAACCAGTTTTTCTGGCTTGATGCCCTCTTTTTGTGCGCGCAACATAATGGGTGTACCATGGGTATCACTGCCACAGACAAAATGACAGTGATTGCCTCGCATTTTTTGAAATCTTACCCAAATATCTGATTGAATATAGCCAAGCATATGACCTAAATGCAAATGGCCATTGGCGTATGGCAGCGCATTTGTTACTAGAACATTTCTCATTTTTAAGTTTGTGGACCGATAAAAATGCGGTCATTATATACCACTCCATCGACGTTGTGCAGTGCTAAATGAAGTTCAGACTCCCTGATTTAATGAAGTGACTGCAACTTACCTTAAAAAAACTTTTCCTCTTTGTGATCTGCCATTATGATAAGCCTCCTAAAACATAAACCATAGCTTAGTAAAATAATGTATTTCCCCATTGATAAAGTAATTGTGTTTCAGCTTTTGTTTATTATCGGCATCGCCGCCGAAAGCATGTCAGGAGCTATTTCTGCTGGCAAAAAGAATATGGATATTTTTGGTATTGTCACCATTGCAACCATCACCGCACTCGGAGGTGGCACGGTCCGTGATATTCTTCTGGGTTATTATCCGTTGACATGGGTGCTCTATCCTGAGTACATCGTTGTGACTTTTGTTGCTTCAGTTTTGGCAATCTTCATCGCCAAACACATCGTGAAAAGACATAAATTTTTCCTACTGGTTGATGCTTTGGGACTAGTAGCCTTTGCTTATCTTGGAAGTGACATCGGCTACAGTGTTGCGCTTCACACTGTCAACAATGACCACTTTATGACATGCGGCAGCTTTATTATTGCGGTACTCATGGCCATTATTACTGGCATATCAGGTGGCGTTTTGCGTGATGTGCTGTGCAATGATGTGCCTTTAGTCTTTCAGGCTGAGCTTTATGCGCTGGTTGCGACCCTTGTTGGCATACTACACGCACTCACACTCTATTTCAAAATGGATAATCTGATCAGCGCGTTAATTATTATCACCATCGGCTTTGTTATCCGATTATGTGCCATTTATAAAAACTGGCATTTACCCAAAGTGAAATATTTCTCATAAATCCCCAAAGGTAATAATTTGGTATTGACAGAATTTCCACCTGTTTTTTTATGCCGCTGACAATAAGCGTAGGGGCGTATTGTATAAGCCCTTGTGGTAAATACGCCCTTGTAGGCAGAAATATGGTTGGCGCTTAGTTTTTTAGTACACAAAAAGCTTAACTATGCTTAAATAACTATCAGATAGGCGGTTATTTAACCCTGCTTTGACAAAGTTACCCCCCATTTTAACAAGGGCGTATACAATACGCCCCTACGCAATATGCCATCATGGGCGAAGATGTTATCAAAGCCTTTAACTTTTGGAGTAGCAATATGTTGTTTATGTCCTTTTTGACTAAGCTTAGGCATGCCTTGACACCGTTTCAATGTATTATCTGTCACCAGATTACTACACAGAGTCTTTGCAAAAACTGCCAAATCACCCTGACTCAGGAGTCTTATACGCATAAGCGTCAGCAGATTAACGTAAACCATCAAAGCGTAACCTTGTATGCCTTTAACCAGTTTGATGGCTTAACACGCAAACTTTTATTCATGTTTAAATATCAAAACGATCATCTTGCAGGTCATGCTCTGAGCCTGTATATGCAACAAGCCTTCAAACGCCAATTATCATTGACTGATGTTGATTATCTTCTACCTGTTCCCAGTCATCGTTTTCGCTTTCTTACTCGAGGGTTTAATCAGGTCGAAATGCTATGTAAACCTCTTATACTCCCAGGTGTAAGACCAATGGATTTAAAGTCAATCAAACGCTGTAAATATACAAAACCGCAAGCAAAATCAAGCTATGAACAAAGGCAAAGGCAAATGCAAGGTGTTTTCAAGCAAAAAAGTCCGATCCTTGCACAACATTTACTCATCATCGATGACGTTTACACGACGGGTTCGACAATTAAAGCGTTAATTGAATGCTTACAAACATATCTTCCCAATAAAATAGATAAAATCAGTGTATTAACGCTTTGTCATGCGTGATTATGGCGAAGTAGTTCTCTAACTTTTGAACGAATAACGTCAATAGCAATCTTATTACGCCCACCGTGCGGCACAATAATATCTGCATAGCGCTTAGACGGCTCAATAAACTGCAAAAACATTGGGCGTACCGTCTCCAAATACTGCGTCACCACGCTATCCACCGTTCTTCCGCGCTCCTTTTGATCACGAGTAAGGCGACGAATAAATGAGACATCCATTGGCGTATCCATGAAAATTTTAATATCCATAAGCTTGCGAATATTTTCATCCGTAAATAACATAATGCCTTCCAGGATTAAAATACTGGTCTGGGCACTTATGGGTAAAGTCTGATTCTTGACTCGGCTATGTGTAGCATAGTCATACAAAGGCACTTCAATATTTTTTCCCTCAATCAATGCTTCCAAATGCGTTTTTAATAAACTGTGCTCAAAGGCATCAGGATGGTCATAATTTAACTTACAAAGCTGATCTTTGGATAAGTGGCTGTTGTCACGATAATAATGATCTTCAGATAGCACCACAACCCTTGCAGAATCTAGCTCTTCAAGCTCTTCAACGATAGTGTTAGATAACAGACTTTTACCAGATCCAGATCCACCAACAACACCAATGATAACAATATTTTTATTTTGCATCCGATCAGGTAACTTTATGAGTTTGTGACATTCTAACGATTTCTATAAAAAAAGCAGCATTCACCAACACTTATTCCGAAAATAGTAGGGTGGATAAGACAAATGCGCACCCACCAAAACTCAAGCAACAACTATCGTCTTAATGTTTGCGAGCTCTCTTAATGCCTCAACCGAGCACTCTCTGCCAAAGCCTGATTGCTTAATTCCCCCAAATGGCAATGCTGGATGGGAGGTAACACACTGATTAATAAAACACATTCCCGCCTCAATGCGATGCTTGGCAATCTGTTTTGCAAGCTCAATATCCTGGGTAAAAATACCACTGCCTAAACCATATTGGGAGGCATTTGCCAACTCAATTGCATCCTCATCATCATTAGAAGCAATAATGCTGATCACAGGACCAAATAATTCTTCTGTAAATGCCGCCATGCCTTTGGTAACATCGGTCAGTACCGTTGGCTGGTAATACGCGACATTCGGTGTCTTTGAAGGAATTTCACAACCACCGATAAGAAGCTTGGCTCCTTGTTTGACGCTCGTTGCAATTTGTCGTCTAAGCATGCTGCGCAAACCCACTCTTGCCATAGGTCCCATATCGGTGTCATAAGCCCGTGGATCCCCTACTTTGATTTTCGCAACCGCATCAACAACAGCTTCTTCAAATGCCTGCTTTATCGCCTTATCCACAATCAATCGTTTGGGTGAGATACACACCTGCCCCGCATTTGCCATTCTTACTGTAACAATCTGCTTTGCTACTTTCTCAACATCAACATCTTTACGAATAATATAGGCATCTGAACCTCCAAGCTCTAATACTACTTTTTTACATGCCTCACCTGCTTTCTTTGCAACAGCTGACCCTGCGCGCTTACTGCCAGTTAGCGTCACCGCGGCAATATCAAGATGCGCAATCAGATACTCAGATAAGCTCAAATCAATGACGATGTTTTTTAAGATTGACAGCCCTGTGGCTTGTTGAATGATTGACTCAATGGTATAGCCTGAGCCAATGACATTTTCAGCATGTTTTAATACAATGCCATTACCCAGCAACAAACTTGGAATAGTGGCACGAAATACCTGCCAAAATGGGAAATTCCACGGCATAATCGTATAAATCAAACCAAGTGGTTCAAAGATTCTTTCAGCATTCAGCCCATCATAATTAATTTTCTGTGGACTTAGAAAAGTGTGTGCATTGTCGCTATAATATTCGCACAGAAAAGCACACTTCCTAACTTCGGCGATACTTTCTCTCAAAGGCTTGCCCATTTCACTGGTGATAAGATGCGCGTACTCATCAAGTCGCTGAAGCAACAGATCCCTGATTTTTCTTATGCAGGCAACGCGATAGTCTAAGTCTTTATTTCGCCACACATATTGCCCATGCTTTAGCTCCCCAATTACGTGGTCTAACGCCTCTTGCACTAGTGTTGGATACTCGGCTAAAACCTGACCTGTTGCAGGATTGATCGTTTGATATTTCGTTATCACAGTCTCCTCCATATACAGCTACAAAAAAATCTTGCGTCTCAAGGCACGACCCTTTCAACAAGGCAACTTCAGTTTAAAACATTTCAAGTATGGGGAGTAATCGCTAAATAGGTTACTTATTACGGAATTTAATGCGTCCCTTTGTTAAATCATACGGAGTCATCTCGACGATGACTTTATCACCTGTCAGAATACGAATGTAGTTTTTGCGCATTTTTCCTGAAATATGCGCCGTGACAATATGACCATTTTCAAGTTCCACGCGAAACATCGTGTTAGGCAGTGTTTCAACCACAGTGCCTTCCAGTTCAATACAATCTTCTTTTGCCATTTGTTATTATTAATCTCTCTTTATCTTCAATTTCTAACGGTTCACTAACCGTCCAGTAAAATAAGCGTGTGAATCATGCACTATTTTCAAAAAATATTCAACAGCTTGTGTTGATCTATTGGTGTTTTACAAAATTTAAATCCACTGAAAATTGACTTAAACGCCAAATGGCTATTGCCCTAATCTTTGAGCGCCTGAGTGTCTTTCACTGCCTTATAAGCCGCCAAGAGGTAGAGCCACATGGAATATACCGTAAGAACAACGGCGATATACAGTAAGATGAATCCAAAAATTACCCACAAGTTAGTGAGATCTTTTGGCTTTAATAGCAAAATAGAAATCGCCGCCATCTGTGCTGCTGTTTTTACTTTGCCAATAAAAGAAACTTTAACCACCGAGCGCTGACCAATCTCAGCCATCCATTCACGTAAAGCGGAAACAATAATCTCACGACAGATAATAATAATGGCAGGGATCGCTACCCAGGCGTATGGATAGAGTGCAATCAAAAGCCCAAGGGCAGTTGCCACCATTAACTTATCCGCAACAGGATCCAGAAAAGCACCAAGTTTTGTTGTCTGCTCAAAGTAGCGCGCAATAAACCCATCTAGCCAGTCTGTTAGTGCTGCAAGCAAAAATAACGTAGCACTCACGCCATGATGATGCGGAAAGGGTACATAGAAAGCGACAACCAGCACGGGGATCAATAGTATCCGCAACATGGTTAGCATATTTGGGATAGTCCAAATCATCTTAATTACAACCTTGTATGTCTGACTGCGCTCAAGTGTAGCAAAGCCCTAAAAAAGCCACAAGCTAGTTTACACCTGTATGCCCAAACCCACCCATGCTTCGCGCAGTTTCTGTATTAAACTCTTCAACTGCCACAAAATTTGCCTGAACCACAGGAACAATCACCAGTTGCGCAAATCGCATTAATGGCTCAATTTCAATGATCTTTTCTGAGCGATTCCAGCAAGACACCATAAGTTCTCCCTGGTAATCTGAATCAATGAGACCAACTGAATTGCCTAAAATAAGCCCTTGTTTATGCCCTAAACCCGAGCGCGGCAAAATCATTCCCGCAAGACCTGGATTGGCAATATGAATAGCCATCCCCGTTGGTACCAGAATGCACTGTCCTGGTGTTAGCATAATCGTTTCTTCAATTGCAGCACGCAAATCAATCGCCGCTGAGCCACTGGTGCCATAGTGAGGCAGTGAAGAAAAAAGGTCAGGGCGTAATAGTTTTAATTCTATGATTGGGTTTTGCATGTAAGTTCTCCTATAACTGCTCGACAAAACGATCAAACAGCCACACTGTGTCTACAGGACCTGGTCCTGCTTCTGGATGAAACTGCACCGAAGAGTATGGCAAAGATTTATGTTTAATGCCTTGAATCGTATTGTCATTTAAATTTCTAAACCATATCTCCCAGTCGCTGGGCATTGTTGACTCATCTACGGCAAAACCGTGGTTTTGTGAGGTTAAATAACTTCTATCACTTCCCTCTAACAAACAGGGATGATTTTGCGCCCTGTGACCAAACTTAAGCTTATAAGTTTTTGCTCCAATCGCGATTCCCATAATCTGTGCACCCAGGCAAATACCGAAAATGGGCTTTTGCGGATGGTTACTCATCGCTTTCTTCAACACTGCAGCCGTCGTTTGGCAACGCGCTGGGTCACCAGGACCATTTGAAATAAACACACCGTCATAAGACTCTTTTGTGTAATCATAATCATAAGGTACCCGCTTCAAAGTAAGATTTGAATACTCACACAGATAACGCCAGATATTTGCTTTCATGCCGCAGTCAACAACAATTATTTTTTTATCACCACTGCCATAGGTGACTGGTTCACTGATGGTTACCTGGGATACCAGATCCAAATCATTGATATCTGGATATTGTTTTGGCACCTCTCTCCCCACTACAATCCCACCTGCGACCACGCCGTGATGACGCAATACTTTGGTTAATGCACGCGTATCGATATCAGCAATAATGGGCGTGTTATATTTCTCACACCACGCCTGCAGTGATGATTCACCTTGCACACGCGCATAAAAAGGCGCCAATTCAGATACGATAATGCCCGCAGCATGGATCCGATCCGACTCCCAACGCGCTTGATTTTCAACGCCATAATTACCAATCATTGGATAGGTAAAGCACACAATCTGCCCCTTGTATGACGGATCCGTCAACACTTCTGTATAGCCCACCATTCCTGTGTTAAACACAATCTCACCATAGTTAATCCCTTTAACCCACTGTGGAACCTTACCTTCAAATGCTTCTCCTGTCTGTAAAACAAGCTTTGCTGAGATCATGAAAAAAACGCCTTGGTTGAAGTTGCCCTATTCTAGGGGACGCGATTTTGGATTGCAAACGCCTCGGGGCGTTTTTTAGTATTATCAAAAAGGACTCAAGAAAATTCTGGGTTAATGGCACTAAGTTAAGCTTTAGGTGGCTTTGTATTTTCTTATCAGATACAGCGCAAAACAAATCGCCATTAATACATTAAGGTGTAAATGGTAAAACTTTAATGGCTAATATAGTTTTCTCTGACAATAGAATTTACCCACTGACTAAAATCATCCTTGATTCGTGTCAATGCCTCTTCTGTATCTGCTTCAAAACGCAGCACCAAACAGGGCGTGGTGTTGGATGCACGCACCAATCCCCAGCCATCGGCAAATTCAACGCGCACGCCATCAACTGTAATCACCTTCTCATTCTTAAATTTATGTGCGGCATCCTTAACAAGTGCCTCCACAACTAGAAATTTATGCGCCTCATCAACCTCAATATTAATTTCTGGCGTGTTAATACTTTGAGGAATGCGCGCAAAAATCTGGTCTAAATTCTCGTTGTCTTGTGCCAAAATATTGAGCAATCTCACCCCTGTATAGAGCCCATCATCAAAACCCAACCAGCGATCGTTAAAGAACGTGTGACCGCTCATCTCTCCAGCGAGCTTGGCATTAGTTTCCTTTATTTTCTTTTTCATCAGCGCGTGCCCCGTTTGAGACATGATCGGCTTACCACCGAGATTTTCTACAAAACTCGCGAGGTTTTTCGTGCATTTGACATCAAACAAAATTGTTGCATGAGGATGGCTTTTTAACACGTCCTCGGCATACAGCATTAACTGGCGATCAGGGAAAATATTATCTCCTTTTGGTGTTACCACCCCCAATCTATCGCCATCGCCATCAAACGCAAGCCCTACATCAGCATTATACTTTTTGACGGCAGCTATAAGGTCTTTTAAATTAGCAGGCTTACTTGGATCAGGATGGTGATTAGGAAAAGTACCATCGACCTCACAAAAAAGCTCTATGACTTCACAGCCTAGCTTTCTAAAAAGTCTAGGAGCAACCCCTCCTGTGATGCCATTGCCCGCATCAATCACGATCCTTAATGGTCTTTGTAGTTTTTCTTGCTTAACGATGTATTCAACATAAACATCATCAATGGTTTGAGTGCGATGTGCGCCTTTAGGGTATTGCTTTGGGTCCCCCGTTAAAATGATTTCTTTTAACGCCTGGATCTCATCTTGCGCTAAAGTATCCCCAGCAATCATCATCTTAAGCCCATTGTAATTAGCGGGATTGTGGCTTCCTGTTAGCATAATTCCTGTGCCACTCCCTTGAGTCTTTGCAGCGAAATAAAGCACAGGAGTAGGGGTTGCACCGATATCAATCACATTACAGCCCCCAGCTTGCAAACCTTCTGCCAAAGCTTTTAATAACACATGACCTGATAAGCGACCATCACGCGCGATAAATACAGTCTTTTCACCTTGCGTGCGCGCTCTACACGCAAATGCCAGAGCGATATTAAATACCACCGTTTCGTTTAAATCTTCAGGATAAGTTCCGCGAATATCATACGCACGGAAGATATGTTCAGGGGTTAGCGATCTTTCTTTAAACAATTTACATTCTCCTAGCTTTTGTTGGGTTGCCCATATTTTTGCCCAAAGGCGTATTCAATACACCCCACCGCTTATTGGCGGTGACGAATTATTTGCCCCAAGCCCGCGTATGGGCTGACATTCTATCCAAGCCCTTTTGGTTTACCCTGTTCACAGCAAATAGCTTACATCAATTTCATCAAAAGCTTCAATCACTTCATCATATTCATACGACAGGGCAATAACCTTAAAATTCTCAGCCAGTTCAGTGCTTAGTGTCAACAATTTCATTTCCTGATTCAAATGCAGGATTTCCCTTTCATTTAGACCTGATTGCGCGTCCTGGTACGTGTCCAGAATTCCCGCTTTTGATAGAAAATTCCCTTGTGTTGCAAATCCATCTAATGTAAAACCCAATTGCTCTGCTGCTTCTGCCACGGCGGTAAAGTCAACGTGCGCAGTAATATCCTGAACACCAGCATAAATCAATGGATTATCGTGCACATGGTGCTTGTAGTAACATTGCAGCGTGCCTCTTATCCTTGGTTGGCTATAGTACAAATCACGCTGATAGCCATAATCACAGATAAATATGACCCCTGAGTTCAACATATCACGTACTGATTTCAACCATGGGGTAACCCAGGTATTTAACTCAGTTTGGTAACTGGGCAAACCTGAATATGTGCCTGGCGGCAAACAGCTCAAGTTCTCAAGGAGCGAAACTTCTGGCGTCTTATTCTCACACCAGACAAATTCACCTTGTTGATAGTCCACCATCATTTGCAAAGGCTTGCCATAACAAAAGCGCACAAGCTCGATTGGCATGGCATCAAGCACTTCATTGGCGAACACAATGGCATTCATTTTTTCATTAGGTAATTGCAAAACCCAGTGAATATTAGGATAGAAATCGCCTAATGCTTCTAAGGCAATCTGCTGCTGACGCCTTAAATCAGGACTCACCTCAACAATGTAATAAGCGTAAGGTAACGCATCCCGCGCTTTAAGCTGTTGCAGACAATCAAGTGCGAACTTCCCAGTCCCTGCGCCAAATTCGACAATAACAGCCTTTTCACCGAGTCGTTGCAGGATCTTAGCAAATTGCCGCGCAAAGGTTTGACCAAATAACCTTGAGCTCATAGGAGCGGTCATAAAGTCGCCTTGTTCACCGAGTTTTGTTTTATTTGATACGTAATAGCCTAAGTCTTTCGCATAAAGTGCTTCTTGCATAAAGCGCTTAAAACTAATCGGAGCCTTGTTGGCTTGAATGAGTCCCGCAATATGCGCTGACATCTCCGTTACGCGTTCTTGCTCTGCAATCGTCAATGGTGGTAGGGCTGTATTATTCATAGATTACTTTTTACGATCTAGTTTATCTAACAGTCCCTTGGGAAAGAAGAAGCGATTCATCTTAACACTTTGGCGCAACGCATTGACATCTTGGGGTGTCAGTTCTTCAGATTTTCCAGCACTTAAATAACGCGGCAAATGAATCGTCCCATAACGCACGCGCGTTAAACGACTTACTTGAAGACCAACCGCTTCAAACACACGCCTGACTTCACGGTTTCTACCCTCTGAAAGGGTCACATGATACCACTTATTGATCCCCTCACCCCCAACAAAACGGACATGGGTAAACTTAGCCTCGCCGTCATCAAGCATGACACCATTTTTTAGTCTCTCTATTGCTTCATCCGCAATATCACCAAAAATACGCACCGCATACTCACGTTCGACCTCATACGATGGGTGCATCAAACGATTCGCAAGCTCGCCATCTGTGGTAAACAACAAAAGTCCCGTGGTGTTAATATCCAGGCGCCCAACCATAATCCAGCGCCCTATTTTGAGCCTTGGCAAAGCATCAAAAACCGTTTTTCGCCCTTCAGGATCCTGTTTCGTACAGATCTCACCATCGGGCTTATTATAAATAATGACACGTGGTCTGGATAACATAACTGCTTGATTTTTTAACGGTTTGCCATCGACGATGACTTTATCTTCCATCGATGCTCTATCTCCAATTTGAGCTACTTTACCGTTCAGAACGACACGCCCCTGAAGAATCTTTTCTTCCATCTTACGCCTTGAACCAAGTCCTGCTCTGGCTAATAGTTTTTGCAGCTTGTCTTTTTGATCTTGATCGCGCATCTTGTTTTATTTCATGGAGCTATTGAATTACTGCGGGAACTTTACCCCATTTTCACCCATTCTCCAAGAAAAGTGTTGATAAACCCCCGACTTTCCTTGTTCTATCAAGCGGTTGATTTCTTCCTGGGTGATTTCAAAATCAGTCCCCATGATGTCTAATGTGTCAACAAACACGATGCGATTCCAGTTATGTGGTTCAAGATGGCGCTTAAGAGAAGCCAATGAGTAGAACTTCATAAATTCACGCGTAAATTCAAAAATATGCCCAATCTTATGAAAATCCTTCGAAAACTTACGCATCTCTTTTAGCGGATCTTCTTTAGGATCCAAACGAAACCCCAGCGTCTCTGCGTTAAACAAAGAATCAATGCGTTCATCGTAATACAGACCGTTTAACGAATTATGGATATATTTCTGATCATCAAATAGTTCCAAAGGACAATTCCATGTCAACCCCCCATCAACAAGAATATGATCCTCTTTCCCTTCCTTACGCCTTACTGCTTTGAATAACATCGGAATACACGTTGAAATTCTGAGTGCTTCAACAACCTGCATATCAGGGGTTGTTTTGGCACTATAAACCTCTGCACATTCTTTCGTTAAATTAGTGCCCACAATGTAAAGCTCCTTCCCCGTAAGCTCCTTTAGCGTTTTAAAATCCAGAAAACCGTTTGGCAATTTCCGCGCAATCAACTCTGCCATATGATTGATGAAAAAATCCCCCTTGTACCAGCCGAAATCAGTCAGCAATCGCGTCGAATTACTAATAAAATTGCGACTGGCATCCATAAACAGGGTGTAGTCCAGGTGACTGACTATATTCTCTATCTCTCTAGCACTAAAACCCACGGCTAGAAAGATGGCATAAATCGCACCTGCTGAAGCTCCTGCAAAACGATGGATATTTCTTAAGACACCTAAGGATTCAAGTGCGGTAATCGCACCACTATAGGCAATTCCTCTAACCCCCGCCCCTTCAAAGACCAGGTTGCGAAATGCGTGGATATTTATCTCATCAATCGTCTGCTTTAAGAAATGATTCACCCGCGTTGTAGAGTGGCGCATTGGAAAAGGCGAGGCGCTCTCCAAAGGTTTCACTTTTGCGCGATAAAATACCTTGTAGAAATTATCAATGCGTTCGCGTTTACTAGGCAAATACTTCACCGAGCGTAAAACCATCGTCTTAATGCGCAGCCTGCTATGACTCATATTAAGCGAGGGAAGGTTTATCAAAGCTTGATAATACGCACGAATAACCCATAGTTTAGGAAGGTTCAGGCTGTTATTACCCTGAGCTTCGACCTGACCTTTATTTAAGCGAAAAAAGCGGTAGCCCCAGGAAAATGGCCAGTGTAAATACCATGGAACTTCACTTAACTGCTCATAGGAAAGGGGATTAATCAACAGCTGCTTTTGAATTAATTTCGGGTATTTTTCGCATAACAACAAACTGATCAACGCACTATAGCCGTAGGCGATAATCGTAATATTATGCAAATTAAAATACTCAATAATGCTTTGGGCATCAAGCACACTTTGTATCATCGAGCATTCTATTGCTTTTTTGGGACACCCACTTTGTCCGTGCCCGTATAGGTCATAAGCGACAATATTATAGGCTTGTGAAAGATGCCGAAATTGCGCCTGCCAATTAATGGCACTCCCTGTAATTCCGTGTATAAAGAATAGTGTTTTGCGTCTTGGATCCAGCTCATTATGATAAACGCATAAGCGGCGGTTTGTCCTAAATAAGCGCTTAGTAATGGACAGCATCATTGATTGACCCTATTCGTATACTTTAGAGCTCAGTTGCAAACGTAAGGTAGCCGCCTCATCATAGCGCCCCAGCGCTTGCAATATTTCCAGCTTCAGTTGTCCGCTTTCTTCCGTTTTGCCTGATAATTCCATGTAGCGATTTACCATGCTAAGAGCATCCTTATAGTCTTTTTCCTGATATTCAAGTTTTGCTAATTCCCAGTACGACAGCGTACTTCCTGCCCCCTGGTCTATGGCCTTCCTAAAGTACTGCTTAGCTTGTTGCATATGACCTTGTTGCAACAGGCAGCGACCATAAAGCGTAAATGTCTCAGCTAGATTCACATTCTTTGGTAAAACAATCGACTCTTGAAATAACTTATTAGCTTCCTGGTATTGACGTTTATCCATACACAAAAATTGAGCATAAAAATTATAAGCCTGAAAATCACCTGGTGCCATGTGCAGTGCTTTTTTATAAGCCTTTTCGGCAATATCTGGCATGCCTAAATTTTGATAGTAAAGCCCTTCTGCATAGTAAATGGCTGGAACATTCGGGTCTTGCGATTTAGCTTTAAGAAGTTTTTCTTTTGCGCGATCAAGCATTTCTCTTTGCGCATACACTACTGCAAGCTCCGCATTAATGCTTGCTGCCTTTGCATAATTGACTTGAGGAGCTTCAGGAACATCAGGCAATTGTTTGGTATTACTCGCACAACTTGACATCACAGCAACGGATACACAAAGCCCTGCCTTGACCAGAAAATTCGATGTTTTGTGCATTATGCCTCACTTAAGCTACCTGGTATAAGGGTTAAAACAAAATCAGGGTTAATCTTAGCTGGGAGCTGTTTTGACTTCAATAGTGTCTGCCATGATTTTTTAGGAGTAATCGGCTCTGGTGACTATACAAGTTGATCTTAAAGGAGCAATTAATCCAAGCATGAAGCTTCTCTTAAAGTTAAGCCTACCTACTCAAAAAAGATTGCTGCAACTTTTTTGTCTTATTATACTTGGGCACAAGCATTGACTAACCCAGCACTAAAGTATAATGAATAGCTTCCAGCAACAACTTAAACAACTCCGCGAAAATCAACATTTAACGATAGACGGTGCCGCTAGTAAAATGAGCTTTACCGCGCAAACCATTCAAATGCTAGAAGATACCCATGATTTATTTTCATTAAACCTACCCATCCAATCGATTAAAAACTATTATCGCAAGTATGCTGAAAGCTTAGGCATGCCTGAGAAAAAAATTGTGAGTATGTTAAATAAAATTGATTATCTTGACTATAAGCATTCACGCAAAGGCAAAATGAAGTCATTTGACTACCTTAACCGCCTCGTTATTTTGGCGTTAATTCTGACACTTGGATACACCGTTTATACTTTATATCAACAGCAGAAAATAAATGCCTTACGGCAAAGTGTTGTGACTTTATCTTCGCCAGTTGTTAGTGCCTCAACCAGTTCAGATGATGAAACA
>JACCDZ010007150.1_pt1 | contig 43240 bp, 34 predicted proteins | sample 7449551 | NCBI WGS metagenome assembly JACCDZ01 (sample SAMN15323452, study PRJNA562643) | freshwater metagenome | isolation source: river surface water | place: USA:Blue River Watershed | collected 2017-08-18
CTGGTGCCCATGACGCGGATCGAACGCGTGACCTCTCCCTTACCAAGGGAGTGCTCTACCACTGAGCCACATGGGCGCATTCGCCGGGCTGGGCCCCACGAACTACAAAATCTATATATACCGCGACCTGCACATTTACTAGGTACTACAAATTTGGAACTGCTACTTCTTTACTTGGTACAACCTGCACGAGCCACTGGAGCGGGTGAAGGGAATCGAACCCTCGTCGTAAGCTTGGAAGGCTTCTGCTCTACCATTGAGCTACACCCGCCCGTCTCGAGCTTGCGTACGTCTAAGCGTTCGCCTCTTTGGTGGAGAAGGTTGGATTCGAACCAACGTAGGCGCAAGGCCAACAGATTTACAGTCTGCCCCCTTTAACCACTCGGGCACCTCTCCACAAGAGAACCGACGATTATGATGGAACTTTTCCGAATTGTCAAGAAAGTCGGGAGGTTGTAGCAACTATCGAAGGCATTTAGTCATGCGAATCGGCCTAAACCCAACGAAAACAAAGAATATTTGAGGTTAGGCGGTTTTTCTTAGTGGGGTAGTTTAAACGCGTTACGCTCCTGCTCATCAATTTGGGCCAATAGGTTCATTTCCCAGGCCAGATATTGACGCGCCGCCGCTTTGTTACCGTCATGGCGATCGTGCACGAAGAACAGGTAGTCAATGCTTTGACCATCAGAAGGCTCGGCTGGGGTAGCAACCCATTCCAATCCTGCTGATGCACATTGGTCCTTGGTCGCCAGGCATGCGTGTACTTTGGTTGCGCCAAGCTCACTTAAATCCAGTGCGGCAAGATCTGCAACAACCGCGTCATCCGCAAACAGGACCACGGACTTACCTTTGAGTGCGGCAAGCATTGCGAGCGTCGGTCTGATTGCCCACTGCGCACCACGCACGTGACCTTCGCGATACTTTGTACTGACGCGCAAATCTAACAAGGCTGCGCCCTTGTCGAGCGAAGCCTTGAGTTCAGTTGCTGAAATTTTTTCCAACACCGGGGTCGGGCTTTGAGTTGTTTTGGCGGCAGGACTCCACTTGTACTGCAAGGCGTCTTCGCAGACGGCAACGTCCCAACCCAACATTGCCAACCAAGATGCCATTGCTGGCGCACGCGCGCCATCATTATCAAACAACACTAACCGCGCACCGCGTACACCAACATATTGATCCGTCGCTTGTACGAGTTGTCCACCAGGGGTGTGCTGCGCACCGGGAATGCTTCCTTGCGCAAATTCTTCAGGCGTGCGCACATCACATAAAAAGGTCGTGCGGTCTGGTTCTGCGAGCCAGCGTTGAACTTGATCGCCACGCACAAACGGGACATGATGTTTTTCTGCGAGCGCACGCGCTCTCGCTTGACGTTGCTTCGCCGCAGCCGGATCAAACTCCAGAGGGTGTCTTTTTGCTGCACCATGATCAAGTGCGAGATCAGCTAGGTACCAACCTTGCGTTCCATTTTCAAGAGCAAGTACTTTGTTTTTTACACCGAGATTGATAAGTGTTTGGGCCCCGATGATGCTGCGCGTGCGACCAGCGCAGTTGATAATGATCGTTGTATCTGGACTCGTCACAATATCGTCTATGCGCAACGGTAGCTCGCCGTTCGGGCAGCACATCGCTGTAGGAATACTCATCTTGCGGTATTCCGTGTAGGGGCGGCCATCGAGAATGACCATGTCTTCTTTGTTCTTGATCTTCTCATTCAGTTCTTGTGCAGTAATGCGTGGTGTGTCAAACGCATGTTCTGCTAACTCACCAAACGCCTTGCTCGGTAAATTGACTCCCGCAAAAACTTCGAACCCTGCGGCCTTCCATGCCGCCATGCCACCGTCCAAGTAATGGAGGTTGGTGTAGCCATGGTCAGCTAAACGCTTGCATGCTTTTCGCGAGAGATCGCCTGCATCATCACCGATTAACACCATACGTACATCTTTACGTCCGACCAGACGATCGACCTCTGCTTCAAGTTTGCTGTAGGGTGTGGAGACCACATAGAACAAATGTTCCTCACCGTATTGACCATGCTCGCGAACATCAAGCAAGGCAATTTCCTGACCGTCATGCACCCATGCTTTCAATGTCGTTGGTGATACTGCAACTGCGGATTGCGTTGTCATGTTGTTCGTCTCCGATTAGCTTTCAAGATCTTCTTTGAGATGCATTTTTTCTATGATGGAAGAACAGTGTTCCCACCCATGGAAATCAATAATCAATTGGCCGCGCTCTTTGCCCGTAACTTTTAATGTCACCTTTGTACCCAGCTGATCGGACAGCGCCTCTTCAAGCCTTGCAACGTCACGTGATACTGGCTTAGCACGTGATGATTTGGCTGCAACACCCTTATCAGCACGCGTCACGAGTTGCTCGGCATCGCGTACCGATAGGCGCTTTGCAATGATTTGATTGGCGAGCTGAATTTGCGTAGCGGCATCGACAGCCAACAGCGCACGCGCATGACCCATATCAATATCACCCGCCAGCAGCATCGTCTGTACTGCAGCAGCCAAATTCAATAAACGTAACAAGTTGCTAGTCGCTGAACGCGAACGTCCGATGGCTTGCGCAGCTTGTTCGTGAGTCAGACCGAACTCGTCAAGCAAGCGCTTAACACCTTGAGCTTCTTCAAGGGGATTAAGGTCTTCTCGTTGAATGTTCTCAATCAACGCCATTGCTGCGGCATGTTCGTCCGCAACATCTTTGACCAGCACAGGAACTTCGGTCAGTCCCGCGATTTGCGCCGCACGAAAACGACGTTCACCCGCAATAATTTCGTAACGTCCCTTCCCGGCATCGATCGGTCTAACCAAGATAGGTTGCATGATGCCTTGTGCACGGATTGACTCCGCAAGTTCGGCGAGCGCACCCTCATCCATGCGGGTGCGTGGCTGATATTTACCTGCCTGTAGTTTGTTGATGGCTAAGGTGTTTGGCTGTCCTTGTGGCGCATCTGCTTGCCCAAGCTGACCGATGCCAGGGGCGTCCGCGCCAAGAAGCGCTTCTAATCCGCGCCCTAGACCTTTAGGTTTTTTAGTTACCATTTCTTTATTTCCGTCGTTGAGCGCGGTCCCGCGCCTTCTAGTTTTTTATTAGCTTACGCGCCAGGATTCGTACGCACGCGTTCGATCACTTCCGCACCAAATGCGATATAGGCCTGTGCGCCACGTGAACTTGGGTCGTAAACCACGCCAGGCATTCCATGGCTGGGTGCTTCAGCTAGACGTACATTTCTTGGCACAACTGTTTTAAATACTTTGTCACCGAAGTGGGACTCAAGCTGAGCGGATACCTGTTGCTGTAAGGTCACACGAGGGTCGTACATCACGCGCAATAAGCCGATCAAACTAAGCTCTGGATTGATGTTGCGATGAACGCGCTTAATCGTGTTGACCAGATCCGACAGGCCTTCTAATGCAAAATACTCACATTGCATGGGGATGATCACGCCATGCGCTGCAGCTAAGCCATTGAGCGTCAAAAGCGATAAAGTTGGTGGGCAGTCAATCAGTACAAAATCATAGTCACCAGAGACGCTAGCAATCGCCTGTTTTAACTGAAGTTCTCGCTCATCCATTCCAACGAGATCGATTTCTGCACCAGAGAGTTCGCGATTCGCTGGTAAGACATCGTAGCCACCACTTGTTGATGCAATCCGTGCTTGAGCAATCGTTGCCTCACCAATGAGCACGTCATATAAGTTGTGTGCAAGGCTACTTTTGTCGATGCCGCTACCCATTGTGGCATTGCCCTGTGGGTCAAGATCTATCAATAAGACGCGCTGTTTTAGTTTTGCTAGTCCAGCCGATAAATTGATCGCCGTTGTGGTTTTGCCCACTCCGCCTTTTTGATTGGCGATACAAAAAACTCGCGCCGTTACTGGTGTGTTGTTTGTCATGAATTTTCCGTCCGGTGTAACCAAACCAAGCAACGCTGGGCTTGTAACTCTGGAACATGTAATGGTTCTACGTTCGCGACTGACCACGGTGTCTGTGAAGCGAGCTCTGCAAACTCTTCGTCCGTCGGTCGTGCTTTCATTGCAACGAGGCTTCCGGTCGGTAATACTCGCTCACCGGAACTCATGGCGAAGTCCGATAGCGATGCGAATGCGCGCGATATAACGACGTCATATTGAGCCGACAACGTTTCAATTCGCGCGTGTGTTGCGCTTAGGTTCGTCAGACCCAACACACCTCGCATTTGGCGAACAAACGTCATTTTCTTTTCAACGGCATCGACGCAAGTTACTTGGACTCCAGGCAACATGATTGCCAACACAACTCCAGGCAACCCAGCACCCGAGCCCACGTCGAGCACCGTTGGCTCGTGGTTGGCTGATGCATCAATCGAATGCTGGACCGGAGAAACGACGGCTAAGCAATCAAGGATGTGCTGAGTCAACATTTGCTCAGGGTCGCGAATTGCAGTGAGGTTATAGCTGCGGTTCCAACGCTGTAACTGTTCTACATATTGCAGTAATTGACTGATTTGTTGACTCGTCGCGTGAAGTCCCAACGCATCACACGCCTGCGCTATGCGCTGGGTATAAGAGCTGGTATCAATTAACGTCTGCATTACCTGGTCGCCGCGGCCGCGCCGTAGTGATGGCGTTTGAGGTGAATCAGTAGTAATGAGATTGCCGCGGGTGTCACCCCGGAGATGCGTGACGCTTGACCAACTGTCTGTGGGCGATGCGCCTTGAGCTTTTGTCGCACCTCAAAAGAAAGACTTGTGATTCCTTCGAAATCAAACACCTCAGGAATTTCCTGATCTTCGTAGGTTTGTTGCCGTTCTATCTCTTCTTGTTGTCGGGCGATGTAGCCCTCATACTTAATCTGAATTTCAACCTGCTCGGCAACCTCTCCCGCAGGAACGCCCGAGGGCAGCTCCACGCCGTCGTGATAGGCCATCTGCATCAAAGAAAGATAAGAAACATTGGGGCGCTTGATCAAATCTGATAGCAAGTACTCACGCTCAATTTCTTTGCCCAACACCGCACGAGCGCTGTCTGGCGACATCATGCGGGGATTTACCCAGGTTGAGCGCAGGCGTTGAACCTCTTTTTCGACTGCATCCCGCTTTCGGCTAAAGGCATCCCAGCGTATATCATCGACCAAACCGAAGGTGCGACCCAGTTCTGTTAAGCGCCAATCCGCGTTATCTTCGCGCAAACTTAGGCGATATTCAGCACGAGAGGTAAACATACGATACGGTTCTGTCACCCCTTTTGTCACGAGGTCATCGATCAAAACGCCCATGTAGGCCTGATCACGACGCAAAACAAAGGGCGTTTCTTCACGGGAAAAACGTGCAGCATTAATCCCAGCAAGTAGACCCTGAGCCGCCGCCTCTTCATAGCCCGTCGTTCCGTTAATTTGTCCGGCAAAAAACAACCCAACTATCAACTTTGTTTCTAAACTTTGTTTTAGTTCACGTGGGTCAAAATAATCATATTCAATCGCATAGCCTGGACGAACAATATGCGCCTGTTCAAGTCCGCGTAGCGAACGAATTAGCTCGAGCTGCACGTCAAAGGGTAAGCTGGTAGACACGCCATTTGGATAAATTTCGTGTGTGTCGAGACCCTCTGGCTCCAAGAAAACTTGGTGAGCGTTCTTATCTGCAAAGCGGTGAACCTTGTCTTCAATCGACGGGCAATATCGGGGGCCTACACCCTCAATAACGCCGCTATACATGGGCGATCTATCAAGACCACCTCGAATGATTTCATGGGTGCGTTCGTTCGTGTGGGTAACCCAGCAAGGAACTTGCTTAGGATGCATTGACGCCGCACCTAAATAAGAAAAAACTGGAATAGGGTCTAAGTCACCGGGTTGCTCTTCCAAGATAGCAAAATTAATGCTTCGTCCATCAATTCTGGGAGGGGTCCCTGTTTTAAGTCGACCCTGGGGTAAACGCATTTCTTTCAGTCGACGTCCCAAGGTTGATGCCGACGGATCGCCCGCGCGTCCTGCCGAATAGTTGTTTAAGCCAACATGGACAAGACCATTTAAAAACGTGCCTGCAGTTAATACAACGCTGCGCGACTTAAAAGATATGCCTGTTTGGGTCACAGCACCACAAACCCGGTCGCCTTCTAGCAGTAAATCATCTACTGCCTGCTGAAAAAGCCATAAGTTCGGTTGGTTTTCTAATCTTCCACGAATCGCTTTTCTATACAAAACACGATCCGCTTGTGCGCGGGTTGCACGAACGGCTGGCCCTTTTGAACCATTTAAGATTCGAAACTGTATTCCTGCTTCATCGGTAGCAATCGCCATTGCACCGCCAAGAGCATCAACTTCCTTAACCAAGTGTCCTTTACCAATTCCACCAATGGATGGGTTGCAGGACATTTGACCAAGGGTCTCTATATTGTGTGTCAGCAAAAGCGTTTTCGCACCACTTCGCGCCGCCGCAAGAGCTGCTTCAGTTCCAGCATGACCGCCACCAACAACGATGACGTCGAAAACGGTTGGATAATCCATTTAATTTAGAGGCGCATGGGCTTACGTGGGGAACGGATTATAGACTGAGCCATCTAGCATGGCGATGTTTCACGTGAAACAAAACAATATCTAAGCAATGGTTGTGCATAACATTGTGTATATCTTTGCCGGCAATGCCGTATAAGTTGCTGTGATTGTCTATAAAGACATTCAAACAAACGCTTGTGGTTAGTTTGTTAGTTTTATCAATCTGTGAATAACTAAATAGCCAAGATTAACAAGTACACAATGTTTCACGTGAAACATCTGAACAACAGGACCGAACCTTTATATTCTTGTGTATATCTATGTAGATAACTATGTGACTATCTTGTTAGCAAGTGTCTAACAACGTGGGATAAGTCTATCTCTTTGAAACACCGTAGTTCTGAAAGTATTTAGAAATCACATACACATAAAGAGGACCGGTTACCAAGACCACGCCTGCCATCCTAAATACTTGAAACGCTGTTACCAATGGCACACCGAGCTGCAAAACCTTCGCAGTAATAGCCATCTCCGCGATGCCACCTGGAGCGACTCCCAACATCAAAGCAACCGTTGGCAGACCTGAGAACACATGCAATGCACTCGCAAAACCAAGAGCTAATAAAAGAGACGATGCGGTAAACATAACCACAACTAATAGAAAACGCGGTGCGGTCTTAAAAAACCCCGGGCGGAACCTATCACCTAAGCCCCAACCGACACTTAGCTGCGCAATTTTTGATAGCCAGTCTGGTATCGCGGAAAACTCTACGCCACTACTAGTCAAAGCAATAGTTAAAAACATTGGCCCCAATACCCAGGCGTTTGGCATTTTGATTCGTGTAGCAACAAAAACTCCTATTGCTGTTAATCCAAACAATTGGAGCAAACCAATGTAAGAAACTTCTCTTGACCCTGTTACAAAAGGATCCGTTCCAGCAATACCTAGCCATTGCAATGCAAACGGAACAATAACAACAACCGTAATTAACCTTAGACTGTGAGCACTTGCTACCAAATCTGGCCTTACCCCATAATGTTCTGCCAAATTTGTCATTTCATTTGCACCACCAATTGCAGATGAAAACCAGGCTGTTTTTATATCAACGTTAGCAAACCGACGTAAAAGAAATGTGCCGTAAAACGCCAAACCAATTGCAAATAAGAAACCACTGATAACGGCGATTAGATGATCCGTTAGAACAGCCACAACATGTATTGTGAAATACAAGCCTAGAGACACCCCGATTACCCATTGCCCAACACTGCGAAAAAGCGGCACGCTCGCAATCGGAGCACCAGCAAGCCTGAGTGCGGCAATAAAAAACAAAGGTCCAAGCGTCCACGGAATCGGAATATGAGCTGCCTGTGCTGCGTAAGCGCCAATCAGAGAGATGACTAATCCCAACACTACTTTCAAGCTTTTATTCACCGCGGCGCGACCATTTAAAAGTGCGTATTATCTAGCAATAACACCTCTGTTTTGTCCAAATTAAACCATGCAAATCACGTCAAAACTCCCAGAAGTCGGCACCACTATTTTCACCACCATGAGCAAAATGGCGCTGGATTACAAAGCCATCAATCTTGGTCAGGGGTTTCCTGACTTCAATACAGATGACCGACTACAGAGCTTGGTTAGTAAGGCAATGGCAGACGGAATGAACCAGTATCCTGCAATGGCTGGCGTTCCAGCATTACGAGAAGTTATCCATCAAAAGGTCAAAGCGCTTTATGGCAAATCTTACGATGTAGATACCGAAATTACGATCACCAGTGGCGCAACTCAGGCAATCATGGCTGCTGTGCTTGCAAGCGTTGGAAGTGGTGATGAGGTCTTGGTATTAGAGCCTTGCTATGACTGTTACTTACCAGCCATTCGCTTAGCTGGTGCGCGTGCTATTACCATCCCTATGGTTTCACCGACAACTATCAATCCGTTATTTAGTATTGATTGGGACCGTGTCAAAGCAAGTATTACGGCTAAAACACGTTTGCTCATTATCAACTCTCCGCATAACCCAACTGGTGCGATTCTTACGGCGACAGATCTTGATGCATTAGAGGACCTTGTCCAAGATACAAACATCATGATTTTGTCAGACGAAGTCTACGAACATATTATCTTTAATGGAGCACCGCATTTAAGTCTTGCTTCACGCCCAGCTTTGGCTGATAGAACGTTCGTCATTTCTTCTTTCGGAAAAACAACTCACACAACTGGTTGGAAAATTGGATACTGTTGCGCTCCAACAAACATGACGACTGAGTTGCGCAAAGTACATCAATTCATGGTGTTTACCGTTCCTTCTGTGTTGCAGTATGGTCTTGCCGCTTACTCAGAAGATTCGAGTACTTACTTAACACTCCCTGCTTTTTACCAGCGCAAACGAGACCATCTTGCTGCTGGACTAGCTAACACACGTTTTAAAGCGCTTCCCAGCCCAGGCACGTTTTTCATGCTTGCTGATTACAGTGCTATTTCAGATCTACCTGAAGCCGATTTTTCTATTTGGTTGACGAAACACCATGGCGTTACTGTCATACCGGTTTCAGCTTTTTATGAAAATCCAACGGCCCCCTCGTCGAATCATCACATCGTACGTTTTTGCTTCGCGAAAAAGGACACCACCCTTGATCAAGCAATTGAACGTTTAACGAAGATTTGATTTAAGCATGGCAATGCTGTCTGTAAATATTTTTTTCTGCTGAACTTTTTTTGATGAGAGTGTTTTGGCTTATGTATTTATTTATTTGTTTATATATATAAAAACTAATGGATAAGATGCCTTGTGGATAAGTAGAACAACTCATCAAATCGTATAGAAATCATTAGCTTGTAGATGAAATATCTTGAGGGTAATGTCTGTTTAGTTTTGTGCATGAACATGAACAAGTTTTCTAGTGATTTAAAAGACGACGGTTGTTCAAGCTCTGTGCACAAGTTATGCACACAGTGGTTGCCGTAGTTATCCCCAATGAATTATTTTGCAACAATGTGTAAATTTGCTCAAAAAAACAACAGTTCACACGACTAGTTCGTTTTGTCGACGATGTATGGATAGTTGAGTAAATCGAATTATTTACCGATACAAAACCGCGAAAAAATTTCACCTAACAGTTCGTCTGGTGTCATTCGACCAGTAATAGAACCAAGATGATCGTGTGCAAGCCGGAGTTCCTCTGCGAACAAGTCCAACACACGATCGTTTTGTTCAGCGTGTGATTGTGCATTAGACAAAGAGTCTTGTGCTGCTTGTAAAGCATCGATGTGGCGCTGCCGTGCTAACCAAGGTGATTCTTGACCAGGTTGCCAACCTGCAATCTCTAGTAAACGCTGCCGTAGCTCGTTTAAACCATCACCGGTCTTGGCAGAGATAAATAATGCGTCTTTTTGCGAAACTGGGCTATTCGTAGGTGAAGAGCTTATAAGATCGCACTTATTAAATATTTTTAGAATCACGCTCTTTGCTGAGCGGTGCGACATAATTTGCTGATCTAAAGGACTATCAGGTTGCTGAATATCCAATAAGTGGAGTACGACATCTGCGCGCTTGATTTCTTCCCAACTGCGTGCAATACCAAGGGCTTCAATCGTGTCATTTGTATCGCGTAAGCCAGCTGTATCGATGATCGTAATTGGTACGCCATCTAAGTGAATAACCTGAGACACCTTATCGCGCGTGGTGCCGGCAATATCCGTCACAATCGCTAAATCTTGACCGGAAAGAGCGTTTAATAAACTAGACTTTCCGACGTTTGGCTCACCGGCCAACACAACATGTAAACCTTCACGCAAAACCATCCCTTGTTGACTTTGAGCCAGGACATCATTGAGTTCTTCTTGGATGGAACTTAAACGCGCCCGTGCTTGAAACTTTTCAAGAAACTCAATTTCTTCTTCAGGAAAGTCTAATGTTGCCTCGACCAGCATACGTAACTCGATAATTTTTGCTGTGAGGTTTTCAATTCTTTTAGAAAAATCACCTTGATAGGATGCCATCGCTGCCCGTGCGGCAGCTTCAGAAGTTGCATCGATTAGGTCAGCGACAGCTTCAGCCTGAGCAAGGTCAATTTTGTCGTTTAAAAAAGCACGCAGCGTAAACTCACCAGGCGCAGCCATGCGTAAACCGAAGGCTTTTCCAACGTTTAAACAACGCTTGAGTAGCGTTTGAAGTACGGCAGGGCCACCATGCCCTTGAAGCTCAAGTACGTCTTCTCCCGTGTAAGAATTAGGAGAAGAAAAATAAATGGCGATGCCTTGATCAATTGCTTTGCCGGCCGCATCAGGGAAGGGACCGTAAGTCGCGTGGCGTGGGGTGAGTTGACGCCCAAGCAAAGCGCAAATAAAAGGCCCCAACGCGGGGCCTGATACTCTGACTATGCCGATCCCACCCCGACCAGGGGCGGTGGCGATAGCGACGATTGGCTGACTAGCAGAGATAGACATGTGTCATGCAACGGCTACCGGTGTGCAGCCGCAGCTTGTGTTGCGATGGTACGGGTGATGTGCCATTGCTGCGCGATCGACAATATGTTGTTGACGCACCAATACAAAACAAGCCCAGATGGGAAAAAGAACATCATGCCGCCGAACACGAGCGGCATAAACATCATTACCTTTGCCTGTACTGGATCCGGCGGTGTTGGGTTGAGCTTCATCTGAATAAACATAGTTGCCATCATGATTAACGGCAAGATGAAATAAGGATCTTGTACCGACAAATCATGGATCCAGAGAATCCAGGGCGCGCCACGAAGTTCAACACTGGAACCTAGTACATAGTAGAGAGAAATGAACACCGGAATTTGAATCACGATGGGGAGGCAGCCACCCAAAGGATTGATTTTTTCCGTGCGATACATTTCCATCATCGCTGTATTTAGCTTCTGACGATCATCACCAAACTTCTCTCTGAGCGCTTGCAGACGTGGCGCAACCAACTTCATCTTTGCCATCGAACGGTAGCTTGCTGCCGACAATGGATAAAACGCCGCCTTGATGAGAAACGTTAAGGCAACAATCGTCCAGCCCCAGTTACCCAGCAGCGAGAAGAGCCATGTCATCAAAGTAAAGACGGGCTTGGCGATGATGGTTAACAAACCGTAATCAACGACAAGCTCAAGCCCAGGTGCGACAGCCTCTAGCTCAGACTGGTCTTGAGGACCCACCCAAAGCTTGGTAGGAACAGACACTTGGCTGCCAGGATTGATCGTGCCGACTGGCTCAATACTACGCACAGCAAACAGGTTCTTTTCAAGCTCCGTCACTTCATAGTTGCGGGTCTTGCCTTGTGGAGGCACCCATGCCGTTACGAAGTAATGCTGAACCATCGCAAACCAACCGTTGTCGGCTTGCTTGATGTATTGAGCTTTACGTTTCTCGATTTCGGGAAATGTGATTTTTTGAAACTTGTCCTGGTCTGAATAGACAGCAGGGCCCGTGAAGCTGATGGGACCTTGCAAGAAGCTAGGTGTATTGCTCTGACCCATTGGATCGGAGCCGTCACGCGTGATCTGTAAATACACCGACGGTGCAACAGGCTGTGCAGACAGGTTTTCGATCTGGTGGTCAACAGCGATTGCGTAACTTCCGCGCGTCAGCGTAAAGGTTTTTGTGAGCTTGACGCCACTCGCTTCTGATTCAAACTTAACAATTAGGGTGTTGCCGCTGAGCTCTTTTGCCTGGGTGACCAGCTTATAGTTGGCGAGGTGTGTTGGATAGAGTGAGCCTGCAGGAGCGCCGGTCAAACCAGACTGAACGACATAGGTGTGTCCGGCTTCACGGCTCAACAACACGAATGGTTGCTTCTTGTCGTCTTTGCCGGGAACGGTGAGTAATTCGGCACGTATGAGCTGTGCGCCTTGCAGATCGAAGGTGAGTGCCAAGACGTCTGACTTAACCGTAACGGTCTGAGCTTGGGCAGCAGGCGCTGCGCTTGTGCCGGGCACTGTTGGAGCTGCCCCTGGTGTCGCAGCTTGTGCTGGTGCACTTGGTACACCGCCTTGGGTTGTTGCGCCTGAGTCCGTTGGAGTTGTGGTCGCCGCTGGAGTGGCCTTAGGTGGCGGTGCACCAAACAACGGCGGGTTGCCCTGATGGACTTGCCAGTTGTTCCACAGCATAAGCAGTGAAAACGAAAAGATCATTAAGAGGATGGTGCGTCGGATATCCATTCTTGCCTAAATAAAGGTGCTAACCAAGTGAGGCTCGCAGTTTAGCGTTAATCAGCATGGCCGCGGGGGCTTGGCTGGTTGGGGCGCGGTGGTTGACAGACAGGATCATGTCCACCTGCAGCCCAGGGGTGACAGCGGCATAAGCGTTTTGTTGCGAGATATGTGCCGCGCAAAGCGCCTTGCGTCTCAATAGCTTCAATTGCGTAAGACGAACAGGTTGGCGTGAATCGACAGCTTTGACCGACCCAGGGGCTAAGGAAAAACTTGTAAAACCTGATAGGTGCAATTAAAAGCGTCTTGATCATTTTTGCGCTCGCGCAAAATGTGCATCGGCTTCTTGCCTGGCGGCTAGTTTGAGTGCGGTTAATGAAATGTTTTCAATGCGCCGATGTAGCCGTACGACGTAATCCGCAGCGGGTAGCTCTAAGCGTTTTGCACGGAAGGCCTCGCGTACGACACGCTTAAGCGCGTTGCGAGTACTTGCTAACTGGGCGTGGCGTTTAGCCATTACCAAGCCTAAGCGGGCCTGAGGCTGGGTGAGGGGCTGTACGTCTGTCGTAACAGCGTGGTGTGCTGTCACAATGAAATACGCCCCACGGGCAACTCGCCGCCCGGACAAGGCGGCAGCATATTCAGTGGGGCGGTGCAAGCGCGCCGCCGCGGGAAACGTGGCGCGAGACATTTCAGGTGTAGCTAAGCGTGGGTTTAAAGACACCCGCGGCAGTCGCTACAAGCCGTTTTAAACGGCCAAACGCTTGCGGCCCTTGGCGCGACGAGCGTTGATGACAGCGCGGCCACCACGGGTTTTCATGCGGACGCGAAAGCCGTGCGTGCGCTTGCGGCGGGTGACTGATGGCTGGTAGGTACGTTTCATGATGTATGGCCCAACAAAGAGCGAAAAAGTTTAGGGTAATCCCGAAAAGCCCTCCATTTCATCAAAAAACGTGAAGTAAGTCAAATGTTTACCGTAAAAATACGAATTTAGACCGAAATTAGCCTGTGGATAACCTAGCGTCTGACAGGGTAGAATCAGGGTTTACTTAGCGAGTCACATGAACGAGTTCTGGCAGTCCTGCATCGCACACCTGGAGCAGGAGTTTCCCCCTCAGCAAATCAGTGCGTGGATACGTCCACTGGTTCCGCTCGCCTTTGATGAAACTGGTTCACAACTTCGAATCGCGGCACCCAACCGATTTAAATTGGATTGGGTACGTAAAAATTTTTCGCATCAAATAGAAAGCTTTGCAACGACATGGTTCAAGAAACCTGTTTATTTGCAACTAGAGTTGTCTGCGACCGCAACAGAACGCACCAAAGCGCCGGCGCCGCAACCGTCAGTCTCCGCGACCGCGTATGGCGGTACATCCATCGAGCAAGCTCCCGCAGCAACATCATTACCTTCTGATAGCCACGCAGACGCGCCGTTGTCAGGAGCGATCGATAACCGATCGCGACTCAACGTTGAGTTGACCTTCGATAACTTTGTGACCGGTAAAGCCAATCAGTTGGCGCGTGCTGCGGCATTACAGGTAGCTGAAAACCCAGGCATCTCTTACAACCCACTTTTCCTCTATGGTGGTGTTGGACTTGGTAAAACGCATTTGATACATGCCATCGGCAATGCGATGGTTGCCGCCGGACGAGGTGTACGAGTGCGCTATGTGCACGCCGATCAGTATGTGTCGGATGTCGTCAAAGCATATCAACGGAAAGCTTTTGACGATTTCAAGCGCTACTACCATTCACTAGATTTGCTGCTTATCGACGACATTCAGTTTTTCTCCGGCAAAAATCGTACGCAAGAAGAGTTCTTTTATGCGTTCGAAGCAATGGTTGCGCAGCGCAAACAAATCATTATCACAAGTGATACCTATCCAAAAGAGCTCGAGGGTATCGACACGCGGTTGATTTCGCGCTTTGACTCTGGCTTGACGGTTGCCATCGAGCCGCCTGAACTGGAGATGCGTGTGGCCATCTTGTTGCGCAAAGCCGAACAAGAAGGCCTCGTCATGCCGGAAGAGGTTGCGTTTTTTATCGCCAAACATCTGCGCAGTAACGTCCGTGAGCTCGAAGGCGCTTTGAAAAAAGTTGTCGCCTATGCAAGGTTTCATGGCCGAGATGTTGCCAACGTTGATACGTGTAAAGATGCATTAAAAGACTTGCTCTCAGTATCAAGCGGCCAAGTCACGGTAGAAAACATTCAAAAGACTGTTGCCGACTTCTACAAAATTAAGGTTGCTGATATGTATTCAAAGCGGCGGCCTGCAAACATCGCGATGCCGCGTCAGGTCGCGATGTACCTTGCTAAAGAACTGACGCAAAAAAGCCTGCCCGACATTGGAGACATGTTTGGCGGGCGCGACCACACCACTGTTTTGCACGCGGTACGCAAGATATCGGACTTGCGCGCCAAACAGGCAGACCTGAACCATACGCTGCATGTGCTTGAACAAACTTTAAAGGGATAATCCATGCAACTTGTACAGACCCCACGCGACGCGCTGCTTAAGCCGCTCTCTACCGTAGCCGGTATTGTCGAGCGTCGGCACACCTTGCCGATTCTCGCCAATATTTTGCTGCGCAAAGAAGCCAACCGCGTTTCTTTTATTGCAACAGACTTAGAGGTTCAAATCACCACGCACGCTGATTTTGGTGTGGGTGCTGAAACCGAATCATTGACAGTTGCAGCGCGTAAGCTGGTTGATATTTTGCGCGCGCTGCCTGACACGGGCGACGTCAAACTGTCGACAGCGAGCGGAAAGCTGGCAGTGCAGTCAGGCAAGAGCCGGTTTTCGCTGCAGACCTTGGCAGCGACAGAGTTCCCGACGATGACGCAGCCAACACGCTGGGACGTCTCGTTAACCTTAACGCGCAAAACGCTTAAGCATTTGTTCAACATGGCGCACTTTGCCATGGCACAACAAGATATCCGTTATTACTTGAACGGTATGTTGCTCGTGTTTGAGCCAGGTATGTTGCGCGCAGTTGCAACAGATGGACACAGACTTGCGCATAGCTCGACCCCAGCAGAGGGCATTAGCGCCAAACATGAAGTCATCGTGCCACGCAAGACAGTCTTGGAAATGCAACGTCTGTTAGATGACAGCGAAGAGCCGGTGACCATTGATGTGGCACCAGGACAAATTCGTTTCTCATTTGGACACGTCGAATTAGTGTCTAAATTAGTTGAGGGAAAGTTTCCAGACTTCAATCGTGTCATCCCAACTAACTACACGCGTCACTTTGACGTATCGCGCGAAGTTCTGCAGGGCTGCTTGCAGCGCGCCGCGATTTTGACGACAGACAAGTTTCGCAGTGTGCGCCTACAGCTCGCACAACATGTGTTGAAGATTTCTTCAACCAACGCCGAGCAAGAAGAAGCGCAAGAAGAAATCGATATTGATTATGGTCACGAGGCTTTAGATGTTGGGTTCAACGTCAGCTATTTGCTAGATTTCTTGGCCAACGTCAAAGCTGAAACGATTCGCTGGTCTGTCATGCCAGACGCGAACGCATCAGCCCTTATTACTCTGCCTGACGACGAATCATTTAAATATGTCGTCATGCCAATGCGGATCTAGACATGTCAGAAAATAAAGAACTATCAGGCCAGCACTCACCAGACAATGATGCGTATGGTGCCGATTCGATCAAGATGCTTAAAGGTCTTGAGGCGGTTCGTAAACGTCCTGGGATGTATATCGGCGATACATCGGACGGTACCGGCCTGCACCATATGGTGTTTGAGGTCGTCGACAACGCGATTGATGAGGCCTTGGCTGGTCATTGCGACGACATCGTTGTAACGATCCACGGCGATAACTCGATTTCTGTGACAGACAATGGTCGTGGTATCCCGACCGATATTCACAAAGATGATGAGTTTGCGCGTAGTGCGGCTGAAATCGTTTTGACGGAGCTCCATGCGGGCGGTAAGTTCGATCAAAACTCATACAAAGTTTCTGGTGGCTTGCACGGCGTTGGTGTGTCGTGCGTGAACGCATTGTCGTCCTGGCTGAAGTTGACGATACGTCGCAATGGCCAGGTGCATGAAATGGAGTTTCGCAAGGGTGAGCGTGTTGCACCTTTGGCTGTGACAGGTACAACAGAAAATCGCGGTACCGAAGTTCACTTTTTAGCGGACACCGATATTTTTAATAATGTCGAGTACCACTACGAAATTTTATCTAAGCGCTTGCGCGAACTTTCGTTCTTGAACAATGGCGTCAAAATTCGACTGATCGATCAGCGCCAAGGCAAAGAAGAGAACTTTGCATTCTCGGGCGGTTGCAAGGGCTTCGTCGAATACATCAACCGCAGCAAAACTGTATTGCATCCGAACGTGTTTTCAGTCAGTACGGACTCGACCGCTGGCGGCACTCTAGTGGGTGTGGATGTCGCGATGCAATGGAATGATGGTTACAACGAGCAGGTCCTTTGTTTCACCAACAACATTCCACAGCGCGATGGCGGCACGCACTTAACTGGTTTGCGCGCAGCGATGACCCGCATCCTGAATAAGTACATTGGCGACAACGAAATGGCTAAGAAGGCCAAGGTTGAAACCACAGGCGATGATATGCGCGAGGGCTTAACCTGCGTGTTGTCGGTCAAAGTACCTGAGCCTAAATTCAGTAGTCAGACAAAAGATAAGTTGGTCTCGAGCGAAGTGCGTCCTGCTGTCGAAGAGGCTGTCGCACGCACGCTTGAAACATGGTTGTTAGAAAACCCGATTGATGCAAAAGCGTTATGCGCCAAGGTTGTTGAGGCGGCGCGTGCGCGTGAAGCAGCGCGTAAAGCTCGCGAGATGACCCGACGTAAGAGCGTGTTGGAAGGTGCAGGCCTGCCAGGTAAGCTCGCAGATTGCCAAGAGAAAGATCCAGCACTTTGCGAGTTGTACATCGTCGAGGGAGACTCTGCGGGTGGCTCGGCTAAGCAAGGACGCGACCGCAAGTTCCAGGCTATTTTGCCCTTGCGCGGCAAAGTCTTGAACGTTGAAAAAGCACGCTTCGATAAATTGATTTCGAGCGAGCAAATCACAACGTTGATCACTGCACTCGGAACCAGTATTGGACCCGACTTTAACGTTGAGAAGCTTCGCTATCACCGAATCATTATCATGACCGATGCTGACGTTGACGGTGCGCACATTCGAACACTGTTGTTGACGCTGCTCTACCGACAAATGCCTGAGCTTGTCGAGCGTGGCTATATCTATATTGCACAGCCACCGCTTTACAAAGTGAAGGCCGGTAAAGATGAGCGCTATCTGAAAGATGAAGTTGAAGAGTCTAGCTACATGTTGCAACTCTCTCTTAAAGAGGCTTCGCTTGTTCCACAGGCGGGTGCAGCAGCGATTACCGGTGATGCGCTAGCAGAACTTGCCAAGCAGTATGTGATGGCGGGTGGCGTGATCGCCCGTCTTGGCCGCTTCATGGATGAGCGTACGCTGTCTGCCATTGTGGGCGGAGCAACGGTTGAGCTCGACACACAAGAGCAGGCTGAGGCTTCAGCTAAACGCTTGCACGCCGGCCTACAAGATCCTTTGTTACCGCATCAGGTCGATGTCGTGGCAGAGTTCCATCAGAGCGCAGAAAAATATCGTCTGATCGTACGTCGCAAACATCATGGCAACGTGCGTGTCACCGTGCTTGATCATGACTTCGTGCGTGGTGCAGACTACGCCATCTTGGCACGTGCTGCCGCAACGTTCCAGGGCTTGATCGGAAAGGGCGCAATGGTTGCACGCGGTGAGGGTGAAAAACGCAAAGAGATGATGATTGCCGACTTCCGCGAGGCGATGCAATGGTTGCGTTCAGAGGCTGAGCGTAACGTGAGCAAGCAGCGCTATAAGGGTCTGGGTGAAATGAACCCAGCCCAGTTGTGGGAGACTACGATGGACCCAACGGTGCGTCGCTTGTTGCGTGTGCAGATTGAAGACGCGATTGCCGCGGATGAAATCTTTACAACGCTAATGGGTGACAACGTTGAGCCGCGCCGTGCATTTATCGAAACTCATGCTTTGCAAGCTGCCAACCTCGACGTTTAACGCAAGCATATGATCACCAGCTTTTTTTGTCCGACGACGATTTATATGGGCGAGGGCTCATATAAGAAAATTGCTGACGTGATTGCCAAGCTCGCATGCCAGCGCATCTTCATTGCGCTGGATGCAGCTTTGCTTAAAAGTGAGTTCTACGCTGGCATTGCAAACCTGTTGCAGGAAGCGGACGTATCGACGGCACTATTCACTGAGATTGAGCCTGATCCGAGTGCACACACGGTTGAGAAAGCCTTTGCAGTTTGTCACGCGCACAAGGCGACCGTGATCTTGGCAATCGGTGGTGGCAGCACCATCGATGTTGCGAAAGCCGTTGGTATCCTCGCTACAAATGGTGGGCGAATTCATGATTACGAGGGAATCGAAAAGTTTTCGACCCCTGCCCTTCCTTTGATTGCGATCCCGACAACAGCGGGAACGGGCTCAGAGGTCTCAGGTTCCTGTGTCATTACCGACACTGAGAAAAATCTCAAAATGTCGATTCGTCATGCGTCGCTAAATCCAGCGCCGTTTGCGATTCTTGATCCTCTGGCCTTGCGGACGGTACCGGCACACGTTGCAGCACATTCAGGTATTGACGCCTTTGTGCACGCGTTTGAGTCGTATATTTCGCTCGGATCGAATCTCATGACCGACGCGATTAATTTGCAAGCGATGGCCTTGTTAGCGGGGAATATCCGTCAGTTTGTGGCGAATCGGCAAAACACGACCGCTGCGATGAATATGTTGTGTGGATCTGCGCTGGCGGGGATTACGTTTGGTCAGACGGGCCTGGGTAACGTGCACTGTATGGCTCGATTTGTCGGCGCAGAGTTTCACTTGTCGCATGGATTGTCGAATGCCGTATGTTTGCCACACGTTGCAAAGTTCAACTTGCTGGCAGTCCCTGAAAAATTCGCGCGTGTCGCCGAGGTAATGGGTTGTCCGGTTCAGGGGTTACCCACGCTGCAGGCAGCACATGCGGCCGTAGACGCCATCACCGCCTTGTGCGCGGACTTGTCGATCCCTGCGCGCTTGCGCGATGTGGGTGCCAAGCAAGAGTACTTTGATGACATGGCAAAAGCGTGCTTTGCGGCAAACTACAACCGCTGGAACCCACGCCACACAACGGTTGCCGACTTCAGATCGCTATTTGATCAGGCTTACTGACCCCAAGTTACCAAGCGGAGCTGGCTTCCCATAGAACAGGAAGCTTTTTTTGTTGCGCACGTCGAAATAGATCAAGCAAGGTAAAGGACCGTTGGCGTAGGCTGACAGGCTGAGCGAGCGGATGAATTGGCTCATCTGGATCTTCGTCCGTATTCGCTGCTTTTTCTTGCGCGATGGCGGCCTCGAGCAGAGTGATAGCTTCGCCGAGCTGCTCGGGCATCCATACCCCACGGGTTTCAAGCTCAGGGCCATCGAGTTTGCCGATGATTTTTAAAAGTGGCTTGGCATGCTGGGACAGCATCAGGACATCCGCACCAGCCTTGCTGCTAAAGGTAACAAGCATTGCGACTCCTTTATTAAGTGTTGAGTCAATGTAAACCATAATTCAGGCTATGATTTGAGGCTTCAACCTGTTGTCTATTACGCCCATGCTCCTCGAGCAACAAAACACTCTCATTTCTTGCCTGAAAAAGGCTGTAGCTGGCGTTCTGCCTGAGGCAGAACCAACGATTATCCTTGAGCGTCCGAAAGTCGCTGCGCACGGAGATCTGGCCACTAACGTTGCGATGCAACTCGCCAAACCAGCAAAACGCAACCCGCGCGAATTAGCGCAGGCCATCGTTGATGCGCTAATGGGCGATCCCAACGCGACAGCCATTATCGCGCAAGCTGAGCTAGCGGGCCCAGGCTTTATAAACTTCAGGCTAACCCATGCTGCGCGCGGTGCAGTGTTGCCGCTGATCGCGCAGCTTGGCGATGCGTACGGTCGCGCTCCACGCAAAGATCAAAAAGTATTGGTTGAGTTCGTCTCCGCGAATCCAACAGGCCCGTTGCATGTTGGTCACGCGCGCCAGGCTGCGCTCGGTGATGCACTTTGCCGCCTGTTTGATGCAAGCGGTTTTGAGGTGAGTCGTGAGTTTTATTACAACGACGCCGGCAATCAAATTCAAAACCTTGCTATTAGCGTCCAGGCACGCGCCCAAGGCGTCAGCACAGACTCACCTGACTATCCCGCAGATGGCTATAAGGGTGAGTACATCGCTGACATCGCGAAAGAATTTGTCGCGAAGGCGAGTGCCAACGCAAGTGATGGTGAGCCGGTGCTCGCCAATGGCAATCTTGATGATCTGGATAACATTCGTCGCTTCGCTGTTACGTATTTACGGCATGAGCAAGATTTAGATTTGCAGGCGTTTGGCTTGGCGTTTGATCACTACTATCTCGAGAGCTCGCTGTATACCTCGGGCCGCGTAGAAAATACGGTCAATCAATTGGTTGCTAGCGGCCACACCTATGAAAGCGAGGGTGCGTTATGGTTGCGCACCACCGAGCTGGGAACGGGCGATGACAAAGACCGGGTCATGCGCAAGTCCGAAGGTGGCTATACATATTTTGTTCCGGATGTGGCGTATCACGTCACAAAATGGGAGCGTGGCTTTACTCGTGCCATCAATATTCAAGGTAGTGATCATCACGGCACCATTGCACGGGTACGTGCGGGGCTGCAAGCGTTGAGCCTCGGTATCCCGGCTGATTATCCTGCGTATGTATTGCACAAGATGGTGAAGGTTATGCGTGGCGGCGAAGAGGTCAAGATCTCTAAGCGTGCAGGCAGCTATGTCACGATGCGTGATTTGATCGAGTGGGTTGGTCGAGATGCGGTGCGTTTCTTTTTGATACAGCGCCGTGCTGATACTGAGTTTGTTTTTGATGTTGACTTGGCTAGATCGCAAAGCGAAGAAAACCCTGTCTACTATATTCAATACGCACACGCCCGCATTTGCTCGATGCTGTCCCAGGCTGGGTTGTCCACGGAACAATTACATGGGGCATCTGTTGACCTGTTACAGGCACCGTCAGAGCTCGCGCTCATGCAGCGTCTGGCCGAGTTCCCGGCTTTAGTTTCGCAGGCAGCGCTCGAGCTGTCGCCGCACTTGGTGGCGTTCTGGTTGAGAGACTGCGCCGCTGATTTTCACGGCTGGTATAACGCTGAGCGAGTGCTGGTTGACGACATTGCGCTGAAGCACGCACGGTTGCGTTTGGCGGATGCAACGCGCCAAGTAATTGCAAATGGTTTAGAGTTGTTGGGCGTATCTGCACCTGAGAGGATGTAAGAGACACAACATGGCAAAACATAAATCGTCTGGTGGAAGCACGTTATATGGGGTGCTAGCAGGCTTGGTTATTGGCCTGATGGTCGCAGCGGGTGTTGCTTACTATGTGGTGAAAGCGCCAATGCCGTTTTATGACAAGGCGAGCCGTACGCCTGATGCGCCTGGTGCCCCGGATCCGCGTCAGGCTCCGGACCCTAACGCTGGAATGGGTGGCCGCGACTCGGGCAACTCCACTGCAACCTCGGCTCCCTCTACCCCCTCTACTGGTTCAGCGCCTGCCGCAAATACACCGGCACCCGCAAGTGGCGATGCGCTCGGCTCTTTGATCGCGACCTTGACACCAACGGCACCCGCTGCCGGTGGAAATACAAACGTGAACCCACGTCCGAAGGCTGAGCCACTGCCGCCGCCTCCGAGCCAACCACAAACGACCCCAGCAAGTGGTGGGCCCTATTTCTTGCAGGTTGGATCATTCCGCGTGTTGGAAGATGCGGAGTCCTTGCGCGCAAGGATTTTGCTTTTAGGCATGCCAGTTGAAATTCAGCGTGCCGAGGTCAATGGATTACAAGTAAATCGTGTGCGTGTGGGCCCCTTCGCGCGAATCGATGATATGAATCAAATTCGTACAAAGCTGGGCCAGGAAAAAATTCCGACAGCAGTAGTTCGACAGTAATAGAGGCGAGCGGTAGTGTGATGCGGCCTTCTTGGCGCTAGAACCTTTTAAGGATCATTCAGAGATGAAACTTTTTTCAAAAGTATTGCTTGCGATGGCAGGCCTGATGTTGATGTCGTTTGCCGGCGCGAGTCATGCGCAGAGCGGCGCGCCGGCCAAATCAAAATATGTTGAGTTAAGCCCAGCGCAGCCAACTGAGCCCGGAAAAATTGAAGTTCAGGAGTTCTTTTCGTACGCATGTTCACACTGCGCTGTGATCGAACCGTTGTTGCAAAAATGGATGAAGACAGTTCCAGCAGACGTGGTCGTCAAACATGTACCCGTTGCATTTAACGCTAGCATGAAGCCTTTGCAGCGCTTGTATTACACGCTTGAAGCAATGGACCGGCTCGATTTGCACATGAAAGTATTTGATGCGATTCATGAACAGAAAAAGCGCTTGTTCACAAAAGCAGAAATTACAACCTGGATTGTGTCGCAGGGCGTTGATCGTGCAAAATTCGAAGCTGCGTTCGAATCGTTTGGTGTGTCGTCTAAGGCGGGCCGTGCTGATCAGCTTGTGACCGCCTATCGTGTGCAAGGCACACCGACTATGTCGGTGGCGGGCCGTTTTGTGACCTCGCCATCGGAAGCCGGTGGTTATCAGGAAACGATTGATGTCGCTAACAGCCTGATTACTCAGGTTCGCGGCAAGTGAAGAGCGGCTTGCTTGAGGTCGTTGATTAAGTCGTCAACGTCCTCAAGTCCGATATGAAATCGTAGTAAGGCATTGGGGCTGTGCTTCCAGTAACTGTGCGCCGCTAGTGTGCTCGGATCGACCCATTGCACCAGACTTTCATAGCCTCCCCAAGAAAATCCAATTCCAAAAAGCGTTAGTGCATCGACGTAAGCCTTTGCTGCGTCGGGTGAGCACTTAAGCTCAACGGACAACATCCCATTGGCGCCGGTACAGTCTCGTTGCCACAGTGCATAGCCTGCGTCTTTATGCCAGGCGGGATTAAAGATCTTGGCGACGTACGGCTGAGCATCAAAAAATGCACAAACCTTTAAGGCGTTGATGGCGTGTTGGGGCATACGAACAGCCATTGTTTTGACACCGCGTAATGCGAGCCATGCATCATCTGCGCTAATGGAGTTACCCATTGCATATTGCGCAGAGTGCAGTCGTGCAGCAACGGACTCGTCTTTGGCAACGACGGCACCGAGCATGACATCTGAGTGTCCGGCAACATATTTGGTCCCAGCGACGACAGAGATATCAGCACCCAAGGCTAAAGGGCGGTAGATATATCCTGAACCCCAAGTGTTATCTGCTGCAAGCAACACACCGTGTCGTTTAGCGATTGCAGCCATTGCAGGTAGATCGAGCATTTCAAACAGTAGCGAACCTGGCGATTCGACATAAATCATTTTTGTTTCAGGCGTAATGAGCGCATCGAGATCGTCCTGTGCCGCAAAATACGTGACAGTAATTCCGAGGCCCTTGAGCAACGCGCGGTCCAGGTTCCGCACAGGGCCGTAGACGCCATCGCACACGAGTACATGATCGCCCGTTTTTAGAATTCCCAAGAAAGCGATATTGATCGCTGCCATACCCGACGGTGCGAGTACGCAGTACGTACCGCCCTCGAGTTGCATGAAGACTTCTTCGAGCGCACGGTGTGTATCCATGCCTGAACGACCGTAGCTGATGGCACGCTCACCGGCAGCACGTTTGGCAAAGACGCGCTCGAGTGCCGCGAGGTTTTCAAAGCGGACCGTGCTGGTTCGCATCGAAGGCAGGTTAACGGGTGCTGTGCCGGTTTCGGGATCAAACGGGGCACTACCGATATGGAGCAATTTAGTATCGAGATGATGCGTAGTCACGACGCGTCCTTTTAAATATGGGAGGGCTAGATTTGTTTGAAACGGATGATGCCGTCCGCATCAAGCGAACGGGAAAGCTTTCCTTCGAAGTACAGAGCGTGCAAATGTGCGATCGCCTCGCCCATCGCAAAGGTGGTTTGGTGTAGGTCAAGTTTACGTTTAAACATGACAGGCAAGATGTCGGTTGTCGATTGAGGTGTGATGCACGCAGCGAGCACCTCGTCTAAACGCTCGGCGTGGTGTGCGTGCTGTTGCGCGATACGTTCATGCAAGCCAGTAAAGGGTTTGCCATGTGAAGGCAGTACAAGAGTGTCCGCTGGCAGATGATTAAAGGCGTTCAGTGAATTTAAATATAGTGGCAAGGGATTGCTCAGCGGTTCATAGTCGAAGACGCTTATATTGGTTGAGATGCGCGGTAACACCATGTCACCTGAAATCAAAACATTCAGGTCTGCGCAGTAGAGCGATATGTGCTCAGGCGCATGGCCATAGCCGACAATGCCTTCCCAAAGATGACCATTGATCGTGAGCTTGCTGCCGTGTAGCAAACGGACATAAGAAGCAGGCATGCTTGGTACAAGACTTGGATAGTAGCTTGCTCGCTCGCGGACTTGCTGCAAGGCGTCTGGATCAACCATTCCGTGACGACCAAGGTGACGGGCGGCGCTTTCACCACCGGAGGCTCCGCCCTTACTTACGGTCCAGAGCTTGGCCGTCATGTAGTCGGTCATACTCATATAGAGTGGTACATCCCATTGTTCGCAGAGCCAGCTTGCTAACCCGACATGATCCGGGTGCATATGCGTGACGATTACCCGCAAAACAGGAAGCCCCTCCAGTTGTGTCTTGAACAGTTCAGTCCATAGCGCCTTGACTTCGTCACGGCTTATCCCGCAGTCGATAATGGTCCAGCCATGTTTGCCGTCGATGCAATCGCGCAGCAGCCATAAATTAATGTGATCCAGTGCAAACGGCAGAGGCATGCGTATCCAGCGTAAGCCTGGTGCAAGCTCCGCAGTTGTACCGGGTGCCGGTAGCTGGTCGCCAAAGGGATACTGCAGTTGATGTTCAAGGGGGTTCATATAGCGAGAGTCTCCGGACTTTTACGTCTTATAACGGGCATCATAAGTTACATTGACTTAAACTGTCATGCGCCAACACAACCGAATAAAGGCAGTGTATGCCCATCATCGAATCGCAAATTGATACTCGCTCACCGGCCTTCGCTGAAAACGCGGCTGCCATGCAGGAAAAAGTTAAAAGCCTGCAAACACTTCTTCAACAAACAGCGCTTGGCGGTAGTGAAGCGGCACGGCAAAAGCATATCGCGCGCGGCAAACTGCTGCCACGCGAGCGCGTTGAAAAACTGCTTGATCCAGGCACGCCGTTTTTGGAGCTATCGGGCCTTGCCGCACACGGCATGTATAACGGTGATGCGCCAGCAGCGGGAATCATTACCGGAATAGGTCGCGTATCAGGCACAGAGTGTGTGGTCGTATGTAACGATGCGACCGTTAAGGGCGGGACCTACTACCCGCTTACCGTAAAAAAACATCTACGCGCACAAGAAATTGCGATGCAGAACAATTTGCCTTGCATTTATCTCGTGGACTCTGGTGGTGCAAATCTGCCACAGCAGGAGGACGTTTTCCCTGACCGAGACCACTTTGGCAGAATCTTTTACAACCAAGCCAATATGTCTGCGCAGGGGATTGCGCAAATCGCTGTCGTGATGGGTTCTTGCACGGCGGGTGGTGCTTATGTTCCTGCGATGAGCGATGAATCAATCATCGTACGCAATCAAGGGACGATCTTTCTGGGTGGACCTCCTTTGGTTAAGGCGGCTACAGGCGAACAGGTGAGCGCTGAAGATTTAGGCGGTGGGGATGTACATACACGCTTGTCTGGTGTTGCAGATCATCTCGCGGCAGATGATCACCATGCGCTGCAGCTCGCACGTGATGCGGTCAAAAACCTTAATCGCAAAAAGCCGAGTGAGCAGGTTATCCTGCCGGTCAAGCCGCCGCGTTATGACGCGCGAGAAATCGATGGCATTGTGCCGCTCGATACACGCAAACCCTACGATGTACGCGAAATCATCGCGCGCATTGTGGATGATTCGGCCTTTGATGAATTCAAAGCGCGCTTTGGCACAACGCTTGTTACCGGGTTTGCACATATTCACGGCATGCCGGTCGGCATTGTTGCAAACAACGGCATTCTTTTTTCAGAGTCTGCACAAAAAGGCGCGCACTTTATTGAGTTATGCGCACAACGCAAGATTCCGCTGGTGTTCTTGCAAAACATTACTGGTTTTATGGTTGGACGCAAGTACGAGAATGAAGGCATTGCACGGCATGGCGCCAAAATGGTGACTGCCGTCGCGACTGCTGCCGTACCTAAATTCACTGTCATTATTGGTGGCTCGTTTGGGGCAGGAAACTACGGCATGTGTGGCCGCGCGTTTTCTCCACGATTATTGGTGATGTGGCCGAACGCGCGTATATCTGTGATGGGTGGCGAGCAGGCTGCGAGTGTTCTCGCGACCGTACGACGCGAGGGCATGGAGGCCAAGGGTGAGACTTGGAGTGCGGAGCAGGAGGCTGCATTTAAAGCTCCTATCCGCGACCAGTACGAGCGCGAAGGTCATCCCTATTATGCAAGCGCGCGGCTTTGGGATGATGGTGTCATTGCGCCGTCTGACACCCGTCGTGTACTGGCTCTGGGCTTGTCGGCCGCAATGAACGCCCCTATTCCCGAGACGCGCTTTGGCGTGTTTCGTATGTAACGCATCCATAAGGAATCAGCGTGTTTACTACTTTATTGATTGCAAACCGCGGTGAAATTGCCTGCCGTGTTGCAGCGACAGCGCGTCGTCTTGGGATTAAGACGATCGCGGTGTATTCCGATGCCGATGCTGAATCAAAACATGTGGCCGCCTGTGACGTGGCCGTTCGCTTAGGTCCAGCGCCTGCGAGTGAAAGCTATTTAAAGGCCGATGACATCTTGCGGGTCGCACTTGAACACGGTGCGCAGGCGATTCATCCCGGGTATGGTTTTCTGTCGGAAAACGAAGCATTTGCTCAGGCATGTGCCAAAGCAGGCATTTGTTTTGTTGGACCGCCTGCGTCAGCGATCGCCGCCATGGGTAGCAAATCTGCTGCGAAGACCTTGATGGAAAAGGCGGGTGTGCCGCTTGTCCCGGGGTATCACGGCGATGAACAGGCGCCCGAATTTTTGCAGCAGCAAGCGGATGCGATGGGTTACCCCGTCCTGATTAAAGCAAGCGCTGGTGGCGGTGGAAAAGGTATGCGAATCGTCACGCAGTCTAAAGATTTTATCGCTGCACTGGCTTCTTGTAAGCGAGAGGCAATTGCAAGTTTCGGTGACGATAAGGTGTTGATTGAGCGATATTTGCAAAAGCCGCGCCATATTGAAATACAAGTTTTTTCTGATACCCACAATCAACATGTTTATTTATTTGAGCGCGATTGTTCAGTGCAGCGTCGCCATCAAAAAGTAATTGAAGAGGCGCCTGCCCCTGGCATGACTGATGCACGTCGTCAGGAAATGGGAGAGGCGGCAATAGCCGCTGCGCGCGCTGTGCATTACGTTGGAGCGGGGACGGTCGAGTTTATTGCCGAGCCCGATGGCCGATTCTATTTTATGGAAATGAATACCCGTCTGCAGGTTGAGCATCCTGTGACGGAGATGATTACAGGAATGGATTTGGTGGAGTGGCAGTTGCGCGTTGCAGCGGGTGAGCGCTTGCCGAAGACGCAACAAGAACTGCAACGTTGCGGCCATTCAATAGAAGCGCGTATCTATGCTGAGAATGCCGACAAAGACTTCCTCCCTTCGATTGGACGCTTGGTCCATTTGGAATTTCCGGAGCACGACGCGTTTGTGAATGCTGACGTTCGTGTTGACGGTGGCGTGCGCGCGGGCGACACGATCTCCCCCTATTACGACCCGATGATCGCAAAGCTGATTGTTCGCGGCGCCGATCGAGAACAGGCACGCGCCAGAATGTTACGCGCGCTTGCTGCAACACAAATCGTTGGCGTGCATACGAACGTTGCGTTCTTGAGCCGTTTGATGGCTGACGAAGCGTTTGCCGACGCGGATTTAGATACAGGACTCATTGAACGACGACGCGAGACATTATTGCCGGCGCCACAACCTGCGACGCGTGAAGCCTTGCTGCTTGCTTGCGCAGCTGTTCTCGAACAAGAAAAGGCGGGGACTACGCCGACGACAGATCCGTGGGCCGAGCGTTGTGGCTGGCGTGTCGATGGACGTTATCAACGGACATTGAGTTTTCAAGATAACGAGAGCGTACAAAGTGTCGTGATTGAGGTGGTTGAAGGTGTAACGTCTTTGGCCGTGGATGGACAGAGCGCGGCTGTTGAGATGTCATCGAAGACAGACGGTGCAGATGGCGCGGTTCGTATCACGCTCTTGATACGTGGCACCCGCGTAGCAGGAACAGTCGTTCGCCAAGGGGCTCGTTTCGATGTCTTCGTATCGGGTAAAGGCCAGACGCTCACCTTGAAGGACCCACTTGCGAGTGCGGGTCAGGCGGAGGCCGATCACGCTGGCAGCTTGACTGCACCGATGCCTGGAAAAATCATTGCGATTGAGGTGAAGGCGGGTGAAAAAGTAAAGCGTGGCCAAGCACTCTTGGTGATGGAGGCCATGAAAATGGAGCACACCATCATGGCGGGTGTGGATGGCGTCGTAGAAAATATTTATTTTGCTGTTGGCGAGCAGGTTGCTGAAGGCGCAGTGTTAATTAGCCTGGAACAATAAGGAATTTTTATGTCACAATTGGATATCATTAACAGGGAGTTCTCTCATGTCATTTAAATCCTGGATCAAAGTTCTAAGCGCGGCGGCTATCGTGGCTGCTGTGGCAGCACCCGTGCAGGCGCAACAGTTCTTCCGTATCGGTACGGGTGGAACGGGCGGTACCTATTACCCAGTTGGCGGCATGATCGGCAACTTGGTGACACAACCAGGCAAGTTGATTGCTTCGGCTGTCGCTACAAATGGTTCGGTTGCAAACGTAAACGGCATCGTGGGCGGTTCACTTGAGTCTGGATTCAGTCAGTCAGACGTCGCCTTTTGGGCATTTAGCGGAACAGGAACGTTTGAAGGTAAGCCTAAAGCAGCAGACTTGCGCTTGATGGCAACGCTTTATCCTGAAAGCATTCATCTTGTCGTTAAAAAAGGTTCGGGCATCAAGTCAGTTGCTGATCTGCGCGGCAAGCGTGTGTCGATGGATGAGCCTGGCTCGGGCACCTTAGTCGACGTGCGTTTGATTATGGGCGCCTACGGTATGACCGACAAAGATGTGAAAGCTGAATATCTGAAGCACAGCCAAGCCGGTGAAAAAATGAAAGACGGCGGTTTGGATGCCTTCTTCGTTGTGGGTGGCGCACCGATTGCAGCAATTGCAGAATTGGCAACTGGCGCTGGTGGTGTTGAGCTCGTGCCGATCGTTGGACCGGAAATCGAGAAACTGATGAGTCAGCAGCGCTTCTTTACTGCAGACACGATTGCTGCCGGAACATATCAGGGCATTGGTGAAGTTAAAACCATTTCTGTGAATGCGCAGTGGGTTACGTCTGCTAAGCAGCCAGAGTCGGTTGTATATAACATCGTCAAAGCTGTTTACTCAGAAGCGGCACAAAAGGCGCTCGCAGCTGGTCATGCAAAGGGCAAGTTCATCACTCCAGCCAATGCGGTGGTCGGTGCGGGGATTCCTTTCCATCCAGGCGCAGAGAAGTTTTATAAAGAAATAGGCTTGTTGAAGTAACTCGTTATTCAGCGCAGGCACTAAGGTGCGCTGTCTCAAGTAAGGCATTTAGTCTCTAGGGCGGTGAGCGCGTGAGCGTGATACCGCCCTTAACAATTGGAAGAGAGTTTGTATGCAAATCGATGAAGCCAAAGCACAGGCGTTAACGGAAAAATTTGATCCCGAAATTCGGTTTCGACCTCTCACCCCAGTTGCGACTTGGATTGTGTCGGTTCTGTTGGTTTCCTTATCTGCGTTTCATTATTACACCGCGGGTTTCGGCTTGCTTAGAGAGTCGACACACCGTGGCGTGCATTTGGCTTTTGTACTGAGCCTGATTTTCTTGGTTTTTGGCTTTAATAAGACTGCATACAACCGAACGCCTAAGTCGACGTGGTTCGCTCCGGGCGGAGTGCCTTTGTTTGATTGGGTCATTGCATTTGCGTTGGCGCTCACCGTTTTATATATCCCATATATTTTTGAAGAGCTAGCGTTCAAGGTTGGCAACCCTTCAACACTTGATGTGGCAATGGGTACGATTTTGATGGTGGGCCTACTTGAAGGTACGCGCCGAGCGATGGGCTGGCCGCTGCCGGTCATCGCGATTGTCTTTATGGCATATGCCATGTTCGGGCAAAGTTTCCCCGGTTTGCTCAAGCATGCTGGTAACACCTGGCCGCAGATTGTTAACCATATGTACCTGACTAGCCAGGGCGTATATGGTGTGGCCGTAGGCGTTGTGGCGACCTATGTTTTCCACTTTGTATTGTTTGGTGTTTTGGCAACACGCATTGGCCTGGGCCAATTGTTTCTGGATGTGGCCTCTGCCGTTGCGGGTCGTTACGCAGGCGGGCCTGCGAAGGTTTCCGTCGTAGGCTCGGCGATGTTCGGCATGTTGTCGGGCTCTTCTATCGCTAACGCAGTGACGGTGGGTTCGTTGACAATTCCCGCGATGATTCGTGTGGGCTATCCGCGACACTTTGCGGCGGCAGTTGAAGCAGCCTCAAGTACCGGCGGCCAGATTACGCCACCAATCATGGGCGCTGCTGCGTTCTTGATGATCGAGTTCCTCAATATCCCCTACCAAGACATAGCATTAGCAGCCGCGTTTCCTGCGTTCTTGTATTTTTTCGGCATGTTCATGCAGGTGCACTTTGAGGCAAAGCGGCAAAATTTGCGTGGCCTGACTGAAGAAGAGATGCCAAAGCTGAAAGAGTCATTTCGCAAGCGCTGGCCTACGCTAATCCCTTTGTTTGTTTTGATTGGCGTGCTGGTTAGTGGCCGCACACCTTATTTAGCAGCATTCGCTGGTATCACGGCGTGCATCGTGGTCGGTATGCTTAACCCAGCGCAGCGCTTGCGCTGGCGTGATCTCTATGACGCTTTCGAGATTGGTGCTAAGTACGCGCTTGCAGTTGGTGCGGCGGCGGGTACCGTTGGCATTGTGATTGGTGTCGTGACACTGACGGGTGTGGGTTTTAAGGTGTCGTTTATCGTGATCGCCGCATCGCAGGCAATAGCAGGAGCGATGTCTGCTGTGCTGCCGGACTTTATGGCGAATACGCAAACATTGACCCTGATTGCAGCGCTAACCATGACAGGGATCGTTTGCATTTTGATGGGCTGCGGGATTCCAACGACGGCCAACTACATCATCATGGTTGCTGTGGCTGCACCGACGCTAGTTCAATTGGGCGTGCAACCACTCGCTGCGCATATGTTCGTTTTCTATTTCGGGATTCTTGCCGACTTAACGCCGCCTGTTGCGCTGGCTGCATATGCTGCGGCGGGCATGGCCGGAAGCGATCCATTTCAAACAGGGAACACTGCGTTCAGACTTGGTATTAGCAAACTCCTTGTGCCCTTTGTGTTTGTATTCTCGCCTTCGCTCTTGTTGGTGTTGAAAGGCTTTACTTGGCAAGATTTTGTGATCACGTTGAGTGGTTGTATGGTTGGCTTAGTATTGTTGTCAGCATCCTTCTCGGCATATTTTTTGACTGGAATGCGCACGTGGGAGCGCTGGTTTTTCGCCATTGCGTCGTTGCTGTTTATCGCTCCGGGATGGCAAACCGGCGTGGCCGGTTTGGTGGTTGCTGCGCCTGCTGTAGCGACGCAATTTATGCGCTGGCGATTAGCCACAAAATAAATTTGCCTTGGCGATTGTCGTTTTTGTTTTTTAGGGGTAAAGTGGAATCACAACGTGGGGCGATGGTTGCCCCGGTTAAAACAGGAGCCCGTAGCTACTATGTTCGATATCCTGGTTTACCTGTTTGAGAACTACTACACCCCTGAAGCCTGTCCTTCAGCCGAGGTGTTGGCCAAACGTCTCGCCGCGGCCGGGTTTGAGCACAACGACATTGACGATGCGCTCGGCTGGCTGGTCGGTCTGGCGGAAACAACCGAGCAATGCGTCGAGCTTGCTCACACGCCAGGCAACGGGACGCGGGTGTATGCCGAGTCTGAGCAACAGCATCTTGGCGCCACAGCAATTGGGTTCATTACTTTTCTCGAAGCGACTGAGGCCTTGTCTCCAGCGCTACGCGAAATCGTGATCGATCGCGCCATGGCGACAACAGATGGCCCGGTTTCTTTGCAAAAAATCAAAATCATCGCATTGATGGTGCTTTGGAGTCAGGAGGCCGAGGTCGACCACTTGATTCTTGAGGAACTTCTGCGCGACGATGGTGATCGCTTGTTGCACTGATCGGCCTGCTGTCTCCGGTGTTGTCATCATATTGTGGGCGGTTTGCCCCGAGCCCGAGCGGGCCACTTCATGCTGGTTCGGCTGTGGCCGCGGTCGCAAGCTTTGTTGATGCCCGGGCAAGGGGTGGCAAATGGCTAGTGCGCATCGAGGATTTAGACACGCCTCGCAACGCACCTGGCGCTGTTGACATCATTTTAGGTCAGCTTCAGGCACTCGGAATGACTTGGGATGAAGACATCGTCTTTCAATCTCGTCGATTACATGTCTATCAGTCGGCTTTTGACACCCTTCTTTCATTAAATCGCCTTTATCCTTGCGGCTGTACGCGCCGAGAAATTGCCGACTCTGCTGTGCAAGAGGCGTCAATGCGTGCGGATGGGGAGCGGCCCTACCCCGGAACCTGCCGTCTGGGGCTACCAGCCGGTCGTCAGGCGCTTTCTTGGCGGGTGCGAGTGCCAGAGGGCGTCTATCGGTTTGAAGATCGCTGGCAAGGCTGGAAAGAGCAAGATGTCGCCCGTGCTGTTGGTGATTTTGTTGTGAAGCGTGCAGACGGTATCTGGGCCTATCAGCTCGCTGTAGTGGTAGACGATGCAGCCCAACAGATCACAGATGTTGTTCGAGGTGAAGACTTACTTACAAGCACAGCAAGGCAAAATATGTTGCGTGAAATTCTCGGTTACGAACAGCCGACCGTGTTACACGTACCGCTAGTGATGGATCGAAACGGACAAAAGCTCTCAAAACAGAATGGTGCGAAAGCGCTAGATCTCGCCCGTCCGCTTGAGGTGTTACAGCAGGCTTGGGTAGACTTGGGGTTTGAAAGAGTCCCTGCCACTAATATAGAGACATTTTGGTCCGCTGCCATGTCCGTTTGGGTGCAAGGGCAGAGTCGTGCTAACTTGCACGGCAATCACCAGCGCCCTTATGATCCGCGCTAGCTTGAATTAACGCATTGATCCGACCACCAGCTTTGGGTGAGCGGGTCAGAATGGATAAGAATGACTAAGACACTAATAATTGCTGAGAAACCCTCGGTCGCCCTTGATATTTCTAGGGCGCTAGGCGGTTTCACGCGCGAGGGCGACTATTTCGAGAACGATAAGTACGTGCTGTCGTCGAGCGTTGGGCACCTGTTGAGCTTGGTGGCTCCGAACGACCCGGTCAAGGGGAAGTGGAGCTTTACGCACCTGCCAGTGATCCCCCCTCAGTTTGAGCTTGGACCCAGCGATAAGAAATCTGCCGAGCGCCTCAAGATGCTGGTGAGACTAATCAAGCGCAAGGACGTTTCAGCGCTGATTAATGCATGTGACGCCGGTCGTGAGGGCGAGCTGATTTTTCGCTACATCGAGCAGTATGCGTCGCAGAAAAAGCCGGTACAGCGTTTGTGGCTGCAATCCATGACGCAAGATGCGATTCGCGAGGCGTTTACGCAGTTACGCTCAGATGACACGATGAAGCCACTGGAGGCCGCGGCTCGTTCGCGCGCCGAGGCTGATTGGTTGGTGGGCATTAATGGCACGCGTGCCATGACAGCGTTCAACAGCAAGGATGGCGGGTTCTTTAAGACGCCTGTTGGACGTGTCCAGACCCCGACCCTGGCAATTGTGTTTGAGCGGGAAGAGAAAATTCGGCGGTTTGAGCCGCGCAACTATTGGGAAGTGCGCGCGACGTTTGTCGCAGCTGGTGGTTTGTATGAAGGTCGTTGGTTTGATCCAAACTTCAAAAAGAATCCAGAGGATCCTGCGCAGCACGAATCGCGCTTGTGGGCCGAGGCGGCAGCAAAGAGTGTTGTTGCAGCATGTCGTGACCAGCCAGGCATTGTTAATGAAGTCGCAAAGCCTAAAACGGAAGCTGCTCCCGCATTGTTTGACTTGACCTCACTACAACGTGAGGCCAACGGACGTTTTGGATTTTCGGCGAAGACGACCCTGTCACTTGCGCAAAGTCTTTACGAGCGCCATAAGGCGCTGACCTATCCTCGAACGGACTCTAAACATCTGCCTGAGGATTACATCAACACGGTGAAAGCGACGATGGATGCGCTCGCCGAAGGTAGTGGAGTCAGCAAGGGCTTAGCGCCGCATGCCGCCACGATTACTAAGAACGGTTGGGTCAAGCCGAACAAGCGAATCTTCGACAACAAGAAAGTGTCTGACCACTTTGCGATTATTCCGACCTTACAGATACCGAAAGAGCTGAGCGAAGCAGAAGCAAAGCTGTATGACTTGGTTGTTAAGCGCTTTCTAGCAATCTTTTTCCCAGCGGCTGAATTCCGTCTAACCACGCGCACCACTATCGTGCAATCGCACCAGTTCAAGTCTGAGGGCAAGGTGCTTGTGTCCCCGGGTTGGTTGGCTGTGTGGGGCCGTGAAGTGCAAGGTGAAGACGCGACACTTGTTGCAGTGGCCGAAGGTGAGAAGGTTCGCACGGAAGAGGTCGAGACCGTCGCATTGGTGACCAAGCCCCCGGCACGCTACAACGAAGGCACCTTACTATCGGCAATGGAAGGCGCGGGCAAGCTCGTGGACGATGATGATTTCGCGCAAGCGATGTCGGAGCGGGGTCTAGGTACACCAGCTACTCGTGCGTCGATCATTGAAGGTTTGCTCAATGAGAATTACCTGCGTCGCGAGGGTCGCGACTTGGTACCGACTGCGAAGGCCCGTCAGTTGATGACGTTGCTCAACGGTTTGGATGTTAAAGAATTGACTTCGCCTGAGCTTACCGGCGAGTGGGAGCATAAGCTCAAGCAAATCGAACAAGGTGAACTTGAGCGCTTGGCCTTCATGCAAGAAATTGCACAGATGACCCAAGTGATTGTGAAACGGGCAAAGGAATATGACCGTGACACAGTGCCTGGCGATTATGTAAGTTTGCATACGCCCTGCCCGAAATGTGGAGCAGAGGTAAAAGAAAACTACCGCCGCTATGCATGTACAAAATGTGATTTTTCGATTGGCAAGCATCCAGGCGGGCGTACGTTTGAGCCTTCCGAGGTTGAGACACTCATCACCGATAAGCATATTGGTCCACTGCAGGGCTTCATCAGCAAAATGGGACGTCCTTTTGCTGCCATTTTGAAGCTCGATCCAGACTCAAAATTGGAGTTCGATTTTGGACAGCGTGATGAAGAGTCCAATGAGCCGGTTGATTTTTCTGGACGTACTGCACTCGGACCGTGTCCGAAGTGCACAGCGCCCGTCTTCGAACACGGCATGAGCTACATCTGCGAGAAATCTGTCGGACCGGAGCGTAGTTGTGACTTCCGCTCAGGCAAAGTGATTTTGCAGCAAGAAATTGGTCCCGACCAGATGGTGAAGTTGTTGGCGACCGGGAAAACGGACTTGCTTGAAGGCTTTATCTCGAGCCGTACGAACCGCAAGTTCAAGGCGTATCTCGCGCGTGGAGCAGATGGCAAGGTGAGCTTTGAGTTTGAGGCACGCCCTGACAAGCCTGGCCGTAAAACCGCAACTAAAACTGCAACTAAGACGGCAGCTAAAACGCCTGCCAAGAAAGCCGCGAAAACGGCGACGAAGACTGCCACGAAGACCGCAACGAAAACTGCGACAAAAACAGCTGCTAAAAAAGCTGTTGTAAAGAAGGCCGCGAAAAAGGCTGTTAAAAAAGTCGCAAAAAAAGCCGCTAAAACGACCACGAAGGAATAAAGGTCGTTAATGAGTGTGCAGGCGATTATTAAGCGGGTCACAATCCCGCACTTGATGGCGTGCAAGCGTCAACGCAAGATTGTTGCGTTGACCGCGCATAGTGCCCCCGTGGCACGTGCCATCGACCAGTATGTTGACTTTATTTTGATTGGCGACTCAACCGCAATGGTTGCTTACGGACTGCCAAATACTCTGTCGATTTCTTTAGAGACGATTGCGCAGCACACGGCTGCGGTCGCGCGCTCGACGCAACGGGCTTGTATCGTCGCGGATCTACCCTTCGGTAGCTATCAGGAGTCGCTCGCCCAAGCCTTTCGCAGTGCAGGCTATTTGTTGAGTCAAGGTGCTGACGCCGTCAAACTTGAGGGCGGCGCGATTATGGCCGAAACGATTCAGTATCTATCGACCCGAGGCATCCCTGTGTTGGCGCATATTGGTTTGATGCCGCAGTATGTCAATACGATGGGCGGCTACTTGTCGCAAGGTAAATCCCCGGAGGATGCGGCGCGAATTCTTGCCGATGCCCGCGCAGTTGAAGGCGCAGGTGCCTTCGGCATTGTGCTGGAGGGTGTACAGGAGACGTTAGCCGCAGAGATCACTGCGCAAGTTTCTATCCCAACGATTGGCATCGGCGCTTCGCCTGCCTGCGACGGCCAAATCTTGGTGACAGAAGATATTCTGGGTTTAAGTGGCGAGCGTGTGCCGAAATTCGTCAAACGTTATGCCGATCTCGATACAATGATGCGCAAGGCGGTCGAGCAATATGCCGAAGATGTGCGCAGCGGAGCTTTCCCTGAGCCTCAACATTGTTTCGGTGTGAAAAACACCTGATCTTTAGAAGCGTCACCCATGACAACAGCAGAGAAACCTTGGCATATCGTTAGGCGTTCCAAGGTGCACGGCAACGGCGTATTCGCGGCGCGCAATATCCCTGAAGGCACGCGCATCATTGAGTACGGCGGCAAAACGATTAGTAGTAAAGAAGCAGATCGCCGGCATCCAACTAACCCGGATGATCCGTTTCATACGTTTTTCTTCTCGTTGAGCTCAGGCAAGATCATCGACGGTGATGATCATGGCAATGACGCGCGGTGGATTAATCACGCCTGTGAGCCGAATTGTGAAAGCAGTGAGGGCAAGGGAGGCAAACGCGTGCATATCGTTGCTAAGCGAGATATCAAGCGTGGCGAAGAGCTGAACTACGATTATGGCCTGATCATTGACGACGAAAAGCTCACCAAAAAACTCAAGCTGCAGTACGAATGTCGTTGTGGCGCGGCGAGCTGCCGTGGAACGATGTTAGGTGTGCCGGAAAAGAAGACCAAGAAGGCTAAGAAGAAAGCTTAAATGAGCTGCCACCATGCCAAGCCTAAGGCGCCAATCGCGCCGAAAGTCAGCATGGTGCGCAAGCGAAACATCCAGCCGGGAATTAGACTGGGGACTTTGCGCATTAGCATCCCGTCTAGCACCCACTGCAGGGCTAAACCAGCCATGAGCATCCTCAGGCCCACATCAGGCAATGCAAGCGTTGCGAACCAACCAATCAGCGCAGGAATGACACTCCAAATAAATAGAGTGGCCCGCGGAGCAGTTGATGGTGCATGAACAGCTAACCCCCACCATAACGCACCAACAAAGCTCAAGATAATCGCGCCGTACATGATTAGCGCGGTGAGTGCGAGCAGGGGATCTATTCCGGCTCCCGCAATCGCCGCAAACGCTAACGCCCAGAAGGGGGCGAGCCCAAGCAAGCCCGGCAATAAGGCCGCAAGGGGAATTCGGGCAGGGAGAGGGCTGTTTGCGGATGAGAGTAGATCAGACATAATCACAATATTACCAAGCGTTGCGAATTGCTGAATCATCAACCGTGAACGAAATCAGAGAAATTGCGCTCGCTGCGCTGCAAGAGAGGTCTTGGGACGCAAAAGCAGCGTGGATTGCACGCGCAGACACCATTGCCCTGATCGACGTTGAGGCCGACCTCAGGGGCAAGGGCGGGCTTGCTACGCACATCCCTGGACGCCCCGCCCTCAACTTTGTTCCGCCGGCAGGATTATTGTCACGCAGCGTACACACGCTAGAGGGTCGCGCCGTGCTGATCCACGCTCTGGCGCATATTGAGTTCAACGCGATTAACCTGGCCTTGGATGTTGTCTGGCGATTTTCTGGCATGCCTGAAAAGTTTTATCGCGACTGGATGGGTGTTGCACGTGAAGAAGCGGAGCACTATCGATTGTTATCAGAACACTTGGCTGACTTAGGCTATTGCTATGGCGACTTCCCTGCGCATGATGGTTTGTGGGAAATGGCCGAGCGCACACAGGACGATGTGTTGGCACGCTTGGCGCTAGTGCCCCGTACGCTTGAGGCCCGTGGCCTCGATGCATCGCCCGCGGTCCGACATAAGCTCGCAAGTGGCGGTGATCGCCGGGGCGCTGAGATTGTGGACCTTATTTTGCGCGAAGAGATCGGGCACGTCGCTATTGGAAACTATTGGTATCGCTGGCTGTGTGCGCAGCGACGTGTTGACCCGGTTGCGCACTACGCTGAGCTGGCTTTAACCTACCGTGCCCCAAAGCTTAAAGGGCCCTTTAACGTGCAGGCGCGGATAGCCGCAGGCTTTGAGCCTGAGGAAATTGAAGCGCTGCAAAGACAGTAACGAGACAGAGGTCAGCCATGTCTGAAGTGCAGAACATTCTTTTCATCATGGCGGATCAGTTTCGTGCTGATCATCTTGGATGCGAAGGGCACCCGTATTTAAAAACCGCGAACCTTGATGCGTTAGCTAAGCGCGGCGTACGGTTTAGTCGAGCCTTTGTGAACTCTGGTGTGTGCGGACCTTCGCGCATGAGCTATTACACCGGGCGTTATCCTTCAAGCCACGGAACAACCTGGAATCGCGTGCCACTCGCGATCGGTGAAGTCACGTTAGGTGAATATTTAGAACGCGCTAAACGCGATCTGGTGTTAGCCGGAAAGACCCATGTGATCCCGGACGTGGCGGGCCTACAGCGCTTAGGGATTGATGGCCAGTCTGAGCTGGCCTACCTGCTTAGACGCGGTGGTTTCAAAGAAATTGATCGCTACGACGGCCATCATCCGCCAGGACAAGAAAGTGGCTACCCCGCGTATTTGAAACAGCATGGTTATGTATCTGAAGACCCATGGACTGACTACGTGATCGCAGGTGTAGATGCTAAGGGCGAGGTGGTGAGTGGCTGGAACATGCGCAATGTTTATTTACCTGCCCGCGTTGCTGAGCCGCACTCTGAAACAGCCTACATGACTGATCAGGCTCTAGCCTTCATGCGCAATAAGGGCGACACGCCCTGGGTGTTACACCTGAGCTACGTTAAGCCGCATTGGCCCTATATGGCGCCTGCGCCGTATCACAACATGTACAACGCGGATCAATGCTTACCTGTTGTGCGGAGTGAGCAGGAAAAGATCGATGCGCACCCAGTTGTGGCGGCATACCGACAGCATGAGGAAGGTCAAAACTTTAGTCGCGATGAATGTATCCGCACTGTTCGTCCGGCGTATCAGGGCTTAATTCATCAACTCGACGATCACCTCGGCAGACTATTCGATTACATGGAAGGCGCAGGTCTAATGAAAAATACGATGATCGTATTTACGTCAGACCACGGAGATTTTCTGGGTGATCATTGGTTGGGTGAGAAGGAGTTGTTTTATGACGCGATCCAGCGAGTGCCTTGCATTGTCATGGATCCGGACGCTCGGGCGGATGCAACGCGTGGAACAGTTGATACCAGAATGGTGGAGGCGGTCGACTTCGTGCCGACATTCTTAGATGCCTTGGGCATCGAAGGCGCGTCGCAGCGCATCGAAGGAATGAGCTTGCTGCCCTTGTTGCGTGGTGAGACCCCTGCGTGGCGAGAGGCAGCGTTCTCAGAGTTGGACTATAGCTTCAGACAAGCCCGGTTGTTGTTGAATAAGACACCGCAACAATCGCGGGCATATTCCATGCGAACGGATCGATGGCGTTATGTGTATTGGCTCGACGAACCAGAGCAATTATTTGATTTAGAAAAAGATCCGCAGGAACTACATGATCTAGGCCGTGACTCAGGATATGTGACGACGCGCGAACAGCTCAGAAGCCAGTTGTTTGACTGGATGGCTCGGCGCAAGAGGCGGGTCACCATGTCTGATGAGGATGTCGTGCGTGCAACGCACGCACATAAACGAGCGGGTGTTTTCTTCGGGCAATGGTAGAGCAGGTCAAAAAAATCGGGCCCTCAAAAGAGGGCCCGATTAATGAAGCAGATTAGTTCTTTATATGTCGATTCAGTGCACTTAAGACCGCCTTGAAAGACGCAGTCACAATGTCACGATCAACACCTACGCCGAAACCGGTTGGTGCATCACCGATGCGAACTTCGACATAGCACGCAGCACGTGTGTCTGTTCCGGTCCCGATGGCGTGTTCGTGATAATCCATGATGCGCACGGGCTCGCCCAAGCAATTGACGAAAGCAGAGATTGCACCGTCGCCCGTTCCTGTCAGCGTGCGACGCTTGCCGTCTACTTCAAACTCAGCTTCGATGGTGAAGTGCTGACCTTCAGCCGCCGAAGGATCACCCGTAATGCGATGCTTGATCAACGTCCAGGGTTGGGTCTGCGCCAGGTATTCCGAACTAAAGATACTGTAGACATCTGCCGCAGTGACTTCACGACCGGTTTCGTCTGTCACACGTTGAATGGCACGGCTGAATTCAATTTGCAGACGACGTGGTAAGGCAAGGCCATGCTCTTGTTCAAGCAGGTAAGACACGCCGCCCTTGCCCGACTGGCTATTGACACGAATCACTGCATCGTAGCTGCGTCCGAGATCGGCTGGATCAATTGGTAAGTATGGAACTTCCCAGATGGCATCTGCCTTTTGTACCGCGAAGCCTTTCTTGATTGCGTCTTGATGTGAGCCTGAAAACGCGGTGAAGACCAAATCCCCAGCGTATGGGTGGCGAGGATGAACGGGCAATTGATTACAAAACTCAACGCAACGACGGACCTCATCGATATCGGAGAAGTCCAAACCTGGATGAATGCCTTGGGTGTAGAGATTTAAAGCAAGCGTCACGATATCGACGTTGCCCGTACGCTCACCGTTGCCGAACAAGCAACCTTCTACACGATCTGCGCCAGCCATCAAGCCAAGCTCAGCTGCAGCAACTGCTGTGCCGCGATCGTTGTGCGGGTGCAAGCTGATCACAATGCTGTCACGCTTGTTCAGATTGTTGTGCATGTATTCGATTTGGTCGGCATACATGTTGGGCGTTGTCGCTTCAATCGTTGCAGGCAAGTTATAAATAATTTTGCGCTCAGGCGTGGGCTTCCAGACTTCAGTGACAGCGTTACAAACTTCGAGAGCAAAGTCAGGCTCAGTGGTGCTGAAGACCTCTGGGGAATATTCGTAGAGCCACTCTGTTTGTGGATACTTTGCCATGTTGTCCATGACGCACTGTGTGCCTTCGGTGGCAACCTGTTTGACTTCTTCACGATTCATATTGAACACGATGCGGCGAAACCCTGGCGCGCATGCGTTGTACAAGTGGATCATTGCGCGCTTAGCTCCCGCGGCTGATTCGACAGTGCGCGAAATCAGTTCTGGGCGCGCTTGTGTCAAAGCAATGATCGTGACATCGTCAGGAATAAGATTGTCGTCGACAAGCTTGCGGACAAAATCAAAGTCGGTTTGTGAGGCAGAGGGAAAACCAACCTCAATTTCTTTAAAGCCAATTTTGAGCAGCATGTCGAAAAAGCGAAGCTTGCGCTCGACGCTCATGGGCTCAATCAGCGACTGGTTGCCGTCGCGCAAATCGGTGCTCATCCAGATCGGGGGATGAGTGATGCGTTTGGTGGGCCAGGTACGCTCAGAAAAGTCGCGTTCAAAAGGCTTGAACGGAATGTATTTGGTGGATGGATTCGAAAGCATGATGGTCCTTTTTTAGGCCAACGGTCCGTTACCGGAATTTATTAAATGGGGCGGGGGTACTACGAGGTGGCGGGTGGTTGCCGGACTGCCACGGGGCCCTAGGCCCGGCAACCGATCGCTAGTAGTAGTGGTAGTAGACCAGCCGATTCAACGAAATCGCCACGCACGAGTGAACGCAGACCTGAGTAGGCCTTGTGGTTTGCGAGGGGGCGAGCATGGCCCGCGAGCGTTGCGTTCATAACCGATAGTCGAACATAAAATGCGGCTAAGCGCAAGTTTAGGGGCGCAAAGGCACCAAAGTAGTGCTCGCTTGTCTGAGGTCGATGTGTGTTTAAGCCAACAGAGTGGGTTCGCGTAGGCCGTCGATATTTTTCGGCGGCTTGGGCTGTGCAGGTGTCGTCTGTGCTTGTAGCGCCTGTTCTAGCGCAGCTTTCTGCTCGCGAGCCAAGGCAATTTTACGAACCCGGCCGCTGCGAACTTGTGCAAGGGTGGTTTGCAAATTACCCACAGTAATTGGCATAGTCTGGTCTTTCCAGACCCAGTTTAAGACCTCGAGTGCGTCAGCACTGAGCGCTGCACACAGCTTTCTGGTCTCA
>JACCDZ010857971.1_pt1 | contig 43227 bp, 27 predicted proteins | sample 7449551 | NCBI WGS metagenome assembly JACCDZ01 (sample SAMN15323452, study PRJNA562643) | freshwater metagenome | isolation source: river surface water | place: USA:Blue River Watershed | collected 2017-08-18
TATTTACTGTAATTACAGGTAGTGGATTTACCGTAATAGTACCTGAAGTACTTACACTAGAGCAGTTTGTTGTAGAATTTGTAATAATTACACTATAGGTTCCTGCAATACCTGAAGTTATACTATTGGAATTACCAGGATTTGTTGCTCCAGTAGGTACTGTCCATGCATAAGAATAAGAACCTGATGCTCCTGGCATAGCTGTTAACGTAGCTGTATTACCTTGACAAATTGTAGCATTATTTATTGAAACTGTTGGTATAGTATTAACCGTCAAAGTACCTGAAGCACTTACACTAGAACAATTAGTTAAAGTGTTTGTAATTACAACACTATAAGTACCCGCAATTGATGCATTAAAGCTTGCAGTATTTCCAGGATTAGTAACTCCTGCTGGAACTGTCCATACATATGAATAATTACCTGGTGTACTTGGTGTAGCTGTCATAACCGCAATAGATCCAAAACAAATAGATGGACTATTTACAGAAACTACCGGAAGTGGATTCACTGTAACTACTCCTGATGAAGTGGCACTTGAACAAGAGGTAGTAGTATTGGTAACAATCACATCATAAGATCCAGAAGCAGATGTACTAAAATTAGAAACATTTCCAGGATTTGTAAATCCAGATGGAACTGTCCATGCATATGAATAAATACCTGATGTACTTGGTGTAGCTGTTATAACTGCACTAGATCCAAAACAAATAGATTCATTGTTAACTGTAATTACAGGAAGTGGATTTACCGTAATAGTACCTTCAGCAGCAATTTCACCACAACCTCCTGTTAATGGAATGTTATAATTAAATGTTCCAGATACAGTTGGTGTACCACTTATAGTAATAGTATTAGCAGCCCATGAGGCCGTAACTCCTGTTGGTAAACCAGTGTAAGCTCCAATACCCGTAGCACCTGTAGTGGTATGAGTAATCGGTGTTAATGGTGTATTGATACATAACGGTGGATTACTCAAGGTAGCTGTAACGGTATTATTCGCATTTACTATAATACTTCCTGTGGCAGAAACAACACTACAACCTCCTACTAATGGAATATTATAATTAAAAGTTCCAGATACTGTTGGCGTACCACTTATAGTAATTTTATTGGCAGACCATGAAGCTGTAACCCCTGATGGTAAACCTGTGTAAGCTCCAATACCCGTAGCACCTGTAGTGGTATGAGTAATCGATGTTAATGCCGTATTAATACATAAAGTTGTAGTACTTGGTGCCGTTGTAACAGTATTATCTGGGCTTACAATAATTGTTCCTGTAGCATTAACTAAAGTACAACCTCCTATTAATGGAATACTGTAATTAAATGTTCCAGATACTGATGGTGTACCAATTATAGTAATTGTATTGCCTGCCCATGAAGCAAAAACTCCTGCTGGCAAACCTGAAGGTAATCCAATACCGGTAGCTCCTGTTGTAGTATGAGTAATCGGAGATAATACCGTATTAACACAAAGAGTTACTGGGGCAATTGGGGTGAATGTAGGTAAAGGAAGTACAGTAATAGCATAATTTGCAGAAGTATCTCCTAAACCACAGTCATTAAGACCAGTTACTGTTAAAATTGCAGAAGTATCCGTTGGACCAAATTGAAATTTAAATTCATTTGTAACTGTACTTATTGGTGGTTCTTCATTCCCGCCTCTGGTTATAATCCAATTGTATGATTTAGCATTAGCAATATTCGTTGCGGTATAAGTGTTTTCTGATCCTGCACAAACAATTTGTGGCCCAAAAATAGTTGCAGCGGTTGGACGTTGATTAACCGTAACAGCTAAAGTTGATGGAGATCCCGATGAACAACCGTTAACACCACTAACTGAAACAGTTCCCGAAACCGCATTAACACCATAATCAACTGTAATTGAATTTAAGCCTTGAACCGAAACGATGGTTGCTCCTGTTGGCACTAGCCAATTATAACTTTGAATGCTAGAATTTGATTCAACAGTATAACTGACTGTTGTTCCTTGACATACTGGACCAAGTATGGAAGGTTCAATTGAACCTAGACTTGGTGGTACACAATTAACCGCCAAAACAATTTCATCAGAAACAGAACTAGCACTACAAGCGCCAATACCGAAAGCTTTTAATGTCAACGTTTCTGGAACACAGTTGTTACTAAACGATTCGTATACAACTGTACTACCTAAATTAAACTTTCCTCCATTTATTCCATTAGTTGTCCATGTTGCACTACTAGCATTAGCTACGCCACTTCCAGTAATGGTAAATGGTGTAATTGGCTGACCTGGAATATAACAAGTGGCGCCATCTATTCCTGCATTAACAATTGGTAAAGCTTTAATGTTAACTATAATCTCTTTAGTTGCATCAACCGTACAACCTTCCAATGGCTTAGCAACTAAAAGTAGTCTAGCAGTTTGAGTAGTAGGTGTAGTCGATGGCAAACCTGTTAAATATTTTCCATTAATAATGTTTGCAGTGGGAGCACCAGTAATTCTGGACCAAACTAATGATGAAAAATTAGTTCCAGAACCGTTTAAGACTACCTCATTAGAACTCATACACATTTGAATATCAGATGCATTAACGGTTGGATTTTTTACAATATTTAATCGAATAAAATCACTCTTAATAGAACACGTACTGTTACCTGTTCCCGTAATGGTCAAGAAAACATGTCCTCTAGCAATATCATCACCACTAGGTGTATATATTGGATTAATACTAGTTGTGCTATTGAATTGGCCCGCTTGGTAAGAAGGTACAGAAGTACCATTGCTATTTTGAGAACTAGTCCAAGAAACCGCGGTAGCATTTGAAGTAGCCGAGGATAAACTAAAAGTTGCACCTTCACAAATTGTTCCGTTTAAGCCTGCTGAAACCGATGTACCAGGTGCAATAGTAACTTTTACTACATCAGTTACAAATGCTATACAAGATAAATTAGATGCTCTTACTGTCAAGAAAACATATCCTAGAGTTCTATCAGAATCTGAAGGTATGTAGGTTGGATTTATTCCTGTTCCAACAAAAGTTCCTCCAACATATCCAGAATTAGAAGTACCATTACTATTTTGCGAACTTGACCAAACCCATGTTTCTGAATTACTTGAAGTAGCATTTCCTAAACTTGCATTAGAACCAGCACAGATTGTAAAATCAGGGCCAGCATCAACAACAGGACTAGCTTTAATTGTAATTGTCATCGTGTCAAATACTTCTCCAATACACGGACTTGGATTTTCAGCATGTAATGTTAGCGTAATAGTACCCGTTTCATTTGTTCCTGGAATATACTCCGGATTTAATGTTTTATCTGTTAATGCTTTAAATGTACCAGTACCATTCTCAGTCCAATAAAATTTAGTGGCTGATGTAGAGGCTCCATTATCGATAACAACTGGGCTACCTTGACAGAACTCTCTATTATCTCCAGCCTCTGCGGTAACTTTTGGGGTTAAATTAACTTTAATTTCTGTCTCTGCTATCAGTGTACAGTTAGCCTTTGGCTGAGCCGTTAATTTTAATAACACAGAACCATTAGCAATATCGTCATCCGAAGGAGTAAAACTTGGTGTTTCTATAGCAGCATTACTTACGACTCCAGGTGTACCAGAAGCATTCGTCCAAAGAATACTACTGGCATCAGTAACGGTTACCAAATCAGGTAAGGTAAATGTCTCTGCGCACATGGTAATTTCATTAGTGGAAGCTACTATGGTTGGTTTTTTGTTTATAAAAATTGTCATAGCATCTGTAACAGCTACTTGCGGACAAGCTGCATTTGGCATTGCTGACATAGTTAATGTTACTGATGAAGTATCATTAGATCCTAAAGTATAAGTTGGATTTATTAAACTACTTGTAAAATCAAAGTTACCGTTAGCGCCTGTTGATTTTGACCAAATTATAGAGTTAGAATTTTGTGCATTGGCTCCAAAAATTGTAACCGAAGTTCCTTCACAAACATCAGTTCTGTCTAATCCAGCGTAAACTAAAGGTTTAGCGTAAACAGTTAATTCCATAAAATCGGTAACTTGATCACAACCATTAGTAGAAGTTGCCTTTAAATCAAATCGAATAACTTTAGATCCTGTTATTGAGTTGAAGTCATTTCCGCCAGGAACATAGACTGGTTTTAATGGATCAGCAGTTGCTTGAATTGTTCCGCTTCCATTAGTTGTCCAAGTGTAAGTCGTTCCTGAAACTGCATTAGTAACAGAACCATCCAATTGATAAGAGGTTGTTCCTTCACATAATTTATCATCTAGTCCGGCATTTACATTTGGAGATGAATTGATAAGTAAATTCATGCTATCAGAAACGGGGGTTGGACAAGAGCCAACTCCTACTGCTGTTAAAGTTACAATTACAGTTCCAGAAGCACCTGAATTAGGAACAATTACTGGAGTTAATGAATTTTCTGTTCCACCTTGAATGGAAGCAGGACCTGAAACTCCCCAAAAGTAAGAGGCAGCATTTTGAACACTTGCTCCCGAAACTGTGAAAGTTCCTGTTTGACAAATAGTACCATCCACTCCAGCATTTACAATTGGTTTTGGAATAATAGTTACAGTTATTGGTCTAGTTACATTAGAACAACCACCCAAACCATTAGCAGTTAATTCTAGTGTTACCAATCCCGTTTGTCCTGCTGCTGGAGAATAAATAGTAGCTAAATCATTTACAACTGAAAATGTACCTTGAGGTGCAGACCAACTTACTCTACCGCTATTAACAGCAGAAATTTCTGCTGTTGTAAGAGTCAAAGTACTTCCTTCGCAAATTGTTTTGGTAGCAGGAACCGTAATAACTGGCTGAGCAACTATCGTTATTTTCTTAACAGATACCGCATTGGTATTACATTCTGAATATCCTTTAGCAGTTAAAGTTAAAGTTATTTCTCCTATACCAGTAGGACTAATTGTTGGAGTTAATGAAGTTGGATTAGGAATAGTTGCAGGTCCTGATACAGTCCAAAGTAAATCATCATAATGATCTGCTGTTGCATCATTAACAACATAATTTCCTGATCCTTGACACAAAGTTACTGGAGCACCCGCATTAGCAATTGGTTTTTTCAATATCGTAATTTCAGTAAAATCTGAAACTTGACAATTCGATTCGTTGGTTGCTTCAAGGGTAAGCCTAATTGGAGAAGTACTAATTAAATCAGCATCGCCTGGCAAGTACTCTGTAGTCAATTCATCTTTAGCACTAAACTCTCCATCACCACTTGTTCTCCACAAGTATTTGGTTCCGATTGTTGCACCTTCTATAGAACCTTCTAAACTAACGTGATCTTCTTCACAAATAGTTTGATTTAATCCCGCATCAACTTCTTGATCTGGAACTAAATTCAATGTAATAGTTTTAGAAACACTACCTGTACAAGGAGTTAATGACTGAGCAGTTACAGTTAATATAATAGGTTTTCCAGCTAAAATTTCGGCGTAACTAGGAGTGTAAGTTGGATTTTCAATGTTAATATTATCAAAATCACCAAGATTATTACCACTAATTGATTCAGAACTCCAAGTAATAGTACCACTATCTAAAATTGTTATTCCCGATATTTTAAAAGGATCACTTGAACAATTCGTTATATTTTCTACAACTGTAGTAATAGTTGGTTTTTTCTGAACCACAATTTCTTGAGTTACAATTTTTGGCGCACAAGCTGCAGTAGTCCTTGATGTTAATTGTAATTCAAAATTGGAATTATTACTTGCCAATTGATTGAATGTAGCTATTGGAGATTCTCCTCCACTTACAAATGCACCGTGAATTCCATTAATTTCTGTCCATTCTAATGTATTACCATCAGGGTTTAGTGCTGTTGCTGTATACGGTTCTCCTGCACAAGCAGTAGGAACAGAATTGATGGTTGCTGTAGGCGCTTTATCAATATCGATTGTAATTTCATCATAGGTTGATAATGTAGAACACAAAGGATCTGCATATGCGGTTATACGTAAAGTCACAGAATGATTGGCTCTATCGTCGTCACTAAATGTATAAGTCGTATTTGCTTTAGTTGGGTTACCAAAATTACCAGTTCCAATTGGATTAACTCTTGTCCACTCTACTCTATTAGTAGAATCTAAAACTGAATTTCCTAATAAGTCATAAGTTAAGGCTGTACTACATACTGTATCAGTAGTTTTTGATAAAGTTACCACTGGTTTTTGTATCGCTTTTAAAGTAAACTCTTTAAACACTTCACCTAAACATGGGGTTACATTTTTAACACTTACTCTAATTTTAACTTCGTCGGTATCAGGCGCAGGATAAAATTTTGGTGTTTCAGAATTAGCATTTTCTAATCGACCGTTTCCACTAATTATTTCCCAAAGTATCGAGCTTTCATCTGATGAATCTCGATTAGTAAATGTAGCAGATAAGGTTTTTGGATCTAATTGATTATTATTATCAGCATCAATCATACAAACTGTAAGATCATTAGTAACTGTAATTGTAGCTAATGGCTTGATAAGGATTCGAACAGGAGCAGAAACTTTATCCACACAAGGTGCTTTTGGTTTTGCCGTAAGTGTCAAATCTATATATCCATTGTCTAAATCTGTTGCACTTGCAGTAATTTCAGGCTCAAGTACTTTTGTATCACTAATAAATGTATCCGCATCAGAGGAGCTCCATTCGTATTCATCTGCATTTGTAATTTCAGTATTAATAATTTTGATTCTTGGATCATTAGCACAAATTTCAGCTTGTACAGGTATATCAATTGTAGGTGGTACAACAAAAGTAGCCACCATGGTATCTGAAATTTGATTCGATATTTCACCAGAAGGATCTAAAGCAATACATTCTGGTAAAGGCGTTACTTTTAAAGTTAGTGTTACAGAACCAGTTTGATTATCCTCTGGATTATATATAGCTTCTAATTTATCAGTCGAACTCATATCCAATAAACCAGGACCGGTCGCTGTCCATTCTATAGCGCTATAATTTGTTGCAGTTGCATTCAATACTTTAAAAGTAGAATCACAAACATTCACATCTGGACCAGCATTAACTGTAGGTAATTCGACAAAACTTATTTTAAATGATTTAGATTCTGGAGTACTACCACTACATTCTCCATCTGCTTCAGCAGTCAGAGTCAAAGTAATGAAAGGTTTCGTTTTGTCTTCATCTGAAAAGTAATAAATTGGATTCTCAGCACGAGGATATGGAAAATAACCTTTTCCATCAGTTGTTGTCCATTCAAAATCAGCTTCATTGATAACACTTGCTCCAGTTATTGTATAGGAAGTACTACTTTGACAAATTTTTACATCAGCAGGAACTGTGATAACAGGTAGTTTTTTGAAACTAATTACAATTTCGTCCTCATCTTCAGGCTGACAAGAGTCACCATAAGCAGTTAATGTTAAGGTTATAGGTTGTCCACTATCAATATCCGCTTGTGATGGCGTATATTTCATATCGTCTAAAGATGTAGGTTTTTCAATCGTATTAGGACTCCCATTAGATGACCAAACTACTCTATCAGAATTCCATTTTTTCGCAGTTGTGGAGGTATACGATCCGTTTTCACAAATAGTAACATCTGGACCAGCATCTGCAACAGGTTTCTTAATAAATTTAAGTGTAATGGTCTTTTCAGCGAAGGTATTGCACCCTAAATGTCTTTCGGCTGTCAAAGTAAGATTTACAGAGCCATTATCGATATCGGCTTGATTTGGTGTGTAATAATTATAAATATCAGTAGTCTTTAGATCTTCTTCATTTAGGAAAAAACCATCCGTAAGACGTGATGACGAACTCCATGTAAGTTTATTAAAATTCGAGGCTTTAATGTCTAAGTTTACTCCAGTAAGAACAACAGGAACTCCTGCATCAGAACAAACATCTAAACTAGTGGTTAAAGACGTTATCACTGGGTTTTTAGTAATATATATTTCTATAATGCCTTCAACAGATGTAGAACAACCATTAATTGGATTTGCTTTTAAAGTCAATAATACAGACCCTTTAGCTTTATCCAAAGGCCCCGGTTGATAGGTCGGATTAGGAATATCATTACTCGGTATGAATTTACCATCCCCCCCTGACCATATTAAACTACTATAATTCTCTGGATCCGCAGAATCCACATAGTAATCTAACCCTTCACAGATTGTGCGCTGATCATCTGTTCTTAATTCGAAAGTAACTTTTGGTTTGGGTACAATTGTAACTTTGGTTGTTGAATCAGAAGGATCAGTACAAGTTGGACTATCAGGCTGAGCAGTTAATGTAAAGGTAATCGTTCCTGATTCATCTGGATCTGATACATAATTAGGAGACAAAGTAGTTGAATTTTTTAATACACCTTTTCCTAAACCTTTAGTCCAAGATTGAGAAACAGCATTGGAAGCTGATCCACTAAAATAGATAGTTTCTCCCTGACAAATAGTATGATCAGCACCAGCATTAGCTATTGGATTTTTTCTTATGGTAACAGTCATAGTGTCTGTAACATCTGGACAACCAAATTTCTTTCCTTTAATTGTAAATGTTACTGAGCCTAAAGTAATATCCTCAGGACTAAAGGTATATATAGGATTTGGATCTGTGGGATTATCAAAAGAACCTGTACCTGTGGAAGTCCATAAAACTGAATCTGTATACTGAGTCGTTGCACTAACGTTAAATGTGGGTTGCGTTTCGCAAATAGTGGCATTACCTCCAGCTATCACAACAGGATTTGCATTTACTTTATATATTACACTACCATCTACTATTGATCCACACGAATTTTTTGGAGTTACTTCTACAGTAAACGTGATACTTTGGTCTCTGTCTAAAGGTGACGGATTATATATTGGAGAACTAACAGTTGCATCTACAAATTTTCCTTCACCACCATCAATCAACCACTTAATTGATCCTGCATTTTGAATATTGGAATATACATTTACTGGACCTTCGCATACAATTCTTTTTACTCCTAAATCAACTGTGGGCTTTTTAACAATTGTTAAAATCACGCTATCCGTTGCTGGGTTAAAACAAGGACTATTTCCTGTTCCTGAAAGTGTTAGTACAACAGCTAAACCATTGGCTATATCATCTGAACCAGGAGTATAAACTGTATTCAAATCATTCGAATTTGAAAAACTTCCGTTCCCTGAGGTTGTCCAATTTAATGACCCTAAAACAATATTTGAAGCTGAACTTGCTGGTGTAGAAATAGAATATGCTGTTCCTTCACAAATAGTTGCAGTAGCAGGACCAGCGTCAACAACAGGTGGTTTAGTAATCAATACAGAGACTGTATCTGTACTACTATTGGAACAAGTATTCCCTGAAGATGCAATAAGTGTTAATTCTATAGGTCCAACATAATTTTGATCACTTGTACTTGGTGTATATACAGGAATATATGGATTACTTTGATCTAATGACCCTGTAATTCCATTAGGTAAAGTCCATACTAAATTTGATGCATATTTAGTTCCAGTTGCATTGATTTGAACTGAATTTGTTCCACATGTTATTACATCTAAACCAGCATTAGCAATTGGTTTTTGATCAAAAAATATTTTTAAATTTTCTGTAAAATTCTCTGCACAAGCTCCTAATCCAGTTACAGTTAGTTTCAATTGTACATATCCTCTATCAATATCAGAACCGCTTGGAGAATATTTTGGACTTAAAATATTTGGATAATCAAAATCTCCTGTTCCAATCTCTTTAGACCAAACAATAGATGAATTAGTGTAATTAAGTACAGTAGATTCTAATTGAATTGGTTCATCATCTGCATCTTTACACACATAAAATTCTGGCGCACCTACTATTGTAATTACTGGTTTCGGTTGAACCGTTATAGTTACCTGATTGGTATTTTTACATCCAGTTGAAGTAACGGTTTCCTCAACTATATATGCAGTATCAACCACTGGACTGACTCCTGGAAGAGGGTTCGAGTCAGTTGATGTAAATCCTGCTGGTATACTACTCCATTTATAAGTAGAACCTAATTTTGAATTACCTCCAATCGTAATGCTATTTCCTACACAAATAGGTGTATCAGGAACAACTACTGGATTCGGAAGCGGATTAGTTGAAACTGAAAAAGTTCCAGATACAACACATGTATTTGAAATGTCTTTAGGAGAAATTGTAAGTGTAATATCTTCTATAAGCGCTTGGTCAAAAAGAATGGAGATAGTGGAAAGAGTATTATTTGGTAAAATTCTTCTATTAGAAGTCCATTTATACTCGTAATTAGAATCTTCTAATATCTCATCAAACTCCTTGGTTTCTCCTACACATGCTAATTGATTATTAAAAATTGGTACTGGTGGAGTATCTTTAACTAGAATAGTAACTACATTTGAAAAAGCAGAAGAACATAATCCATTCTTAACCTCAACTTTATACTGAGTTGTTTGACTTAAAGCTGGGGCATTATAAGTATCCGTTATATTTGATATGTCATTCCAAGTAACACCATTATTGGTTGATTGTTGCCATTTTACAATTGTTCCAACTTTACTTGATGTATTTAACGTTAGTAAACCTCCAGCAATGTCCCTACATACACCATTATTAGTTGCCGATAAAATTCCTGCAATACTTAGATCATTCACTGTAATTAAAGCAGGTAGAGAATATTCGGGTGCAGAAACACCACTTTGAACCACTACTCTAAAATAATTTAAGGAAGACGTTAAATTTGGTGGCGAATAGTTGGTAATTAAGGATGTATTTGGAATATCATTCCAGGTAAAATTATCTACAGAAGATTGCCATTTGATTACGCTGCCAACATAACCAGTCAATACTAGTCTTGCAGAACTACCTATACAAACAGTAGAGGCGCCATCCACATTTACAATTCCTGCATTTGTTGGTGGATCGACCGTAATTAAAGTAGCTCGCCTTGAACTTTCACAACTATTCTGCGTTTCAGATATATAATAAGTTCCTGACGTAATAGTAGCAGAAGATGCTAATGCTGTACCTCCAGTTGATGATGTATACCATTTAATAGTAGCTGATGGAGCTGGTACCAATTCAGCAGCTATTGCAGGACTTTCAAAAAATTGAGGATTAACTGCTGGGACTGCTGGAGCGACTGGTTGTGAACCAATAATTATATTTGTTGAGCTTGGTGAAACACAACCATCTGAATTTGTAACTGAAAATGAATACGTTCCTGAAGCAAGTCCCGAAATTAATCTTGAACTTACTGAATCAAAAATAATGTCTCCTGTATTAGACGTTAAAGTCCAGCTTCCAGATGGCAAATTAGTTAATGGTACACTCCCTGTAGCTACTGTACAAGTAGGCTGAATTATCGTTCCAACCACAGGTGCAGATTGAATCGGCACTGCAGCTATAGTAACTGGAGCGGTTGGTGAAGAAGTACAAAGTCCATTGGAAACAGTAAAAGTATACGTTCCTGGATCTAAATCTGTAATTGAATAAGTACTTGTTGAATTATTATAAATTTCAGTACCAGAAACCACTGCGGGATTTCGAATTACTGTCCAACTTGTTGTGGGTAAATTATTTAATTGTAAACTTCCTTTAGGAAGAGTACAAGTAGGCGGAACTACAGAACTAATCGTTGGCGTAGAAGGTGTTGGATTAACTGTAACCGTAAAAATTCCTCTAGAACTTTCACAACCATCAATCGTTTGGCTCACGTAATAAGAGGATGATCCAACTGTAGATGTGCTATGATTTGGTGCAGTTGGTGAACCTGAACCACCTGTAGCACCAGAATACCATTTTATTACACCTCCAGTAGAAGGTGTTGCGACCAAAGAAGCTGAAGTAAATTGACAAACGGTAATTGGACTTGAATAAGTTGGAATAGTTGGAATAGCTTTAACAGTTACCTCAATACTTGCTCTTGCACTTTCGCAACTAGTAGTTGGATTATATTGACTTACATAATAAATAGTGGTACCACTTACATTTGTACTTGGAGTAATTGTAGTAAATGCTGTTCCTAATGTAACATCTGTATACCATCTCAAATTATTTCCCGCACTAGCGACAGCACTTAAAGGACTAGCAAATGCATCTTTACAATAACTAATTGCTGAAGCTGTTACAGAGGGAGGATTTGGTAATGCGTTAACTGTTACTGAAATTAAAGACCGGGGACTTTCACAACCAATCGTATTCGTTTCAGTTACATAATATGAAACTGTTCCAGCAGCACTAGTAATTGGTCTTGGTGTATCCGATAAAGCATTCCCTCCTGAAGAAGAAGTATACCAATTCAACGGATTACCAGTTTCTGTAGCTGTTGATAAAACTGAAGCTCCCTCATTTAAACAATACGTTAACGGACTATTTACTGACGGTGCTAACGGTGTTGGATTAACCAAAACATCTATTTGAGTTCTTCCACTTTCACATCCATTTATAGTTTGACTTACATAATAAGGTTTTGTGCCCACAGTAGTTGTAGATGGCTTAAACTCTGTCGAAGAACCTGTACCTCCTGTATCCAATGTATACCACTTCAATGAACTTCCAGTAGCAACTAATGGGCTAGCGGTTTGATTTTGGCAATAAGTTACTGGACCAGTATAGGTTATAGTTGGGTTGGCTGGAATTGAATTTACTATCACTTTAATGTTCGCTCTCGGTCCCTCACAACTATTTAGTGTTTGACTTACAAAATAATTTATTTCTGTTGGACTACTAGTATTGGGGGTTGGAGCTAATGCACTTCCTGAACCTAATGTAGGAACTATGTACCATAGTAATTCTGTTCCTATTGCTGTTAAGGCAGACGTCGTATCTCCAGGACAATAATTTATTGGACTAGTAACAATTGGAGCTGATGGTAAAGCCTTAACTGTAACAGCCAAAAGTGCTCGCGCACTCTCACATCCTTCTACAGTTTGACTTACATAATAATTAGTGGTAACAACATTTGTCGTATTAGTCATTGGAGCCGTTGAAGATCCTGTTCCGCCTGTATCAAAATTATACCAATTCAATGTTCCTCCCGCTGATGCCAATGCAGTTAATGATGTAGATGCCGAATTTTGACATATAGAAAGTGACGAAGTTACCGGTGCTGTAGGAATAGAATTCACTTGAACTGTTGCAGAAGGAGTCGAAAAAGAAGTGCTTTGACAACCCGATAAGGTAACCGATATTAAATTCAATGTTTGATCATTAGTAGCTCCTGCAATATTCACCACAGCAATACCGCTACTGTTTAACACAACATTTGCATTAGATCCAGTTCCTATTCTATAAACTACTGTAGCATTTGCCGTGCCACGAATAGTAAAAGAAGCAACACTTCCAGAGCAAATTGGTGAAGTAGCACTAACCGAAGCCGATGGAATTGGTGTCACTACAATAGCTACTGATTTAGTGTTAACACATCCGTTACTATCAGTTCCAGTAACTGTATAAACAGTATTTGAATTCGGACTAATAGTTGTGCTTGCCAATGGAGAGAATCCTGAACCCCAATCATACGATTGAGCACCCGAAGCTGTTAATGTTGTAGGGGTACCACTACAAACAGTAGTAGTACCATTTATAGAAATTGTTGGTAACGAATTTACTTGAACTACAAACACTTCTGTCTTAGAACATCCATTGGCACCTGTCCCAATAACGGTATAAGTAGAACTTGAAGTCGGATTAACAGTAATCGAACTAGATGAACTTCCCGTATTCCAAGAATAAGAGTTAGCACCAGATACAGTTAGAGTTGTTGATTGACCAAAACAAATTGAACTACTATTTCCTGATGGTGATACTACCGGTAATGGATTTACTGTAATTGTCATTGTGGCTGTTGTTGCACATTGACCTGCAGTTGGCGTAAATGTATAGGTAGTTGTAGCTGTATTATTTAAGGCAGGTGACCAAGTACCTGTGATACCATTATTCGATGTAGTTGGCAATGCTGACAATGTAGCTCCAGAACAAATCGATGCAACTTGTGTAAAAGTTGGAGTTAGATTTGGATTTACTGTGATTGTCATTGTGGCTGTTGTTGCACATTGACCTGCAGTTGGTGTGAATGTATAAGTTGTGGTTGTAGCGTTATTTAAAGCTGGAGACCAGGTACCTGTGATACCATTATTTGACGTAGTCGACAATGCTGTTAACGTTGCTCCTGAACAAATAGCTGCAACTTGAGTAAATGAAGGCGTTACATTCGGATTTACTGTTATTGTCATTGAAGCTGTAGTAGCACATTGGCCTGAAGTTGGCGTGAATGTATAAGTTGTAGTTACTGCATTATTCAATGCTGGAGACCAGATACCCGTTATACCATTAATAGATGTAGTTGGCAATGCTGATAATGTAGCTCCTGTACAAATCGAGGCAATTGGTGTAAAAGTTGGCGTTACATTCGGATTTACTGTTATTGTCATTGTGACTATTGACGCACATTGACCTGTATTTGGCGTGAATGTGTAGGTAGTTGTAGCCGTATTGTTTAAGGCAGGTGACCAAGTACCTGTGATACCATTATTTGAAGTAGTTGGCAATGCTGACAATGTAGCTCCATTACAAATCGAGGCAATTGGTGTAAAAGTTGGCGTTACATTCGGATTAACTGTTATTGTCATTGTGGCTGTAGTAGCACATTGACCTGCGGTTGGCGTAAATGTATAAGTTGTGGTTGCAGCGTTATTCAAAGCTGGAGACCAGATACCCGTGATACCATTAATCGATGTAGTTGGCAATGCTGCTAATGTAGCTCCTGTACAAATCGAGGCAATTGGTGTAAAAGTTGGCATTACATTCGGATTCACAGTTATTGTCATTGTGGTGGTGGTTGCACATTGACCTGCAGTTGGTGTGAATGTATAAGTTGTGGTTGCAGCGTTATTTAAAGCTGGAGACCAGGTACCTGTGATACCATTATTTGACGTAGTAGGCAATGCTGTTAACGTTGCTCCTGAACAAATAGCTGCAACTTGAGTAAATGAAGGTGTTACATTTGGATTAACTGTTATTGTCATTATGGCTGTTGTTGCACATTGACCTGCAGTTGGCGTAAATGTATAGGTGGTTGTAGCTGTATTGTTTAAGGCAGGTGACCAAGTACCTGTAATACTATTATTTGATGTAGTTGGCAATGCTGCTAATGTTGCTCCAGAACAAATTGGTGAAATTGGTGTGAAAGTTGGAGTTACATTCTGATTTACTGTGATTGTAGTTGTAGCAGTAGTAGCACATTGGCCTGCGGTTGGCGTGAATGTATAAGTTGTAGTTACTGCGTTATTCAATGCTGGAGACCAGGTTCCTGTGATACCATTATTTGATGTAGTTGGCAATGCTGATAATGTAGCACCAGAACAAACATTTGATGTTAGTGAAAAGGTAGGAGTAATTTTTATGTTAACGGTTAGTTGAGAAACATTAGAATTAATAGGTGTTCCACTAGAATCTTTAATCTCGCAAGAATAATCACCTACATCAGAGCTCGAAACATTTGTAATATTTAATGTAGCAGTTGTAGCACCAGATACATTTCCCCCATTTACTATATCAGTTCCATTTTTTCTCCATTGGTAAATCAAAGTTCCTGCTCCTTCTGCTGTTACAAAAAAAGTAGCTGGACTACCCGCACAAATATTCTGATTAGGTGCAGACTGTGCTGTTATAATTGGAGCAGCAAATGACCGAGAAACAACTGAGTTGTTAGCACTACTACTTTTAGTATTGAATTTCAAACTCGATTTAGGAAAATCTTTTGAGTGTAATAATGCGTCTTCATTAGAATAAGAAGAAACTCCTATTAATAAAAATAATGTAATAAGAACAGATTGAAACATGTGGGGATTTTTCATACTATTATTTTGTAATTTATTTTAAAAACGAATATGTTCTATTTTCGTCTTTTATATTTTGATATGTTTATCGTTGTTAAATAAACAATTATTAATTTTTTACAATAATGATAACTCCTCAAAAATGACGAGTTTACTCAATAATTTAACTAAATTACTTACAACCTGCGACACTATGGTAGTTTTTACCATTGATTAAAAAAATAGTACGTATAAATTAAAGTTTTTAACAATTTTTTGTTAATAACTCTAAACAAAAAAAGCGTCTTATTCTTACAAATAAGACGCTTTTAAATATTTAAAAAATCAGACTATAAAATATAATCTGTATTAATGAAGTTAGATTCCTTACTATTCAATAACTCTTGTAAAATGGCATTGTTGTAGTCGTTGTCCTTAGAAGCAACGAATGTTCGAATAGAAAACGAACGCAAAGCATCGTGAATACTCAAAGTTCCTACAGCAGAGTCTTTACGGCCGGTAAACGGAAATACATCTGGTCCTCTTTGGCACGAACTATTCAAGTTAACTCGACAAACTAAATTAACCAAAGTATCAATAAGCGGCGCAATTGTTTTAATATCTTTTCCAAACATACTCACTTGTTGTCCATAATTGGATTCCGCCATATCATTCAAAGGTTCTTGAATGTCTTTAAAAGAAATGATAGGCACTACGGGACCAAATTGCTCTTCGTGGTAGACACGCATATTTTTATTAACCGGATATAAAACGGCTGGAAATATAAAGTTGTCGCTGTGCTCCCCTCCTTTTGCATTCAAAATTTGAGCGCCATTTGCTTTGGCATCATCTATCAATTCCTGAATGTAAGCTGGTTTTTCTTTTTCGGGAAGTGGTGTTAACATCACTCCTTTTTCCCATGGATTACCAAAAGACAATGCGTCTACTTTAGCAGCAAAACGAGTATTAAATTCTTGTGCTATCGATTCGTGAACATACAAGACTTTTAAAGCTGTACAACGCTGACCATTAAAGGACAACGAACCTGTAATACATTCTTGAATAGCCAAATCCAAATCGGCATCTGGTAAAATAATCGCTGGATTTTTGGCTTCTAATCCTAAAATCAAACGCAATCTGTTTTTATTCGGATGTTGGTCTTGCAAAGCAATAGCCGAGGTACTATTTCCAATCAAAGCCAAAACACCAACTTTTCCTGATTTCATTATTGGCGAAGCCACTTCTCTACCTCTACCGTAAATAATATTGATAGCGCCTTTGGGAAAACTACTTCTAAACGCTTCCAAAAGCGGAGATAACAATAATACGCCGTGTTTAGCTGGTTTAAAAACTACAGGATTACCCATAATCAAAGCCGGAATCAACAAGGAGAAGGTTTCGTTTAGAGGATAATTGTAAGGTCCAAGACACAAAACTACTCCTAAAGGTCCTCTTCGCACCATGGCATGAATGCCTTGCACTTTACTAAAATGAGCACTTCTACTATTTAACTCTTTTAAACTATCAATCGTATCGTAAATGTACTCCACCGTTCTGTCAAATTCTTTTTCAGAATCGCCAAGGGTTTTTCCAATCTCCCACATTAATAATTTCACTACTTCGGCACGAGTGTCTTTCATTTTGGTTACAAAATCTTCCATACACTTAATGCGATCCCCTACTTTCATAGTAGGCCACAAACCTTGACCGTTGTTGAAGGCTAAATCAGCTGACTCAACTGCTTCCATAGCTTCTTTTTCTCCCATAGCCGGAATCGTACCTAACAAAGTAGGCGCATAATCTGCTGTAGAAGAAATAGTCGAATAAACCGGTGTAGTTACGCCAGTCCATTTTTTTAATTCGCCATTAACCAAGTACGTATCTTGAGTAAATAGAGAAGTAATTTGAAATTCTTGAGGAATTGTACTCATAATATGTTGTTGTGTTGTTGTTTAGTAATTTAGGGTTCGACAATATCGCCATCCCATTCTATGATACCACCTAATAAATTATAAATGTTTTCAAAACCCATTTCGTTCATAATCGCACAGGCATTAGCGCTTCTAGCTCCAGAACGACAATAAACATAGTAGTTTTTGGATTTATCTAATGTTTCTAAATCAGCAACAAAACCTGCTCCTTGATGAAAATCATAATTGATGGCTCCTGCAATAAACCCTTCGTCAAATTCCATTGCTGTTCTTACATCAAGTATCACAGCATTATCGTCAGACTCAAATTGAGCAATCCAATCTTCTTGTGTTAAATTCATATCAAATAATTTTAATTTTTGTAAAAATACGATGTTTTTAGCAAACAATAAATGAGACAGTTACGAATTGAAAAGTAATTTCACGAAAACGTTTTCCAGTTTTCATTATTGTTATTAAATAGTGCTTTAGGAAGAATTATTTTTAAAAATGAGTAATCAATTTAAATGAATAACGAGTCCAACCATCAACTTTTAAGAACAAATATTGGGAATTAATATTTTCAATACTGTGACAAATGTTACATTTGTTATGATTCTAAAGGTTCATTTTTGTAATTAAAATTTGGAACATCATGGAAGACTTAAAATGTTGTGTGACTTCTTGCGACAAGCCTTTAGACCAAGCCTATTGGGATGCCCAATACAAAGCGAAAGCTACAGGTTGGGATTTAGGTACAGTTTCCCCTCCTATCCAAGAACTAATTGATACTATTGAAGATAAAAATAGTGCCATTTTAATTCCTGGTGGTGGTAACTCCTATGAAGCAGAATACTTACTACGTCAAGGTTTTACCAATATAACTGTAATTGACATTGCGCCCACTTTAATAGAAGTACTACAACAAAAATTTGTCAATCACCCAAATGTCAAAATCATTTTAGGCGACTTCTTTGAACACCAAGGACAATACGACTGGATCATTGAACAAACTTTTTTCTGTGCGCTTCCGCCAACGATGCGACCAAAATACGTTTGGAAAATGCACCAATTGTTAGCGCCTAAAGGAAAAATTGCGGGATTGTTGTTTAATCGCGAATTTGAAGAAGGACCTCCTTTTGGTGGCAATAAAGTGGAATATATCAATTTATTTTCAGGCGCTTTTACTATTCTAAAAATGGACGTTTGTACCAATTCGGTTGTGCCAAGAGCCAATTCAGAATTGTTTATTGAATTAGAAAAAAACACCGCTACCGAAGTTCGTTTATACACATTTGAAGGCATCACTTGTAGCGGTTGTAAAGCAACTGTTTCTGAAAAAATAGCCGAAATTGACTCTGTACTAAATGTCAATATGAACACTAATTTCTCAGAAGTGCTTATCGCAAGTAAAAAAGAAATCGTCTTACAAAAATTACAAGACACGGTTTCCTATGATGAAAAATATAAAATTATAAAAGCGAATTACTAAACTATGAAAAACTTACTTTTAACCAATTGGCATTTAATGCGCTGGGTACGTTTGGCTTTTGCCATTTTTCTTTTCAGTCAAGCCTATATTTTGAGAGAATGGGGATTTGTGGCTTTTGGAGCCTTCTTCTTGATCCAAGTAGTGTTTAATATGGGTTGCGGACCTAATGGTTGTGCTGTACCCAATTCAAAAAAATAAATTATGGGAAATTTTAATCAAATTATTCAATCAGACAAACCAGTATTAGTAGACTTTTTTGCTACATGGTGCGGGCCTTGCCAAATGTTAGGCCCTATTTTAACTGAGGTAAAAACCAATTTAGGCGAACGCATCTCCATCATCAAAATTGATGTCGATAAAAACCAAGCCGTAGCTGCTCAATATCAAGTTCGCGGAGTGCCAACCATGATTTTATTTCAAAATGGTAAACAATTATGGCGACAATCAGGGGTGCTTTCTAAAGAAGACCTAATAAAAGTAATCCTTGAAAAAAGCAACTAATGACTAAGAAAGCCTTACTCCTAACCGGTATCGGAATTGCCATTGGCGCCCTTGCCGGTTATGCTTATTATTTTTATGTAGGTTGTGCTTCTGGTACTTGTGCTATTACTTCAAAACCACTCAACTCCACACTCTATGGAGCACTTATGGGCGGATTAATTTTCAATATGTTTGTGAAGGAGACTAAGAAGTAACTACAACCTCCCCTTCAACTCCAGCGCATCAATATCACTGTGCGAAGCATCATAGACTGATTTTCCTTCTTTAATCAAAAGCAATTGCGGTGATTGGTGGTAGACATCAAAACGAGTCGCAATTTCCTGCGAGATATCCCTGTGGTTTAATAAGTCTAGAAAATACGGAGTTACACTGCCTTCCAAATCAAATTCATTCTCAAATTGTTTCAACGCCATGCGACTAATACTACAACGCGTACTGTGTTTAAAAATCGCTACCGATTGCTGGTGAGACAATTCCATAATCTCGTTCAATTGTCCCAAATCAGTCAAAGGAATCCAATTGATTTTGGATGCATTGGTATTTTTGTTTTCTGAATCTCCAAAAATAGAAGTAAATAAAGTCATTTTGTCGGTTTTTAAGTCATTTTGTCGGTCGTAAACCCTTGATATACGTCAAATTGTCGTAAATTTAGGTATGGAACAAGAATTGACGAATTTTCTTCAAAGTTAATTATTTAACCCCAAATACGACTTTAAAAAAAGACAAAAATGAACATCAATAAATTTACCACCAAATCGCAAGAGGCCATCCAACTTTCGCAACAAATCGCGCAAGGATTGGGTCAGCAACAAATCGAAAACGAGCATATTTTCAAAGCGCTTTTAGAAGTCGATGAAAATGTAACGCCTTTTCTATTAAAAAAACTAAACGTGAATGTGGCGCTTTTCAAACAAATTTTGGAAAGTACCATTCAAAATTTTCCAAAAGTTTCGGGTGGCGATATTATGTTATCCAGAACAGCTAACGCTACTTTGAACGAAGCTGAAATCTTGGCTGGAAAAATGAACGACGAATTTGTTTCGGTTGAACATTTGGTATTGGCAATTTTTGGTTCCAAAAGTAAAATTGCCCAAATTTTAAAAGACCAAGGCGTAACCGAAAAAGGACTAAAAGCGGCTATTGAAGAAATGAGAAAAGGAGAAAGAGTTACCTCTGCCTCTGCCGAAGAAACCTACAACGCCTTAAACAAATATGCCAAAAACCTGAACGATTTAGCCCGAAGCGGCAAATTAGATCCTGTTATTGGTCGTGATGAAGAAATTCGTCGTGTGTTGCAAATTCTAACCCGTAGAACCAAAAACAACCCAATGCTTGTGGGCGAACCTGGTGTGGGAAAAACTGCTATTGCAGAGGGATTAGCGCACCGAATTGTAGATGGTGACGTACCTGAAAATCTTAAAGATAAAATTATCTTCTCTCTTGACATGGGTGCTTTGATTGCGGGTGCTAAATACAAAGGTGAATTTGAAGAACGTTTAAAATCAGTGGTAAAAGAAGTTACTGCTGCCGACGGTGACATTGTACTTTTCATTGACGAAATTCACACTTTAGTAGGCGCTGGCGGTGGCGAAGGAGCTATGGATGCCGCTAATATTCTTAAACCAGCTTTGGCGCGTGGCGAATTGCGTGCGATTGGTGCAACTACTTTGGACGAATACCAAAAATATTTTGAAAAAGACAAAGCGCTAGAAAGACGTTTCCAAAAGGTAATCGTAGAAGAACCCGATACCGAAAGTGCGATTTCTATCTTGCGTGGGATCAAAGAAAAATACGAAACCCACCACAAAGTGCAAATCAAAGACGAAGCTATTATTGCTGCTGTAGAATTATCACAGCGTTATATTACCAATCGTTTTTTACCTGATAAAGCCATCGATTTAATGGACGAAGCGGCTTCTAAATTGCGAATGGAAATCAATTCAAAACCCGAAGAATTGGACGTTTTGGATCGAAAAATTATGCAATTGGAAATTGAAATTGAGGCCATCAAACGCGAAAAAGACGAAAGCAAGTTGAAAGTCTTGGGAATGGAATTAGCCAACTTAAAAGAAGACCGCAACGAGATTTATGCCAAATGGAAATCGGAAAAAGATGTGGTAGATAACATCCAAGCCGTGAAAACTGAAATTGAAGACTTCAAATACGAAGCCGAACGTGCCGAGCGTGATGGCGACTATGGAAAAGTAGCCGAAATTCGTTATGGAAAAATCAAAGAAGCCCAGGAAAGTTTGGATATTTTAGTCAAACAATTACAAGAAAATCAGTCGGGAACTTCTTTGATCAAAGAAGTCGTTACCCGAGAAGATATTGCCGAAGTAGTAGCCAAATGGACTGGAATTCCGGTAATGAAAATGCTGCAAGGCGAAAGAGAAAAACTCTTGCATTTGGAAGCCGAATTGCACAAACGTGTGGTGGGTCAAGAAGAAGCTATTGAAGCGGTAAGTGATGCCGTTCGTAGAAGTCGTGCCGGTTTACAAGACATGAAAAAGCCTGTGGGTACTTTCCTTTTCTTAGGAACAACGGGGGTGGGTAAAACGGAATTGGCGAAAGCCCTGGCCGAATATTTATTTGACGATGAAAACGCCATGACCCGAATTGACATGAGTGAATACCAAGAACGCCATTCAGTAAGTCGTTTGGTGGGTGCGCCTCCAGGATATGTGGGCTATGACGAAGGCGGACAATTGACTGAAGCCGTTCGTAGAAAACCCTACTCTGTGATCTTGTTAGACGAAATTGAAAAAGCGCATCCGGATACCTTTAACATCTTGTTACAAGTCTTAGACGAAGGACGTTTGACGGATAACAAAGGACGCTTGGCCGACTTCAAAAACACGATTATCATCATGACATCGAATATGGGTAGCCAAATTATTCAAGAAAAATTCGAAAACTTGAAAGGCGGAATTGAAGCGGCAACAGAAGCAGCTAAAGTAGAAGTGTTAGCCTTATTGAAACAAACCGTACGACCTGAATTCATCAATCGTATTGACGAAATTGTAATGTTTACGCCTTTGACTCATGCTAATATTGCTCAAATTGTAGGCTTACAATTAAAATCGGTTACCAAAATGTTAGCGCAACAAGGCATTACCATGGACGCTACTCCTGAAGCAATAACCTATTTATCTCAAAAAGGATACGATCCGCAATTTGGAGCCAGACCCGTAAAACGTGTTATTCAAAGGGAAGTATTAAACCAATTATCTAAAGAGATATTGGCAGGTACCATCAAAACCGAAAGTATCATTCTTTTAGACGCCTTTGACGGACAATTGATCTTTAGAAATCAAGGCGAATTGGTTTCATAATTGAAAATGCAATCCATTTGGGCTAAAATTCAAATTAAAAAAAATGAACCACATAGAAACATAGATTTATGATTCACAGTTAAAGAATGGATAGAAATAATTCTATTCTTCACATAGATTAGCTATGTGAAAAGTAAAATGCCTATCCGAATCTTTTAAATACACTGCAATTCTATGTCTCTATGTGGTTAAAAAAAATGAACCAACAAGTCTACAACCCATACTAAATTTAACAAAAAAGCGAGAAAAATATATTTTTTTTCTCGCTTTTGTATTTGGTAAATAGAATAACCTTTCTATATTTGTAAACACATAAACAGAATATGATAACGAATACAAACAATACTTGGTGGTGGAATAATTTACGTCAGTCGTCGTGAACAAAGCTCCTATAGTAGTACTATAAATATACAAGGCTTGTCATCACGACAAGCCTTTTTTCATATCCTTAAGCAGGCTAATTATAACATTTTAAAAAAGACCATTTTGAAATCTTTTATTTTAAATACAAAATACAAACAAATCCTTGCCGATACCATTACGCCGGTGAGTGTGTACTTGAAAATACGCGACAAATTCCCGAATAGTTTGCTTTTGGAAAGTAGCGACTACCACGGAAACGACAATAGTTTTTCCTACATCTGTTGCAATCCAATTGCAGCTATCAAAATTGAAAATGAAACGATTTCAAAAAATTATCCTGACGGAAGTACTGAAAAAATAGCTATCGATACTATAACTGATATTCCTGCGGTAATTCAGGAGTTTTCAGGGCAATTTGAATCTGAAAAGAATGATTTTAAGTTTATCAATAATGGCTTATTTGGTTACATTTCGTATGATGCCGTGCGTTATTTTGAGAAAGTAAACATTGCCAAAAAAGAAAACAGCAATACCATTCCTGATGTGTATTATGCGGTGTACCAAAACATTATTGCAATCAACCATTTCAAAAATGAGGCCTATATTTTCTGTCATAGTTTGGATGGAAAAAACAATATTGCAGAAATAGAACAATTACTACAATCTAGAAATATTGCTTCCTACTCATTTACAAAAAACGGCGAAGGTTTTTCGAATTTAACCGATGAGGAGTTCAAGCTTAATGTGGCTTTAGCCAAAAAACATTGCTATCGTGGTGATGTGTTCCAATTGGTTTTATCCAGACGTTTTACGCAAGGATTTAAAGGTGACGAATTCAATGTGTACCGCGCGTTGCGAAGCATAAACCCTTCCCCTTACCTCTTCTTTTTTGATTATGGCGATTTTAAAATATTTGGTTCGTCTCCCGAAGCTCAAATCATCGTGAAAGACCGAAAAGCAGAGATTCATCCTATTGCGGGAACATTCAAAAGAACAGGCGATGATGAAAAAGATGCTGGTTTAGCCAAACAATTATCAGAAGACAAAAAAGAAAATAGCGAACACGTAATGTTAGTCGATTTGGCTCGAAATGATTTAAGCCGAAACGGTCACGATGTACAAGTAGAAAAATACCGAGAAGTGCAATTTTTTTCGCATGTGATTCATTTGGTTTCCAAAGTTACGGGGCATTTACACGAAAAAGCTTCAACTATGCAGGTCGTAGCAGATACTTTTCCTGCAGGAACTTTGAGTGGTGCGCCAAAACACCGCGCCATGCAGTTGATTGAAGAGTATGAAAAAACCAATCGTAATTTTTATGGAGGTGCCATCGGATTTATGGATTTCAAAGGCAATTTCAATCACGCGATTATGATTCGTACTTTTTTAAGTAAAAACCACCAATTGCATTCTCAAGCCGGTGCTGGAATCGTAGCCAATTCTGATGAAGAAAGCGAGATGCAAGAAGTGTATAACAAGTTAAGAGCCTTAAATACGGCTTTGGATTTGGCAGAAACAATTTAATACAAACAGAATGAAAAAGATACTAGTCATAGACAATTACGATAGCTTTACGTACAATCTAGTCCACTATTTAGAAGATTTAGATTGCGAAGTGACCGTGTACAGAAACGATGAATTTGAGATGGAGGAGATTGCTCATTTTGACAAAATATTATTATCACCAGGCCCTGGAATTCCAGATGAAGCGGGATTATTGAAACAAGTCATTCAACAGTACGGTCCAACCAAAAGTATTTTTGGTGTATGCCTAGGTCAACAAGCCATTGGTGAAGTGTATGGCGGAACGCTTTCGAATTTGAATAAAGTGTATCATGGTGTAGCAACTAACGTTACCAAATCAGTCAATGACGAATTGTTATTTGAAGGATTGGAGAACGAATTTGAAGTGGGACGTTACCATTCTTGGGTGGTAGACGCTAATTTACCGGATTGTTTGGAAGCCACTTCTTTTGACGAAAACGGACAACTGATGTCACTTCGCCATAAAACCTATGATGTTAGAGGAGTTCAATTTCACCCAGAAAGTGTATTAACACCAAACGGAAAAAAAATGTTAGAAAATTGGGTAAAAAGTTAAGTTAGATTGTTAGATAATTTAGATGGTTAGATGATTCGATCTTCCGGTTTTTATAGAAATTATTCAAATAGTATCCATGTGAAAATTGGGATTAAAAAAAACAAAAATCTTTGTGCCTTGGAGCCTTTGCGGCAAAAGAAAAGAAAATAAAAATGAAAAACATACTCAACAGATTAATCAATCACGAAATGCTCTCGAAAGAAGAAGCTAAAAACGTCTTGGTCAAAATATCCAACGGGGAATACAATACAAGCCAAATTGCTTCTTTCTTAACGGTGTATATGATGCGTAGCATCAGTATCGAAGAATTAGCTGGTTTTCGTGAGGCTTTATTGGATTTGTGTATCCGTGTCGATTTATCAGGCTACAACACCATTGATTTGTGCGGTACCGGTGGCGATGGAAAAGATACGTTTAACATTTCGACCTTGGCGTCTTTTGTAGCTGCTGGTGCAGGAATTAAAGTCGCTAAACACGGAAATTACGGTGTTTCCTCAATTTCGGGATCTAGTAATGTGATGGAAAAAATGGGAATCAAATTCAGTAATGAAGCTGGTTTCTTAGAAAAATGTATGGAAAAAGCAGGTATCTGTATTTTGCATGCACCACTCTTCCATCCCGCTATGAAAAATGTGGGACCGATTAGAAAAGAATTGGGGGTAAAAACCTTTTTCAATATGTTGGGACCCATGGTAAATCCAGCTTTTCCTCAGAATCAGTTGGTGGGAGTTTTCAATTTGGAATTGGCTCGAATGTATGCGTATTTATATCAAAACACCGATAGAAATTTTACGATTTTACATTCGCTTGACGGTTATGACGAAGTATCGTTAACTTGTCCAACGAAATGTATTACCAATACCAAGGAACTGATGCTGAATCCAGACGATTTTGGCGTTCGTATTTTGTCACAAACCGAAATTGAAGGCGGTAAAACCATTGAAGCGTCAGCACAATTATTTACCAATATTATTTCAGGAAAAGGAACCGAAGCCCAAAATAATGTAGTCTGCGCCAATGCGGCTATGGCTATTGCTACGGTAACACAATGCAGTCCGCTAGAAGGATTTGAATTAGCTAAAGAGAGTTTGTTCTCAGGAAAAGGATTGCAAGCCCTACAAACGTTACAAGAATTAAGTAAATAAAACACGAATTGCGCGAATTAGCACAAATGAATTAAATATCAATTTTTAACCTTTGCGCATTAGCGCCTTAGCGGCAAAAAAAATGAACATATTAGATAAAATCATACTAGACAAACGAAGAGAAGTAGTACTCAAAAAATCGATTATTCCAGTTTCACAATTGGAAGCTTCGGTGTTTTTTGAAAGACAAACTATTTCGTTGAGCCATAGTTTACGCAACAGTAGTTCTGGAATTATTGCCGAACATAAACGTCGTTCGCCTTCCAAAGCCGAAATCAATTACGGTTTTACCGTTGAAGAAGTAGTCAAAGGCTATGAAACAGCGGGTGCTTGTGGTATTTCGGTTTTAACGGATGGAAAGTATTTTGGTGGTTCTTTGGACGATTTGTTATTGGCAAGAGCCACAGTCAATATTCCGCTATTGCGAAAAGAATTCATTGTGGACGAATACCAAATTTTGGAAGCCAAAGCCCATGGTGCCGATTTGATTCTGCTAATCGCGGCGGTTTTGAGCCGAGAGGAAATCAAAAGTTTGTCTGAATTTGCACATGGTTTAGGATTAGAAGTCCTTTTGGAAGTCCACAATCAAGAAGAATTAGAAAAATCGATTATGCCAAGTTTGGATATGATTGGAGTCAATAACCGAAATTTAAAAACTTTTGAAGTGAGTTTGGATTTCAGTAAAGAATTGGCTGCTCAAATTCCGAATGAATTTGTAAAAGTGTCCGAAAGCGGTATTTCGTCTATCGAAGCGATAACCGAATTAAAACCGTATGGATATCAAGGTTTTTTAATTGGTGAAAACTTCATGAAAACGGATAATGCCGGTAAGGCGGCAAAAGAATTTATAGCACTATTGTAATAACACGAATTAAAAATAGCTTTGTGCCTTAGCGTCTTAGCGGCAAAATAAATATGAAACTCAAAATCTGCGGCATGAAATACCCCGACAATATTCTCGAAGTAGGATCACTCCTACCCGATTATATGGGCTTTATATTCTGGGAAAAGTCGGCTCGCTATTTTGATGGAGCACTACCAAATTTACCGCAAAGCATTAAAAAAACAGGAGTTTTTGTCAATGCTAGTCAAGAAGATATTGTGGCAAAAGTAAGCCAATACGATTTACAAGCGGTTCAATTACATGGACATGAGTCGGTGACATTTTGCCAAGAGTTAAAAGAATATCTTGGAAATTCAATTGAAATTATCAAAGTGTTTTCGGTTGATTCCGAATTTGATTTTAACGAATTAAAACCTTTTGAATCGGTATGTGATTATTTCCTCTTTGATACCAAAGGAAAATTGCCTGGAGGTAACGGAACGACTTTCGATTGGAAAGTGCTTGAAAAATATCCATCGCAAAAACCCTTCTTTTTAAGTGGCGGAATTGGATTAGATGAAATCGATTTGGTCAACGAAATAGTAAAAACCGATTTACCCATTTACGCCATTGATGTAAATAGTAAATTTGAAATCGAAGCGGGATTAAAAGACAAAGAAAAATTAGATCGTTTTAAACAAAAAATAAACTTTTAAATAAGTACAACCATGAGTTACAACGTCAACGAAAAAGGCTATTACGGAGAATTTGGAGGAGCATATATTCCAGAAATGTTATATCCCAATGTAGAAGAATTGCGCCAAAATTATTTAAAAATCACAGCCGAACCTGAGTTTCAAGCTGAGTTTGACGATTTATTGAAAGAATATGTGGGTCGCCCTACTCCGCTTTATTTCGCAACACGATTATCTGAAAAATACAATACCAAAGTCTACTTAAAAAGAGAAGATTTGTGCCATACAGGAGCGCATAAAGTAAACAATACCATTGGTCAAATTTTATTAGCCAAACGTTTGGGTAAAAAGCGAATCATTGCCGAAACAGGCGCAGGTCAACACGGTGTGGCTACGGCAACCGTTTGTGCTTTGATGGGCTTGGAATGTATTGTGTACATGGGCGAAATTGATATCAAGCGACAAGCACCCAATGTAGCTCGTATGAAAATGTTAGGCGCAGAAGTACGACCGGCCATGTCGGGATCTCGTACCTTAAAAGACGCAACAAACGAAGCCATTCGCGATTGGATTAACAATCCAGTTGATACGTATTATATCATTGGTTCTGTAGTGGGACCTCATCCTTATCCTGATATGGTGGCGCGTTTCCAATCGGTGATTTCGAAAGAAATTAAAAGCCAATTATTGGAAAAAGAAGGGAAAGAAAATCCAGACTACGTGATTGCTTGTGTGGGTGGAGGAAGTAATGCTGCAGGCGCCTTTTACCACTTTTTGGATGAAAAAGAAGTAAACATTATTGCCGTTGAAGCAGCAGGTTTAGGAGTGCATTCAGGTGAAAGTGCTGCTACTTCCGCTTTAGGAAAAGTGGGCGTAATTCATGGAAGTAAAACTTTATTGATGCAAACACCTGACGGACAAATTACCGAACCCTACTCTATTTCAGCAGGATTGGATTACCCGGGTGTTGGACCGATGCACGCGAATTTATATGCTACAGGCAGAGCGCAATTCATCTCAATCACCGATGAACAAGCGATGCATTGGGGATTGGAATTGTCTAAATTAGAAGGTATTATTCCGGCAATTGAAACGGCTCACGCCTTTGCGGTTTTGGACGAAATGAAATTCAAACCAAACGATGTTGTCGTAATCAATCTTTCGGGACGTGGCGACAAAGATTTGAATACTTATATTGATTATTTTAAATTATAGCAATGTACGAGGTACGATATACGAGGTACGATTTTCGATATTAGATGTACGAAGTACGATATGCGAAGTACGATATTGGAAATATAATATAAAATATAACACCTTAATTTGACATTTAAAGCCCCCAAATCTTATGAAAGTAGTAATGCTAAATCGAACTAAAAAGTTTGCAATTGATTGTTGGATTCTATGTAGTAAATTACCCAAAACTAGAGAATACAATGCTTACGTAAACCAACTTATTCGTTGTTCAAGCTCGGTAGGCGCTAATTATAGAGCAGTACAAAGAGCAAAATCGGCCCCAGATTTTATAAATAAATTAAAAATCGTTGAAGAAGAAGCTGATGAAAGTCATTTTTTTCTTGAACTCATTCAAGATATTACAATGATAGAACAAATTGGATTGAATTCGGAAATTGAATTCCTTTTAAAAGAAGCAAATGAAATTACCGCTATCATTGTTTCATCATTAAAAACAGCAAGAATTAATAACTCAAAATAACAAAATAAACTATACGACCAGTCGTACATCGTATATCGTAAATCGTAAATTATATGAATCGGATAAATCAAAAATTACAAGAAAATAAAAAAATATTATCTATCTATTTTTCATCGGGATACCCAAGCCTGAATGATACGGTACAAATCATTCAAGATTTAGAAAAAAGTGGAGTCGATATGATCGAAATTGGATTGCCTTTCAGCGATCCTTTAGCTGATGGACCAACCATTCAAGCCAGTTCTACTCAAGCTTTGCACAACGGAATGACTACTCAGGTGTTGTTTGACCAATTGAAAGACATTCGTAAAACAGTTTCAATTCCGTTAGTGATTATGGGGTATTTTAACCCGATGTTGCAATATGGTATTGAAGATTTCTGTAAAAAATGTGCTGAAATTGGCATTGACGGATTAATCATTCCGGATTTACCCGTAGATGTCTATGCAGAGGAATACAAAGCTACTTTTGAAAAGTACGGACTTATCAATGTGTTTTTAATTACACCGCAAACATCTGTCGAACGCATCCGTTTTATTGATAGCGTCTCTGACGGGTTTATCTATATGGTGAGTTCAGCCAGCGTTACAGGTTCGCAATCGGGATTTGGAAATACACAAGAAAACTATTTCAAACGTATTGCCGATATGAATTTGAAAAACCCACAAATCATTGGTTTTGGAATCAATAATGCAGAAACCTTTAATCAAGCGACACAATTTGCCAAAGGCGCCATTATTGGAAGTGCTTTCATTACGCATTTAACCCAAAATGGCACTGGAAAAATTGAAGAATTTGTGAAAGAAATTCGATAGCCAGCTTCTCTCTATTTTATAAAAATGACCTTAATCAAGGTCATTTTTTTTATTTATAATTATTAAGTAGCTGAAAGCTTTACGCATTCAATTATCTGTTAAAATAGTGTTAAACAAAAATTAAACAACTGTTTAATTAAACAGTTGTTTAATTTTGTAATAGCTAAAAAAATAGTGACTTGAAACGCAATTTCACCGAGAAACAAATTCAAATTTTAGAAGTAGCCGAAATCTTATTTGCAGAGAAGGGTTTTGACGGTACTTCTATTCGCGATATTTCGAAAGTAGCAAAAATAAATATTGCTATGATTTCGTACTATTTTGGGTCAAAAGAACGTTTATTGGAATCATTACTTTTCTATAGGACATCAGATTTAAAAAATCAATTGGATCATTTGATTCTAGAAGAATTAGAACCTATTGACAAAATCAATAAGTTGATCGAATTGTACATCAACCGAATTAATAAAAACAAAGGGATTTATCGCATCATACATTTTGAATTCAATTCGGAAAAAAGAGCCAAAAGTCTGTCGGCATTTTCAGAACTAAAAAAAGGAAATTTAAAAACACTTGAAACCATTATTGAAGAAGGACAGAAAAAAGGCGTATTTAGAAAAGAGGTGGTAGTACCATTGCTCACTCCTACTATTCTAGGAACTTTTTTTCACTTCCAAATGAACAAACCTTTTTTTGAAGAAGTCCTGCAGCTGAAAACTAAAGAATCCTTTGAAAATTATATTACAACAGAATTAACACATCATATACAACAAACCATAAAAGCGCTACTAATACATGAAGAAAATTAATCGATTCTTGCTCTTTGGACTATCCTTACTGGGGATAACTGCAATTGACGCACAAGAAAAAAGAAGTTTAACACTAGACGAAGCCATTCATTTAGCTTGGGATAAAAGCAATGAAGTGGGATTGGCGAATGCCAAAGTAAGCTCTAAAAAATACGAGTTACAATCGGCTAAGAACAATCAATACCCTGATTTTAGAATTTCGGGGCAATACCAACGCTTAGCCAATGCTTCTATCAATTTAAAAGCAAATCAAAACAATTCTTCTACAACAGCTCTTCCGGTTGTGGACCAATTAATGATTGGACAAGCAAATGCTACACTACCCATTTTTTCTGGTTTCAAAATGCAGAATAGTGTACAAATGCATGAAAATTTGTATGAAGCCGAAACTGCTTCAGCTGCACACACCAAAGAAGAAGTGGCGATGAAAGTCATCAACTATTATGCTAGTTTATTCAAAGCTCAGAAAACTGTTGGGATTTTGAAAGAAAATCAAAAGAGTGCAGAACAGCGTGCGTTTGATTTTAGCGAACTAGAAAAAAATGAAGTCATTGCTCGAAATGATTTATTGAAAGCACAATTACAAGTTTCTAAAATTAAATTATCAATTGATGAAGCGGTGAATAATGAAAACATCATCAACTATCAATTAATTACTTTGTTGAAACTCCCTCTGGGAACCCAGTTAGAAATTCGCGAAAGTGATTTTGCTAATTTCAAAATGGATAATGTACCCACGAGTGAGCAACCTGCTTTGGAAAATAGAAAAGATTTACAAGCAGTTCAATTGCAAGAAAAAGCAAGCAAAGCCAATATTAAAGTGGCAAAAGCGGGGTATTATCCGTCTATTAACCTCATCGGTGGATATATTGCATTGGATTTGAAAAATGTGGTAACCGTTCAAAACGCGATGAATTATGGGTTAGGATTATCGTATGATTTGAGTTCTATTTTTAAAAATGGAACCGCTGTCAGATTAGCCGAAAGCAAAGCCACTGAAATTCAAAATTCGGAAGCCATGCTAACCGACTATATCAAAGTTGAAGTTCAAAAAGCGATGGAAGAGTATCATTTAGCCATTCAACAAAATGAAGTGTACGGACAAGCTGTTGCACAATCTTCAGAAAACTATCGTATCATTAAAGATAAATACGATAATGGATTAGCCGATACCAATGACTTATTGGAAGCCGATGTAGAACAACTAAGCGCCAATATCAATAAAACATTAGCGAAAGCCAATATCATTCAAAAATACTACGCCTTGCTTAACGCAACAGGGCAATTAACAAGCACTTTCACTATTTCAAAACTATAATCAACACCTGACATGGAAAAGAAAAATACCAATAAAAAGTTCATCACTATATTTTTAACATTAATCATTGTAGGTGGTTCTTATGGGACATACAAATACTTGCACGCGCAATCTCACGAACTGACAGATGATGCCCAGATTGAGAAAAAAATGAATCCAATCATCCCAAGAGTTTCTGGATATGTGGATAAAGTGTATGTGAAAGACAACGACTTTGTAAAAAAAGGCGACACGTTATTTACGATTGACCAAAGAGATTTTAAAATTAAAATTGAAGAAGCTAATGCTGCCTTAGTAGCTGCCGAAGGTAGTTTTGAGGTATCGAAAGCTGACATTAGTGGTTCATTAGCTAGCGTTGCTGTTTCTGACGCTAACGTTCAATCAGCAAGCGGAAATATTGAAGCGGCTACTATTCGTTTAGGACGCTTGACAAGTGATTACAACAGATACAACAATTTGTACAAAAATCATTCGATTACCAAACAACAATACGAACAAGCTTTAGCAGCAAAACAGGAAGCTGAAACGCAAGTGCGCATTTTGCAACAACAACAAAAAGCATCTAGCTTCCAAAAATCGGTTATTGAAGCCAAATCAAAAGTATCTAACAAACAAACTGAAGTGGCTGCTGCCAATATTAAAAGAGCGCAAGCACAATTAGAAGCAGCTCAATTGAATTTGACCTATACTGTAGTCACTGCAGCAATTGACGGACAAGTGTCTAAAGTTGATATTCAACCAGGACAATTGGTACAAGCAGGACAATCGTTGTTCCAAATCATCAATAATGCTTCGGCTTGGGTAATTGCTAATTTCAAAGAAACGCAATTGAACAAAATGGTAGAAGGACAAAAAGTAACTATCAAAGTAGATGCCTATCCTGATTATGATTTCCAAGGAACCATTACTTCTTTTTCTCCTGCAACAGGAGCACGTTTTTCATTACTTCCTCCTGATAATGCGACCGGAAACTTTGTAAAAACAATCCAACGTTTGCCTGTGAAAATCAGCTTGGACGCGACTAATGATCCTGAAAAAATTAAATTATTACGTCCAGGTATGAATGTGGACGTTGACGTACATTTAAAATAAAATGGTACAAGCAGACGATTTAGTAGAATACGGCTATAGACGTGTAATTATTACCATTACAGCGGTACTTTGTGCCTTGCTCGAAATTGTAGATACCACTATTGTCAACGTGGCGCTAACCAATATGCGAGGAAGTCTTGGAGCAACCTTAAATGATGTGGCTTGGGTAATTACCGCGTACGCTATTGCGAATGTAATTGTCATCCCGATGACGAGCTGGCTTTCGCAACAATTTGGAAGACGAAATTATTTTGTGGTTTCCATCATCATTTTTACTACCGCATCATTTTTATGTGGTAATGCCGGTACGATTTGGGAACTAATTATTTACCGATTCATTCAAGGCTTGGGTGGTGGAGCGTTATTAGTAACAGCTCAAACTATTATTACCGAGAGTTATCCAGCAGCTAAACGTGGAATGGCACAAGCTATTTACGGAATGGGAGTTATTGTTGGTCCAACTTTAGGGCCGCCATTAGGAGGCTATATCGTAGATAATTTTTCTTGGCCTTACATTTTTTACATCAACATTCCAATTGGAATTGTAGCGGCTATTTTAGCGTTTACTTTTGTAAGAAGCCCAAAATACGGTGAAAAGTTAAAAGCAAATCAAGTCGATTGGATAGGAATTTTCCTTTTGAGTGCTTTCATTGGTTCGCTACAATATGTTTTAGAACACGGTCAACAAGACGATTGGTTCAACAATACTACGATTATAGTTTTGAGTATTATATCCGTTTTTGGATTGCTGTTTTTTGTTTGGAGAGAACTCACTTACAAACATCCTATTGTCAACTTAAGCGTATTAAAAGATGGTAATCTCCGAATTGGAGTTGTCATGTGTTTCATCCTTGGTTTTGGATTGTATGGATCTACCTTAATTATCCCTATTTACACCCAAGCCATTTTAGGCTGGACGGCAACTGATGCAGGTTTGTTATTAATTCCTGGATCAATTACTACCGCTTTTATGATGCCAATAATTGGTAAAATGATTCAAAAAGGTATTCCACAAGGCTATATGGTGGGCGTAGGATTCTTAATTTTCTTCTTTTTTACCTTAATGATGTACGGCCGAATGACTCCTGATACTGGAGAAGAACATTTATTTTGGCCTTTAATCTTGAGAGGAATTGGACTTGGATTGCTTTTTGTACCCATCACTACCCTATCGCTTTCTACCTTGAAAGGACGCAGCATTGGCGAAGGAGCGGCGTTTACAGGAATGATGCGCCAACTAGGAGGATCGTTTGGTATTGCCATTATCACAACTTACATCACACGATTCAGTCAGGAACATCGTGTCAATTTGATTGCTAATTTAGACCCAACTAAAACTAATGTACAGCAACGTATTGCAATGCTTCAAAGAGGGTTTATGTCCAAAGGATATAGCAGCAATGAAGCCTTGAATAAAGCGTATCAAGTAATGGATTATTCCGTGATGAAGCAAAGTACCGTTATGGCTTATATGGATGTTTTTCTATACTTAGGAATCATGTTCCTTTGCTGCATCCCGATTATATTTTTAATCAAAAAAGGGAAAAACAAAATCGATCCTGCCGAAGCGATGCATTAAAATATTATTACACAGATTATGACCTCGGTTTTAGTCTGTGTTTTTTTTTGTTAAAAATCTTAACTCAAATAACTTAAGTAAAACGAAGAATTAATTTAATCTGCGAATCTGTGGTGAACCAATAATTATCTCGTAAAAATCAAATTATTCCCCTTTGATAAGTTGGCATCAAATTGATAGCCTTCGTAGTTGAATCCTTTTAGGTCTTCGATAGTTTCAGCGTTGGTATCAATTATATAACGTACCATCATGCCTCTCGCCTTTTTGGCAAAGAAACTAATCATCTTTAATTTGCCGTCTTTGTAATCTTTAAAGTCGGGCGTAATAACTGGCCCTTTTAGCGCTTTGGTATCGAGAACCGAAAAATATTCATTGCTTGCTAAGTTGACAAACAACTCCCCTTTTTTCAATTCTTTATTCAAAGAAGCCGTTACTGTTTTTTTCCAAAAATCATACAGGTTTTTGCTTTCGCCAATGGGTAATTTGGTTCCCATTTCTAGTCGGTAGGCTTGCATCAAATCCAAAGGTTTTAAAACACCATACAAACCCGACAAAATGCGCAAACGCTCTTGTAACAAGTCCAACTTATCCATCGGAATGGGAAAGACATCCAAACCGTTATACACCTCTCCATCAAAAGCATAGACCGCAGGACGAGAATTAGTAGGATTAAAAGGCGTTTTCCATGCTTTATTGCGTTGCCAATTCAAGTCGGCCAATTTATCAGAAATTGACATCAGCTCTGATAATTCGGTTGGTGATTGTTGTTTCAAAACCGCATGCACTTTTTTAGACTCTTTCAATAAACTCGGTTGAGTGAATTGCGCTGTAGGCAATTCTTTTTCGAAGTTCAACGACTTGGCTGGGGAAATTACTATCTTCATGGTAAACGACGATTAATCTGTGTTTGATTTGAATTCAAAAGTACAAATAGATATACCGAAAATCAAACAAATTTGTCTTGACCTTTTTTACCACATAGAAACATAGAAAATAGAGTTTAAAATAGATCTAATAAGACGCTTCGCTATTCGCATAGCTATTTGGAAAACAACAGTGTTTCTATCTCTTTTTTTATACAAAATTGAGACTATGTTTCTATGTGATTAAAATTAATTTATAAAAAAATATAAAAAATAAGTTGTGTTTTTTTTACCACATAGAGACATAGAAAATAGAGTTTAAAATAGATCTAATAAGACGCTTCGCTCTTCGCATAGCTATGTGGAAAATAACAGTGTTTCTATCTCTTTTTTTATACAAAATTGAGACTATGTTTCTATGTGGTTAAAATTAATTTATAAAAAAATATAAAAAATAAGTTGTATTTTTTTTACCACATAGAGACATAGAAAACTATAGTTTCAAATTAGAACAAAATAGACGCTTCGCTCCTCGCATAGCTATGTGGAAAACAACAGTGTTTCTATATCTTCTTTTATACAAAATTGAGACTATGTCTCTATGTGGTTAAAATTAATTTATACAAAAAGGAAAAACTTTTAGTATTTTTGAAATCAATAATTCTGTTATGGCGACAACAAAACCCAACGACACCGAAGGCGTAAACAAATACATAGCCAACTTACCAGTGGAACAACAAATCGCTTTGGAGCGAGTGCGCCAAATCATAAAAAACACCGTTCCCGAAGCAGTTGAATTCATCAGCTATAAAATGCCTGCTTACCATTTCCATGGTATGATTGGTGGCTTTGCTGCTTTTAAAAACCATTGCAGTTTCTTTCCTTGGAATGCCCAAACCGTAATTGACTTTGATGCCGAACTCAAAGACTTTAAGACCTCAGCAGGAACCATTCAATTCACTCCCGACAAACCAATTCCAGAAGAACTGCTTCAAAAAATTCTGCGCTATCGAGTTGCGGGTAATTTGGAAAAGAAGAAATAGTTTAACAATTGAAAAATGTAACGATTAATCAATTTTCTAATTGTTGTATTAAAAAATTGGAAACAAAACTTCAAATTTCAATTAAAATGTAGTTACTTTGTAATAACTTTTTAAACATCTAAAATTATGGAAACGGCAATAATCAAAATTGGAAACTCCAAAGGGTTGCGATTAAGCAAAACAATTTTGGAAAAATATAACATCAAAGACAAAGTAGAAATAATACTTGAAATGGGGCAAATCATTCTTAAACCTATTGAAACTCCAAGAAAAAACTGGGACGTTTCATTTGAAAAAATGCACCAAGAAGGAGATGACACCCTATTACTTACTGAGGTTTTTGAGGACGAAGATTTTGAAGAATGGAAATAGTACAATATGCAATAGTTCTAGTCAATCTAGACCCAACATTAGGCAGTGAAATTCAAAAAACCAGACCTTGTGTGGTTGTTTCACCCAATGAGATGAACAAACACTTAAATACCATTATCATTGCTCCAATGACTTCTAGTTTGAAAGAATACCCAACCCGAGTAGTAGTGAATCATAATAGTAAAAAAGGAATGATTGCACTTGACCAAATTAGAACCGTGGATAAAAAAAGAATTCTAAAAGTCTTAGGAAAATTGAATAAAACAGAAATTCAATCCACCAAAGAAGTCCTTAAAGAAATGCTAGTAGATTAATGCTACATTAATTCATTTTCAAATTATCTAATTAAACAATTTTCAAATTATCTAATTGTTACATTAAAAAAATTGCTACATTTGAAACTCCCCTGTAACTACCATTTGACCCCAAATCGAATCTCCCTTACAGACAAATAAAATCGAAACGAAATCACCTTGGCATAACCACTCTAGGGAATGATTCGTTTGTATCGTTTTATTTTGGCGCTATTACAAAACAAAAATTAACTAATCTAACTAGTAATTAAGAATAAAACTGTAAAATCCTATTTAGATAGATAATTTTAAATAAGACTTTAAACGAATTGGCGGTAAGTTAATTCGTAAACCGTTAAATATCATATAAATAAATATAACATAATGGATAATCAACAAAAGTTAAGAATTAAAAGTGCAATGATAATTTATGAATTAGAATTAGCATTAGGAAATTATGTTTTACAAAATGATGTGTTAGACAACATAAATGAAGATAGTAAAGAATCAATAATTGACCGAGAAAAGAAGAGAGGAAATGATATTTCAAAAGATAATATAAATCTAATAGTTGAATCTAGTTATTTAGATGAGATTTTTAATTTTGCAATTGACTCAACAGAAGGAACTTCAACAAACAAACACATAACTGATTTAAAACAATTATGTTCTATACTTGGAGTATTTGATATTAGAAATGCAATTAGTCACCCAAACAGAGCTTTTCCTGATTGTTATTGGTTTAGAGCTGCAACAATAGCAAGTGATCCATTAATTGATAAAGTTGGTTTAAATAATGTTAGGAAAGCATTAAATTATGCGATCGAAGAAAATTTAAATATGCCTCCCGAAGATTGGATTACCAATGCTAGTTGGGCGATACCAAATACCTTACCTCAATCTTTTGACCACGAAATAACAGGTTTATTAGGAAGAGAAAAAGAATTTAGAGATTTAGACTCTGTCTTATCTAAAGTTAGGAGTAATTTAATAGCTATTGTCGCGCCAGGTGGAATTGGAAAAACTGCTTTAATTTTGCAGTTTTTAAAAGATTTAAGTTTAAGTCCAAATTGGAGTAATAAAATTAGTTCAATCTTATTTTGTACTTTAAAAAACGAGCGATTAACTGCAAATGGTTTAGAAGTTATAGAAGCTATTAATGGTGTTGAGCAAATAAAAAATTCAATATTTGAAGATTTAAAAAAACTTTATAATCAAGAAGAAATAAATTCATTTGAAGATGCTTGCGAAAAATTACAAAATGAAAAAATCCTCATTTGTATCGATAATCTTGAAACATTACTTATACATTCACAATCTGAGTTTATAGAGTTTAATCAATCTTTACCTATATTTTGGCGTGTATTAGTAACAAGTAGAATTTCAATTGATTCAGCTACAACAGTTCCTTTAGAACCTTTAGTTAAAAGACATGCAGTTAATTTAAGTAGAAATTATCTTAGAAAAAGAGGTGTGAATGATTTTAAGCAAGATGACTTGGAAAAAATTGCTGACGCTGCAAATAACAATCCATTAGCAATCAGATTAACTATTGATTTATACATTAAAGGAATTGATATTTCTCAATCAATGCAAAAATCACAAAAAGATATAGCTTCATTTTCCTATAAAAATTTAATTGAATCATTAAGTAATCATTCAATTTCAATTTTAGAAGCAATTTATGTAATTGGGGATTCAACAAAATCTGAACTGCTTGATTTTCTAGATTTAACAAATGAAGAAATAGCACAATCAATAAATGAGCTATCAAAAACTAGTTTAATTATTAGACGAACTGAAGAATTTGGTAACGATAGTTATAAATTAAGTGAATCAATTAGAGATTTATTATTAATAAACCCAAAAAATATTGAAATCAGAAATCAAATTTCTGAAAGTTTAAAGAAAAGAAAAGAAAAAATTATTGAACAGACAAAAAAAAATCAACAATTAGGCCTTTCAGAATTCGATGAAGAATTTGTATCGACTGAAACAGATACTACTGTTCACGGCCTTATAGTAGATTTAAATAAATTTTTTTCTACTCATTTCTCAAGTAGAAATCACAACGAATTAATTGAACTAAAAACTAGATTCGCTGATTTATTGAGATATAAGTCTAATGATCATCAATTATTATATCATTATTCTAGAATACTAAAAGAATTAAAGGACAAACCAAGTGAATTAGAAATATTATTAAACGCTCAAAAAAACAATCAAAATTCTCCAAGAATTAAAATTGCAATTGCATTACATCATTTCTATAAAAGTGAATATGAAGAAGCACTTTTGGTATTTAAAGATTTAATTAATAAAAAATTTGATGACCCAAAAAATTCATCTAATAAATTTAGTTTTAGTATAACCAAACTTCATTTTTTATGCCTTTTGTTTTTAGGGAAATATGATGAAATTATTACAATTACAGAAAATTGGGAAAATACTCCGGTTTGGAAAGTTATGTACGGTGTTTACAGAGCTTCGGCTTTAAAAAGAAGTGTTGAATTTAGTAGACTTTCTGACGTTGACACAGAGAATACTATTGTGAAATCTATAGAAATATTTGAAAAGATTTTTGTGTCTGAAAGTTATCAAGATGTTGCTTGTATTGAAGCAAATAAATTAATTAAAGAAATTGAAACCCTTTTAAAACAAAAGACATTTAGCGAAAAATTTATACATGTTTGGGTTAATTTTATTTCAATGCACTTTTTTAACATTTTAAGCAGGTTAAAAAACGAAAGTATAAGTTCAATTGAGAATCAAAGATTTTTAGAAAGAATATATAATATTAAACTTAATCCAAATCCTTTACATTCTGTAAAATGGTATGTTTATCAAACAGAAACAACTTATGATACTGATCATATACAAGAGTTAACTCAAAAAGGCTATGTTATTGCACAAGTTTATCATATTCCGGATGATCGTGGTTTTGGTGTTTCAAATTTCCTTTTTGCTGAAGATGAAGAAAAAAACCAATTTTATTTATCAGTGTATAATTTTGACGAAGGTTGGAACAGATGGGGCTTTATAAAACAGGGTACTAAATTGGCAATTAAATATTCTAAACTTCAAACTAACGGTAAACCAACACCAGCAGAAGAAATAGTAGAAATTGAACAATATTAAACATGTAATAACCTTATATCTGTATTTATTCCGCCGCTCTAGAACTAAATCTTTTAGCATGATTAAAAAAAAAAGCCCCGAAAGGGGCTTTTTTTATTCTTCTTCTGCAGTATGCGATTTAGAGTAATTTCTCCAACGTTCCAAACAATCCTTGAAATCGTCTGGCAATTCCGTATCAAAACGCATCATTTCGCCTGTATTAGGGTGAATAAAGCCCAAAGTCTTAGCATGCAATGCTTGTCTTGGTAAGGCTTTAAAACAGTTGTCTATAAATTGTTTGTATTTGGTAAAGGTAGTTCCTTTCAAAATCAAATGACCGCCGTAGCGTTCGTCATTAAATAGCGGGTGTCCAATGTGTTTCATGTGCGCACGAATCTGGTGCGTACGTCCCGTTTCCAGTTGGCACGAAATCAAGGTCACATACCCAAAACGCTCCAAAACTTTGTAATGCGTAATCGCAGGTTTACCAATTTCTGGATCCTCAAAAACAGCCATTTGCATACGGTCTTTCAAGTGTCGCGCTAAATTACCTTCAATCGTTCCGGCATCATTGGCAACATTTCCCCAAACCAAAGCCATGTATTCTCTTTCGGTCGTTTTGGCTTCAAATTGTTTGGCTAAATGCGTCATGGCCGCTTCGGTTTTAGCAATCACTAACAAACCCGAAGTGTCTTTATCGATACGATGCACCAATCCTGGACGTTCGCTACTGTTCATTGGTAAATTCTCAAAATGAAACGCCAAAGCATTGACTAAAGTTCCGGTGTAATTCCCGTGACCAGGATGCACAACTAAACCAGGCTCTTTGTTAACCAACAACAACGCCTCGTCTTCGTACACAATATTCAAAGGGATATTCTCAGGTAAGACATGATTTTCAAAAGGTGGATGCGACAACATCACCTTAATCACGTCCAACGGTTTTACCTTGTAGTTGGATTTTACAATTTCGTCATTGACAAAAATGTTACCGTCGTTAGCAGCATTCTGAATTTTATTTCGAGTCGCATTGGGAATCAATCCCATCAAGTATTTGTCTATTCGCAAAAAGGCTTGCCCTTTGGGAACTTCAAACTTAAAATGCTCAAATAATTCGTCTTCTATGTCGAAGGATTCGGTATTATTGTTCATCTACTGGGGTTTCTTCTTCAGGTGTTGCCGTACTGTCAATTTGTACTTCCTCTTCATAACTCATTTTCCCATCCCCTAAAACCAAGTCAATTTTAGACGATTTCATCACACGCTCACCCGGTTTCAAGTTACGTCCTTTGTAACGCATAGCTAGTACCATATCTTTTCCTAAACTAGGCTCATAGGTAATCGTTCCTTCTTCTAAACCAATAGCTTTTAAAGTAGGAACTGCCTCACGGTAGGTTTTATCAATCAAATCAGGCAACTTCACAGAAGAATAACCCGATGCGTTTATTTTAATATATACTTTACGACCCACTTTCACTTTCGTGCCTGGCAATGGATCTTGCTCTACCACAGTAAAGGCAGGATAATCGCCTCTAAAATCAACACTATCTAAAAGTACGTAGTCCAAATCCAACTCGTCTAGCTTGTCCTCTACCTGCTCTTCAGTTAGTTTACTTAAATTCGGCACGGCAATTTCATGTCCGTGATCAGTTGTAAAAGTCAACCAATGCATAAACAAATAACCCAAAACTGCAATAATGGCAAGCGCAGCCAAAACTTGACCCACAAACACCCGACTAGTTAGATACTTACGTAAACTCATAAATTTATTTTTAGTAGGCACAAAGATAAACCTATTTCGTTTCAAAAAAAATGATAATTTTGTTTACTAGTTGGTTGAAGCTATTTCCCGCTATCCGCTATATCTTTTTAGGGTGTGGTACAGATGTTGACTGAGGTTCTCGAAGTCAATACCACACCCTAAAAAGGATGCCGCTACTATCGGGGCTAGAGTAAACGTTCAACAGCTATTGAAATTAAAAAAGACTTAAATTACTATAAATGAAAAACATTGCCATCATCATGGGCGGCTATTCTAGCGAATATAAAATTTCACTAATTAGCGGAAACGTCGTGTACCA
>JACCDZ010699477.1_pt1 | contig 43045 bp, 35 predicted proteins | sample 7449551 | NCBI WGS metagenome assembly JACCDZ01 (sample SAMN15323452, study PRJNA562643) | freshwater metagenome | isolation source: river surface water | place: USA:Blue River Watershed | collected 2017-08-18
ATGGCAATCGCTGTGGCTCCAGTAACTTCTTGGAGATATTATGATAGTATTTATACAGAACGTTACATGCAAACTCCACAAGAAAACGCAAGTGGTTATGATAACAATTCACCAATCAATCACGTAAGTAAATTAAAAGGAAACTTCTTGTTAATTCACGGAACAGCTGACGATAATGTACATGTTCAAAACACCATGAAAATGGTTGAAGCATTAGTTCAAGCCAACAAACAATTCGATTGGGCTATTTATCCTGATAAAAACCACGGAATTTACGGTGGAAAAACACGCTTACAATTGTATACAAAAATGACGAATTTTATTAAAGAGAAATTATAATAAACCAATAAACTAAAACAAATTATATGAGTGAAGTAAAAGCAAAACAAAGCCATCCAAAAGGACTTTGGGTCTTATTTGGAACCGAAATGTGGGAACGTTTCAATTTCTACGGAATGCGAGCAATCTTAACATTATTTATGGTCAATGCCTTAATGCTAGGAGAATCGAATGCATCAATTATATATGGAGGGTTTTTAGCTCTTTGTTATTTAACACCTCTTTTAGGTGGTTTTATATCTGACAAATATTTAGGAAATAGAAGTTGTATCATGCTTGGTGGTACTCTAATGGCAATTGGTCAATTTTCATTATTTTATAGTGCAACAATTTATGATAGCAATTTAGATTTTTCAAAAGGGATGTTTTGGTTAGGGCTATTTGTTATAATTTTTGGTAACGGATTCTTTAAACCAAATATTTCTTCTATGGTGGGAAGTTTGTATCCACCTAAAGAAAAAAGTAAGTTAGATTCTGCTTTTACAATTTTTTATATGGGGATTAACATTGGAGCTTTATTAAGTCAATATTTTGTTCCACTTTTTGCCGATGTAAAAGTTAATGGAATTCAAGACCCAACTGTATTTAAATGGGGTTATTTGATGGCTGGAATTGCAATGGTTTTAGGGACATTAGTTTTTTTCTTTTTGAAAGATAAATATGTTGTTTCTCCAGAAGGTCTTCCAATTGGTGCAAAACCAAATAAGGATGCATCAAATGGAGAAATTGAAGAACAAGCTAAATTTTCAAGTAAATCTATTGGAATTGCGGCTGTTTTATTTGTTGTTTTGTTTTTTGCTTTTAGATATTTTTTAGTGTCAGAAATAGGATTTAGTAATTTTGAAATTGGAACTTTGGTTAAAGGGATTATATATCCAATCATATATGGTGCAGGTATTTCTTTAGCTTTCTTAATTATGAGTTCAGCAGAAAGCAAAGTAGAAAGAGAGAGAATTTGGGTAATTTACATTGTGTCTTTCTTTATCATTTTCTTCTGGGCAGCTTTTGAGCAAGCTGGATCTTCACTAACTTTTATTGCATCAAATCAAACAGATAGACATTTTCTTTTTAATTGGGAAATGCCTGCATCAATGGTTCAAATTTTTAATGGTCTTTTCGTTGTTATATTAGCTGTGCCATTCAGTTTGATGTGGGATAAGCTAAGAGCTAAAGGAAAAGAACCAGTTTCACCAATGAAACAAGCTTTGGGTTTAGCTTTAATTGCAATAAGTTATTTTATCATTGCCCACAATGTAAAAGATTTAGGAAACTCAGGATTGTTAGCTATTAAATGGTTAGTATTATTATATTTTATACAAACTATGGGTGAGCTTTGTTTGTCTCCTATTGGTTTGTCATTAGTTGGTAAATTAGCTCCAAAACGTTTTGCCTCTTTATTATATGGAGTTTTCTTTATCTCAAATGCTGCCGGATATGCTTTAGCAGGTTCGTTAGGAGCAATTATTCCAGCGACAGGAGATAAATTTGAAAAAGCTGAAAAATTAGGTGTTAATCTTCAAGATGTTTTAGATAAAAAAGTAACTTTAACAGCAGAACAAATTGCTTTGTTTAAAAAAGAGCAATTACCAATTGAAAACACTTCTTTTGCAGGTTTTGAAATTCATAACCTGTATGAGTTTTTTATGGTTTTCGTTATTCTTTGTGGTATTGCGGCAGTAATTTTAGCAATCTTGTCTCCAAGATTAAAGAAAATGATGAATGGTTTAGGCTAATTGCATTTAAAAATATTTTTTATATCTTTCAAACCTACAAGAAACCCTTGTAGGTTTGTTTTTTTAATACAATAAATTATGTGGAAAAGTCATCCTAAAGCATTGCCTTACTTGTTTTTATCTGAAATGTGGGAGCGTTTCGGTTACTATTTAATGATTGGTATTTTTACCTTATATCTTAAAGATGTTGAAGCCGGATTCGCCATGACCGAGAAAGAAGCATCCGATTTATACGGAACTTTTATCGCTTTGGTCTTTCTAACTCCTTTTATTGGTGGATTAGTTGCCGATAGATATTGGGGTTATAAAAAATCAATCGTAATTGGAGGAATTATGATGGGAGCCGGTTATTTCATGATGGGAATTCATGATATTACAATGCTGTACATCGCCATGACATTAGTAATTGTAGGTAATGGTTTCTTCAAACCAAATATTTCAACATTATTAGGAAACTTCTATTCAGAGGATAAATATAAAGATAAAAAAGACGAAGGGTACAACATTTTCTACATGGGAATTAACGTTGGAGCTTTCATTTGTAACTTCTTTGGAGCAGCTTTACAAATTTTATTAGGTTGGCAGTACGCTTTCATGGCAGCTGGAGTAGGTATGTTTATTGGTGTTATCGTTTTCATTTTAGGAACGAAACACTACGGAGATAAAACCGAGAAAAAAGGAGTACAAGCTGGCGACATGCCTTTCTGGAAAATTGTAATGTTTATTTTAGTGCCATCTGCTGTTTTTGGAGTAATTGGTTGGTTAATCAAAGGAGTAACTTCGGAAGCAAATCCAAACGGTTATATTTTTGGTTCGGATAGTACAGATGCTTTTATTTTCGCTTGTATTCCCGTAATTTTCTTCTACGGAAGTTTATATTTTAAAGCCAAAGTAGAAGACAAAAGACCAATCGGTGCTTTGTTAACCATTTTCGCAGTGGTAATTTTATTTTGGGCAGTATTCAAATTGAATGGTTCAGCTCTAACAACTTGGGCTGACCGTTATACTGATAGAGAAATCACAGGAACCACTCAAACGGTTTTTAATGGATTGAAATTAGCTAAAGAAGTAGAATACAAAAAAGATACCGTTGAATTATACGATTCAAGTTTTCGAATTCAAAAAGTAGATGGCGAAGTTCAAAAAACGGTTGATTATCCAGTTTATTTCAGAAACGTAGCTAAAGATAAGTTACCAGAAGAAGGTTCGAAAGTATCGCTTTGGGCAACCAATTTAAGTCAGTCAATCAATCCTGGTTGGGTAATTATTTTGACTCCGTTAGTTGTTGCTTTCTTCACATTTTTAAGAAATAGAAAGAAAGAACCATCAACTCCAACAAAAATCGCATTCGGGTTATTAATCTCGGCTTTATCCGTTTTAGTAATGATTGCTGCGGTAAATATGGGAGCAAACGGAACCGAAAAAGTAAGCGTTTGGTGGTTAGTTGCTAATTATGGAGTAATCACAATTGGAGAATTATTTTTGAGTCCGATGGGATTATCAGTAGTTTCCAAATTAAGTCCAACGAATATTACGTCTTTAATGATGGGTGGTTGGTTTTTATCTACTTCTATCGGAAATAAATTAAGTGGGGTTTTAGCGAGTCTTTGGGATACCTATGATAACAAACAAGACTTCTTTTGGGTTAACTTCGGATTATTAATGTTTGCAACCATGTTGATGTTTGTTTTATTGAAACAATTGAATAAGGTAATGCAAGAAAAAGGAATTCACTAAGAATGGAAAAACAAATTACAATTGAAGAAATTCAAAACTTTGAAGGAAAGTATCCAAAACAACTTTGGTATTTATTTACGGTAGAAATGTGGGAGCGCTTCTGTTTTTATGGAATGCGAGGAGTGCTGACTTTTTTTATGGTGGATCAACTTCTATTAAAAGATGATGCTGCCAATTTGCAATATGGTGCCATTCAGGCCTTTGTATATGCTTTTACATTCATAGGTGGAATATTTGCGGATAAAATTCTAGGTTTCAAAAAATCATTATTCTTTGGGGGAATTGTTATGATTCTTGGGAATTTACTGATTGCATTTGCTCCTCAACAGATGTTTTATTATGGAATTTCTTTTTCAATTATAGGAACAGGTTTTTTCAAGCCTAACATTTCTTCAATGGTTGGGGAATTATACCATGAAAAAGATCCAAGAAGGGATGCAGGATACGGAATGTTCTATGCAGGAATTAATATTGGTGGTTTACTTGGCGGTGCGCTTTGTATTTATTTGGGTAAATATCATTCATGGACGTTATGCTTTTTAGCAGCAGCAATTGTAATGGTAGCAGGTTTAATAACTTTTCTATTAACAAAGAAACACCTTGGGCCAATTGGAGATTCACCATTATTAGCAATGCCAGAATCGAAAAGAAAAATTAGAGAAATTGCTGTTTATGTAGGGTCTCTTTTAAGTATTCCATTCATTTATACTATGGTAATTAATACCGATTACACTGATTATTTCATGTACACAATTGGAATTGTTGCAATTGGTTATTTTGTTTTTGAGTTATTAAAATTAGGTGAAATAAGCTTGCAAAAAAAGTTAATTGCGGCATTTTCATTTATCTTTTTTTACTTCTTATTCAATGCAATTTATGAACAAAGTGGCGGTTCATTATCGCTATTTGCAAAAGATAATTTAAATTCTAATTTGTTAGGTTTTACCATTGATCCTAATGTTGTTAATAATAGTTCAAATACATTTTTTGTTATTGTTTTAAGCCCACTAATAGGATTGTTATGGTTGTGGTTAGCAAAGAAAAAAATAGAACCTAATACATTAATTAAATTTGGAATTGGCTTTTTATTTCTTTCAGCTTCCTTTTACTTGTTCTACTATACTAAGTTTTTCGCAAATATTGACGGAATGACTTCTTTAAACCTTTTTACGTTTGCTTATTTAGTAACAACAATTGGAGAGCTTTGTTTGGGACCAATAGGGATGTCAATTATCACCAAGTTATCGCCTAAAAAATTGTTCGGAATGATGATGGGATTATGGTTTTTGGCAAGCGCATTTGGCCAATTAGCTGCTGGGAAATTAGGTGCTGCAATATCACAATCTAATGGAGGAACAACTTTAATTTCAAAATTACAATCTTATACAGATGGTTATTATACGTTAGCAATTTATGCTTTAGTTGCTGGAGCGGTTTTAATTGCTATTTCGCCAATTATTCGAAAATTAATGCAAGAAGTTAAGTAACAGCTATTTTTGGCATTTTATTTGCTTAATTTTGTTTTATAAATTTACAATATGAAAAAGATTTTACTAATAGCGTTTTTAACTTTGACGAGTATGTCAATACAAGCGCAAAAAGAGTTAACATGGCATACCGATATGTCAAAAGCTACTGATATTTCCATTAAAGAAAACAAACCTATGTTCTTGTTTTTTACGGGTTCTGATTGGTGTGGATGGTGTATCCGTTTGCAAAAAGAAGTTTTCAAAACCCCAGAATTTATCAAATGGGCAAAAGAAAATGTGGTTTTAGTAGAATTAGATTTTCCTAGAAAAAACAATCAAACCGATGCGGTTAAAATGCAAAATGCACAATTGCAACAACAGTTACAAGTAAGAGGTTATCCTACGGTTTGGTTTGTAAGTGCTGCCAAAACAGCAGATGCTAAAGTGAATTTAACCGCTTTAGGAAGTACAGGTTATGTCGCAGGTGGTCCCCAAGCTTGGCTTGATGGCGCTAATCAAATTATTAAGAAAAAATAATAATTACTTCAATCTATAAAATCCCTTTTCGGCAATAGCATGGAAAGGGATTTTTTCTTTTCTACACGTAGCTTCCCAACGTTTAACAGTGTTTTTATAATTGCTTTTGTCGGCAATAATCTCTTTTGGTTTTATATCTTGAATCAATCGGGTTAGATTGATTTTTGGATTTTGAGTTAAAACTACAATCTCAGGTTTAATTGAGGTTTTGTAAATTCCTAAACTATCAACTACCAAAATTCTTCTGTTTTTAAAAGATATCGCATTTTGCATCGGGAAAATGCACAATGAATCGGAGAACGTTCCTCGAGTGTAATGATTTAAAGTAACGTTATGATTTTCTGGGATATCACTAAAAGCAATAACACTATTTTGATTTTTGATTCCAATTAAAGTCGATTTTTCATTAAAAACCACCAATTCACTTCCTTGGTTTTCATTCCATTTTACACTGATATAACTCAATTGGAAAAGTAAAACGGTAACCAAAATATATTCTATGTTTTTAACTTTTGTGTGATACATCCAATAAATAAAGGCAACGATAACTAAATACATCGAAAAAGTGAGCCAACCCGAAAACGAAATATTCGTGATAATACCACTTTTAAATTGGGCAATCCAATGAATATATTCGTTCATAAATTGAATGCTGAATTTTAAAATTTTCCCTAAGAAAACGGCAACTGAAGGAAGTACATAATTTAGAGGTAAAATCACAATTCCAGCAATTAAAACCAAACTCGAAAGTGGAATAATGACTAAATTCGCTAATAAAAATAACAAAGGCAACTGGTTAAAATAATACAAACTCAAAGGCAAAACCTCAATTTGTGCTGCTAAGGAAACTAAAATGGTATCCGTAAAATAAATCACAATCGTATTATCAGAAAAATAGAATTTTTTATAAAAAGGTTGAAATAGTACAATCGATAAAACGGCTGCATAACTCAATTGAAATCCAATATCAAAAATCGCATTCGGTTTTACCAATAAAATCAAAAAAGCAGAAATCGCTAATGCGTTATAAATCGCTTTCGGCTGATTGAAATAATTTCCAATACTAATAAAACTAAATAAAGTCACCGCTCTTGTTACTGATGCTGGCAAACCCGTAAGCAAAGCAAATAACCATAAAATCGCTAAGACGATTAGTAATTGGATTTCCGCTCCAAATTTCACTCTTTTCAAAGGTTTCAACAAAAACACAATAAAAAAGTAAATAATAGAAATATGCAATCCCGAAATCGCTAAAATGTGAATCACACCGGCATTGGAATAATCGGCAATGGTTTCTTTATCTAATTCCAATCGTTGTCCTAAAATTAAAGCATCAATAATGGCTTTGGTTTTAGGTTCAAAATGATGAATCTCAAAACTTTTACTCAGATTATTTCTTAAATTTTCAATGTAAAAATCAAGTGTTTTGTGTCTTTGAATGATTTTAATTTGATTTTCTTGTGTGTAAATTTGATGGAATACGTTTTGCTTTTCTAAATATTTCGAATAATCAAATTGGAACGGATTGAAAACTTTTGGAATTGGATAAACGGTGTTGTTAAGCCAAATTTCATCTCCAGAATGTAAAGTCTCAATATTTGATTTCGGAACATAAAGCAATAGTTTTCCAGAAGCAATCGAGTCATTAAAATGCGAAAGTGAAATGAAATATTTATGGTATTTTTCATTTGGTTTTAATGTGGTGGAAACGATTGCTCGAATTGAATTGGATTCTTCAAATGACTTTTTAGAGTAATGTTGCTTCGAATTCAAATCGGAATGAATATAAAAACTCATCATTCCTAAAGTAAAAGCGAGTAGGTAAGTGGTAATTCCGAAAAGAGAATTTTGAAGCAAAGCTTTTTTACTTTTCCAAAAGAGGAAGCTAAAAATTCCCAAATAAGAAAATAGTAAAATTACAAGTGTTTGAAAACTCCACTGCAAGTGAAATGCTGCAATAATACCTATTGCAAAACTAATGGTAATGGTGAGTAAAGGAAACTTAAATACTTTCAATCACTATTGTTTTTGAAGTAGTATTTAGTTTTAAGGAGTTGGGACTTCTTATTTCAAAAATATAAAAAATCTGTTAAGTTTATATTTAATCGATAGGAATTCTCTTTATTTTTTTGAAAGAATTTACAATCAACTCAGCAGTCTTTTTACTTGCGCCTTCGCCACCTAATTTTTGTTTTAAATCGGCATAATTGTTCAATAAAATGCCGCGACTTTCTGAATTTAGAATTTTATTCAATTCTAATTTTAAATTCTTCGTGTTCAATTCCTCTTGAATTAATTCTTTAACCACTTCTTTATCCATGATTAAATTCACTAACGAAATGTATTTTAAAGTGATGATGCGTTTGGCAATTTGGTATGAAACCCAACTTCCTTTATAACAAACCACTTCAGGAACATTAAACAATGCAGTTTCTAAAGTTGCGGTTCCAGAAGTTACCAAAGCCGCGTGCGAATGACTTAATAAATCATAAGTTTTGTTCGAAATAAATTTTACATTTTCATTCGTTAAAAACGTCTTGTAAAACTCATATTCCTGACTTGGAGCGCCAGCAATTACGAACTGATAATCCGGAAAATCTTTTACAACCGAAAGCATAATCGAAAGCATTTTAGCAATTTCTTGCTTGCGACTTCCGGGTAATAATGCAATTATTGGTTTCTCGGATAAATTATTTTCTTTCCTGAAAACTTCATCTGAAACTTCCGTTCTACTTGCAATAGCATCAATTAACGGATGTCCAACGAAATGAACTGGGAAATTGTGCTTTTTCTCGTAAAAATCCTTTTCAAATGGAAGAATCACATACATAAAATCTACATCGCGTTTGATGGCTTTGATACGGTTTTCTTTCCAAGCCCAAATTTGAGGTGAAATATAATAATGTGTTGGGATATTTCGCTCTTTTGCCCAAGTAGCAATGCGCATATTAAATCCAGGGTAATCGATAAAAATAATCGCATCGGGTTGAAACGCTTCAATGTCTTTTTTGCAGATTTTGATGTTGTTCAAAATTGTTTTTAGATTCATTACGACTTCAATAAATCCCATAAATGCCAAATCACGGTAGTGTTTTACTAAAGTTCCGCCCACATTTTGCATCAAATCACCACCCCAAAAACGGATTTCGGCTGATGGATCTTTTTCATACAAAGCTTTCATCAAATTTGAACCATGTAAATCGCCCGAAGCTTCTCCTGCTATGATGTAATATTTCATATGTTTAAATCATATTTTTTATTGGTAACATATGTTATCACCTTTCAATTATGGTTTTTTGCTTAAGCAAAATAGTTATTGAGTGGTGATTTCATTTTCTAATCGTCTAAATTTATAATTCCCAAGAATTTAATTGTTGCATCGCGTGATGAGCTGTTAAATCAAACTGAACCGGTACAATCGAAATGTAGCCATTTTCTAAAGCCCATTCATCTGTGTCAGTTCCTTTATCTAAATTGACAAATTTCCCAGTTAACCAATAATATTCTTTTCCTTGTGGATTGGTTCTTTTGTCAAATTCTTCTTGCCACATGGCTTTCGCTTGGCGACAAATTTTTACGCCTTTGATTTCTTCTTTACTTAATTTCGGGAAATTAACGTTTAAAATAACACCTTCGGGCAAACCGTTTTTTAAAACTTCTGATGCTATTTGTTTTATATGACTTTTGATGGGTTCAAAATCGGCATTCCAACTGTAATCTAACAACGAAAATCCGATAGCAGGAATACCTTCGATTCCAGCTTCAACTGCGGCACTCATAGTTCCCGAATAAATGACATTGATTGAAGAATTGGAACCATGATTAATTCCTGAAACGCATAAATCGGGTTTTCTTTTTAGAATTTCATTCACCGCAATTTTTACACAATCTACGGGAGTTCCGCTACAACTGTATTCTTGTTCAAGGTCTTTGTCTAAATGTACTTTTTCTAATTTTAAAGTGTTGTTTATGGTGATAGCGTGTCCCATTGCACTTTGTGGACTATCGGGAGCAACAACAACAACTTCTCCCAATTCTTTCATCACTTCAATTAAAGCGCGAATTCCAGGAGCAACAATGCTGTCATCGTTAGTTACTAGTATCAGTGGTTTTGACATTTTTGTACATTTTTTGCTAAATTAAATAATTTATGTCGAAACCTTTTTTTTGAATGCTAAATTTTATGGGTTTAACAAAAAATTATAGTAATTTGCACACTTGTGGCATGATTTTTTGTGTAATTTAGTTGAAAATTTTTCAATGAAACGAATAGTGGAATTTATGAAAAGAAATTATAAGGTTATATTGTTGGTAACTGCTTTATCAGCAATACTGTGGAGTTTTATTCCTAGAGAGAAAACAGAAGATCCAGAAAAAGACAAGCTTTTATTAGAGCTATTGACTTTTGTTTTAGAAAAAGGTCACTATAGTCCCGTTGAGATTAATGATGATTTCTCAAAAAAAGTCTATAAAAAATATTTAGATAATATTGATCCTACAAAACGATTTTTTATTCAAAGTGATATTGATGAGTTTAGTAAATATGAGACTTCAATTGACGATATGATTAAAAATAAAGATTTGACTTTCTTTAATTTAACAAATGCTCGTTTGTTAAAAAGAATGAGCGAGTCTAGAGAAATATATGAAGATGTTTTAAGTAAACCTTTTGATTTTACTGTTAAGGAAAGTATTAATGTGGATTATGAAAAATTACCGTTTTCTAAAAGTAAATCAGAGTTAAGAGATAGATGGAGAAAACAATTGAAACTGTCAGCTCTTTCTTCTATAACTGATAAAGAACAACTTGAGGAAGATAAAAAGAAAAAGGATAATGCGTATGAGATGAAATCATTTGATGTGATTGAGAAAGAAGTACGCGAAAACTCATTAAAATCATTAAATGAGTATTTTGACTTCATAGAGAAAGAGTTAGAAAGAGACGATTGGTTTGCAATATTTTTAAATTCTATTGTGGAACGCTTTGATCCACACACTTTCTATTTTTCACCAGATGATAAAGAAAAATTTGATGTAAGCATGAGCGGAACATTTCAAGGAATCGGTGCTCGTTTACAAAAGAAAGAATCAGGAGTTGAAGTTTCAGAATTAATTTCTGGTGGTCCGGCTTGGAGAGGAAAAGAATTAGAGGCTGGAGATTTAATATTAAAGGTTGCGCAAGGAAAAGAAGAGCCTTTAGATATTGCAGGAATGCGTTTAGATGATGTAGTGAAAAAAATCAAAGGTCCTAAAGGAACTGAAGTTCGTTTAACAGTTAAAAAAGTTGATGGTACTATTAAAGTAATCTCAATTATTAGAGATGAAGTTGAAACAGAAGAAACATTTGCAAAATCAAGTATCGTAGTAAAAGATGGTAAAAAATATGGAATTATTTATTTGCCTAAATTCTATATTAGTTTTGAAAACAAAGAAAATCGTGATGCATTTAAAGATGTAGCGGCTGAGATTGAAAAACTAAAAGCACAAAACATCGATGGTCTTGTTATGGATTTACGCGATAATGGAGGAGGTTCTTTAGAAACGGTTGTTAAAATGGTAGGTTTGTTCATTCCAGATGGTCCAATTGTTCAAGTAAAAGCACCAGGAAGAAATCCTGAAGTTTTACCTGACAAAGATTCAAGAGTTCAATATGATGGTCCGTTAGTGGTGATGATTAATAATTTTTCTGCTTCAGCATCTGAAATTTTTGCTGCAGCAATTCAAGATTATAAAAGAGGTATTGTTGTGGGAAGTAAGCATTCTTACGGAAAAGGTACAGTTCAAAATGTAATTGATTTAAATCAGTTTATAAGAGGTAATTCATACGGAGATCTAGGAGCTTTGAAAACAACTATTCAGAAGTTTTACAGAATTAATGGAGGCTCCACACAACGTGAAGGAGTAAAAAGTGATATTGTGTTTCCTGATCGTTTTTCCTACTTAGATATGGGTGAACGTGATGAAGAAAGTGCCTTACCATGGGATAAAATTGAACCTGCAAAATACCAACCATTAAGTGTTAGTTATGATAATGTAATTGCAAATAGCAGGAAGAGAATTGCATCTAATCCTACATTTAATTTAATTAATGAGAACGCTAAATGGATTTTTGAACGTAAAGATGAAAATGATTTTAGTTTAAATTTGATTGATTTTAAGCATGAATTAGAAGTTACGGATGTTAAAATTAAAAAATTTAAGCAGATATCAGATTATAAAAATCAATATGTGTTTTATTCATTGCCTGATGAGGTTGCCTTGTTTGAAAAAGATACCTTATTAAAACAAAAAAGGGAACGTTGGCATGAAGAGCTGCAAAAAGATATTTATCTTGAAGAGACATTAAATGTTATATCAGATATGAAAACTTTAACTAAAGGAAAAGGTTTTTACCAAAAGTTAAGTATGAATTAATTAATAAATAAAAGCCCCAATTGGGGCTTTTATTATATATATAGAAAACCTTAAAATTAGTTTCTAAATTACCATTCATTAACTTTATTTGCATCAAGCTTAATAAAGATAAAAAGTAAAATTGTAAATGCCCATAAACTCGAACCTCCATAAGAGAAAAAAGGAAGAGGTACACCAATTGTTGGGAATAACTTTATCAACATGGCTATATTTACAAAGAAGTGAGTAAATAAATAAGAGGCAACACAATAGCCATATACTCTACTAAATTTTGTTTTCTGGTTTTCAGCTAAATAGATTATTCTTAAAAATAATGAAACAAATAAAAGAATTACAATCGTGCTTCCTGCAAAACCCCATTCTTCTCCTACGGTTGTAAAAATATAGTCGGTATGTTGTTCGGGAACAAATCCTCCTTTTGTTTGAGTTCCTTCTAAATATCCTTTTCCTATTAGGCCTCCAGAACCAATTGCAATCATTGATTGATTAAGGTTATATCCTTCATTTTTAATGTCTACATCATCACCAATTAGCACATTAATTCGATCTTTTTGATGAGGCTCTAAAACCCTGTCATAAACATAACTAACTGAGAATGCATATCCAGCCATTACTAAAAATAACAATCCATAAACTATAGGATTTCTAGAAATACTCCTATTAAAAATATAATGAATAATCATTATAATAAAAATAACTGCAATTAAATATATAGGTTGAATTACTAATGCTAAAAAGAATAATGCAATGGCAATAATGCCTGAAAATAAGTACCAACCTGGCAGCCCTTCTCTGTTTAAAACAAAAATAAGAGAAATAAAAATCATTGCGCTTCCAGCGTCGGGTTGCATTAAGATTAAAAGTACAGGGAGTCCAATTATAGCTAACCCAACTATTTGATGTTTCGTATATTTTAAGTTAATTTGAGAATAGCTTAAGTATTTTGCAAGTAATAAGGCAGTAGCGGTTTTTACAAATTCAGAAGGCTGAAACCCAAATCCGCCAAATTGATACCAATTAGTTTGTCCTTTTTTGGTTACTCCAAATACAAATAACCCTAACAAAAGAATTATACCAATTCCATAGAACACAAAAGATAGTCGTTCAAAAATTTTGGCATCAGTAAATAGAATTATAAAAATCAAAGGAATGGTAAGTCCAATGAAAAGCATTTGACGTCCATAAATTTGAGTGATATCAAATATTGATGTTTCCTCTAAAGGCAATGAAGCTGAATAAATAGTCATCCAGCCCATAATTACCAATACAATGTAAAGTAATACAGTTATATAGTCTATTCTATTTCCTACACTTTGATTTTTCATTAAGCTTGCTCTTCTTCTTTTTTGGCTTCTCCAATTTCTATATTTGTTTTTTCTATTGAATCTCGAACTTTTGTTGGTTCTGTTCTTCTTTGAAAAATGATATTTTCTATTTTTTGATATTCTGCTTCAAGACTTCCATTTAACATTCTTGTTTCTAAATCTTTTCTTGAAATCGTTCCATTAATGTATTTTTCTAACATTAATGTGGCAATTGGACCAGCCCATGTGGCACCATAACCTGAATTTTCAATAAAGACTGCTAAAGCAATTTTAGGATTATCTCTTGGTGCAAAAGCCACAAAAATTGAGTGGTCTTTTAATTGATAAGTCTTACCAGCAACTCTAATTTTGTTTTCTGCTGTTCCTGTCTTACCACAAATTTTCATTCCCTCTACTCTAAATCCTGCAGCGGTTCCATAATTATATACGTCTTCTAATCCTTGTATTACAGGTTCATAATATTGTTTGTCGATAGTGGTATAGTGTTTGGTTACAAACTTTTTGTCGAGTTTTTGGTCTTTGATATTTTTAACAATATGAGGTGTAAAATAATAACCTCTGTTAGCAACTGTAGCCATCATGTTAGCAAGTTGAATTGGAGAGGTTAAAACTTCACCTTGTCCGATTGCATTGGAAATTATATAAGAACTTCTAATTTTTGCGCCGTTATACCATTTTTTGTACATTTTAGAAGAAGGAACTAATCCTTTACTTCCGATTGGCATATCGGTTCCTAAAAATTGACCTAAACCAAAACTTTTCACATGGTTTGCCCAGTTGTCTACACTATAATACGAATCTTTATATTTTTCAATGGTTCTTTTGTATGTGTTTCCAAAATAACTATTACACGATTTGTAAATACCATTATTTAACTGTAAAGTGTGTAATCCGCAGTGGCAACCCATGAATCTTCCAAAATTTGCACCGTGATTGCAGTAAAAAGTACTTTGCTCATCAATAACTTCTTCTTGTAATCCAATTAATCCCGTAATTATTTTAAACGGAGATCCTGGAGGATATGCTGCCTGAAGTCCTCTATCATAAAGAGGTTTAGCAATGGAATCATTATATAAAGCAGTATAATTTTTGGAGCGTTGTCTTCCCACAAGCAAAGCAGGGTCGTAGGTTGGAGCAGAAACTAAAGCTAAAATTTCACCTGTTTTAGGTTCAATAGCAACAATTCCACCTCTTTTATTAACCATTAACTCGGTTCCGTATTTTTGAAGCTCGTAATCAATAGTTAAGGTCAAATCTTTTCCTTGTTGTGCAATGGTGTCAAATTCTCCATTTTTATAAGGGCCAATAATTTTATTGTGTTTATCACGAAGTAAATATTTAACTCCTTTTATGCCCCTTAATGCTTCTTCGTATTGTTGTTCAACCCCTTGTTTTCCTATTAAATCGCCACTATTGTAGTATTTGTTTTTCTTTAAAATAGATTCGTCTACTTGCCTGATAAATCCAAAAATATTAGCGCCAAAATTAACTTGATAGTCACGAAGAGAACGCTTTTGGGTGTAAAATCCTTCAAATTTTCGCTCTTTTTCTTGAAATGCAGCGTATTCTGCTTTGTTCAATTGAGACAAGAAAACCGAAGGTAACATTGGACTATAAACTCTAGCCTTTTCTATTTTTTTTATAAATTCAGCTTTTGTTATATGTAATAGTGAACAAAATTCAGTTGTATCAATATCTTTAATTTCTCTAGGTACCACCATAATATCGTATGATGGCTGATTAGCAACTAATAACTTACCATTTCTATCATAGATATAGCCTCGTTCCGGGAAATCAAATACTTTTTTTATGGCATTGTTTTCGGATTTCAGTTTTAAAGTTTCATCAATTACCTGAAGGTAAAAAATTCGAGCAATCAGAATAATTGATGTAACAATGATTACGGCAGGTAATAATGTTTTTCTCATCGCTTATTTGGCTTAATAATATAAATGATTAGTAAACAAATAGTAAACGTAAATAGTGTGCCAAAAAGTGTACGTGTCAAAATAGTGAAAATTAAATCAAATCGAAAATATTCAAAAAAGAATAAAATAAAATGATGAACAAAGATGGCCAATAAAAGTAATGTGATTCGCTCTGGAGAAATTTTATCTGCGATTTTTACAGTCTGATATTCGTAACTTAATCCAAAAGCAAATTTGAATAATGATGGTCTAATGTAAGCCAAAATTAACGAAGCCATTGTGTGAATTCCTCCTGAATTGCAAAACATATCCAAAAAAATACCCATAGCAAAACTTGTCAAAAGCAAAATGCTTTTGTTGCTATTAACTGGATATAACAAAATAAATAGAACGTAGGGATAAGGATTCAAATACCCTAACAAATTAATATTGTTGAATATTAAAATTTGTAAGAGTAAAAAAACTACAAATCGGATGGTATTTAAAACGCTATTGTTCACTTATTTTTTTGGTGCTGTTGTTATTGTTTCTAGTTGTCTTTTTTCTTTTTTTCTTTTATTTTCAATAACATAAACATAGCCCAAAGCCGTCATGTCATTAAATAATCGAATATTAATCGTATAGTAATTGGTTTTCTTGTCAATAAATATTTTATCAATTTTTCCAATTGGAATATTTTCTGGGAAGATGTCTGAATTTCCTCCTGTTACAATTGAGTCGCCATGTTTTAGAGAGGCTAATCTAGGCACATCTATTAATTGTGCAAAACCAGCATTGGTTCCGTCCCAAATTAAAGACCCAAAATGATTTGAGTTTTTAATCTTAGCATTAATTTTAGACTTTGTGTTCAATACACTTTGAATGGTAGAAAAATTTGCTGAGGTTTTTTCAATAATTCCAATAACACCTCTATCGTTTACAACTCCCATATCTACTTCAATTCCTGAATTTGTTCCCGAATTTATGGTGATGTAATTTTCTCTGGTATTAAAAGAATTTTTTACCACTTTAGAAACTACCACATTGTAATTGTTTAAGTCGTTTCTAAATAGTGTTTTAGAAGTTAAAATCGTATCTTTTTTATTAAAAAGTAATTGTTTTAATAAAGCGTTTTCGGTAGCTAAATCTTTGTTTTTTTGTTTTAAACTAAAGTATTCGTTTACTTCATTTACTTTTTCGTAGTAAGCACCAGTAACCGCATTAGCCGAATTTACGTATTCGCTACGGTGATACGAATGCGATTTTATTACCAAAGAAAATGAGATGCCCAAAAGCAGCAAAAACAGCAATCGATGGCTGTTTTTTATGATAAAATTAATTATTTGCTGCATGAACTATCTTTTATTTGATCAGAATTCCTTTGTATTTGTTTATGTTTTTAAGCGCCATTCCCGTTCCTCTAACTACGGCTCTTAATGGGTCTTCGGCAATATAAACCGGTAAATCTGTTTTTGATGATATTCGTTTGTCTAATCCTCTTAACATTGAACCTCCACCTGCTAAATAGATACCTGTGTTGTAAATATCTGCAGCTAATTCTGGTGGTGTTTGCGATAATGTTTCCATTACAGCGTCTTCAATACGTTGAATAGATTTATCTAATGCTTTTGCAATTTCACGGTACGATACATCAACTTGTTTAGGTTTTCCCGTTAATAAGTCTCTTCCTTGAACTGACATATCTTCTGGAGCACTATCTAAATCTTCTGTTGCTGCTCCAATTTGAATTTTTACTTTTTCAGCAGTAGTTTCACCAACAAATAAATTGTGTTGCGTTCTCATGTAGTACACAATATCATTCGTAAAAACGTCTCCGGCAATTTTAACCGATTTATCACAAACAATTCCGCCAAGAGCAATAACTGCAATTTCTGTTGTACCACCTCCAATATCTACAATCATATTCCCTTTTGGTTGCATAATATCTAAACCGATACCAATTGCTGCTGCCATAGGTTCATGAATCAAATATACTTCTTTACCATTTACACGCTCAGCAGATTCTTTTACCGCACGCATCTCCACTTCTGTAATTCCAGAGGGGATACAAATTACCATGCGAAGTGCTGGTGTAAATAATTTCTTTTTTAACGCAGGAATACTCTTGATAAATAATTTTATCATTTGTTCTGATGCATCAAAATCAGCAATAACCCCATCTTTCAAAGGACGAATGGTCTTAATGTTTTCATGCGTTTTACCTTGCATCATGTTGGCTTCCTTACCTACAGCAATGATTTTGCCAGTAATTCGGTCTCTAGCAACGATAGACGGACTGTCAATTACAACTTTGTCGTTGTGAATGATTAGAGTATTTGCGGTACCAAGGTCGATTGCGATATCCTCGGTCATGAAATCAAAAAATCCCATAGGTTTGAGAAGGGTTTAGTGTTTTTTGTATAATTGTATTCAACTCGCAAAATTATAAAAATAATCTGGAATAAATGCAAATAAAAAGCGCATTAAAATATTTTTTTTAATGCGCTTGTGAAATATGATTTTTAAGTTAAACTTTAGTGTTTAAAATGACGGATTCCTGTGAAAACCATTGCCATGCTATTATCATTGCAATAATTGATACTTAATTCATCTTTAATCGAACCTCCTGGTTGAATCACTGCTGTAATTCCAGCTTTGTTTGCGATTTCTACACAGTCTGGGAAAGGGAAGAAAGCGTCACTTGCCATAACCGCTCCAGTTAAATCGAATTCAAAGGAAGTTGCTTTTTCAATGGCATGACGTAAAGCATCTACTCTTGAAGTTTGTCCAGTTCCAGAAGCACACAATTGTTTATTTTTTGCAAATACAATCGTGTTCGATTTGGTGTGTTTACAAATTTTTGAAGCAAATAATAAATCTTCTATTTCTTCTGCTGTTGGAGCAACATTTGTAACCGTTTTTAAATGGTCTTTAGAATCCGTTACGTTGTCTTTATCCTGAACTAAAACTCCGTTTAAACAAGTACGAACTGTTGTTTGAGGTAATTCAACATCGTTTTGGATTAAGATAATTCTGTTTTTCTTTTCTTCCAAAATATCTATCGCTTCTTGGTCATAAGACGGAGCAATTACCACTTCGCAGAATAATTGGTTGATTTCGTTAGCCGTAGCCACATCAATTTTTCCATTCGCAATTAAAACACCTCCGAAGGCAGAAGTTGGGTCACCTGCTAAAGCATCTAAATATGCTTCTTTCATGGTGTTTCTGGTTGCTAAACCGCAAGCGTTATTATGTTTTAAAATCGCAAAAGTTGGATTGTCGTTTTTGAATTCGTTCATTAAATTTACTGCTGCATCAACGTCTAGTAAATTGTTGTACGACAATTCTTTTCCGTGAACTTTGGTAAACATTTTATCGAAATCGCCATAGAAAAATCCTTTTTGGTGAGGATTTTCACCATAACGTAATACATTTCCGTTTTGCTCGCTGATTTTTAAAACAGGCTCTTCAAAAACTTGATTGAAGTAGTTAAAAATCGCCGAATCATAATGTGAAGAAACATTAAAAGCTCTTGAAGCTAATAATTTTCTGTTTTCTAATGTTGTAGCACCGTTATTTTCGGTGTAGAAACTTAAAAATGGTGCATATTGTTCAACAGAAGGAACAATTACCGTGTCTTTGAAATTTTTAGCTGCTGCTCTGATTAACGAAATGCCACCGATGTCGATTTTTTCGATAATATCTTGTTCGCTAGCACCTGAAGCAACGGTTTTTTCAAACGGATACAAATCCACAATCACTAAATCGATTTGCGGAATGTTGAATTCTTTCATTTGCTCCACATCACCAGCATGGTCTTGACGGTTTAAAATACCACCGAAGATTTTTGGATGTAAGGTTTTTACTCTTCCACCTAAAATTTCAGGGAAAGCTGTAATATCTTCTACAGCGACAACAGGAATGCCTAAATCTTTGATGAAAGTTTCAGTTCCGCCGGTAGAATAAATGGTTACATTGTTTTGGTGAAGCGCTTTAACAATAGGTTCTAAACCGTTTTTGTCAAATACAGAAATCAATGCCGAAGCAATTTTTTTTGTTGTGTTCATGGTGTTGTGTTGTTGTATCTGAATAGTCTCAGATAAATGTTGTTGTTTTATTCCGCTACGCTCCATACAGTTCGGCTCGCCTCGGGTTCGTGGTGCAAAAGTAGTTATACTTCTTAAAATAGTCAAACTTTATTGTTTTATATTTTTATTGAGGTTTAAGTTTAAACTCAATGTTGCTAGCGCGAGCGTCACGCTCGTGCCCACAATCTAATTCAAGTCGATTTCTAAAACTGTTTGGTCATTATTTCCGTAATTTCTGGCACTGCTATATTTCCAATCAATTGGGTCGGTAACAAACCCAGTTTCTACAGGATTATTATGAATGTAATTTAATTTTTGTTCAAATACTTTTAAAGACCAAATTTCAATAGGTTGGTTATTTTGTTGCCAAAATTGACTTTTTTCAACATTACTATTTTTCTTACCCGCTTTTTCAAACATCCAAAGCAACCATTCTTTTCTGCTTTCTTGAGGATTTTCTGCAATTATTTTTAGCATTTTTCTAGAAGTAAAACCTTTGAAATCTCTCATTAATCCTGATGGGTCACCTAGGGAAGAACGAAAAATTAAATGAATATGACTAGGCATAATGCAATACCCATAAATTTCCATTCCTTTATTTTTTCTGCAATAATCCAAAGATTCGATTATAGTCTCAAAATAATCAATTCTAGTAAAAACATCTATCCAATATACAGTGGCAAACGAAACAAAATAGGCTCCGTTTTTTTCTGCAAATTTGTATTTTCTGCTCATAGGATTGTTTTTAATTTCTTTGTGGGCACGAGCGTGACGCTCGCGCTAGCGTGTGAATCGCTTTGGGCTAAGTAAAAACTTAAAAAAAGATAAAATATTTTTTTCATTTTTAATTTATTGGTCAGGGTCTATAATTATAATCTTATGGCGCTAACACAAGTTTGTGTTCTGAAATATTTAATCTTCAATTTCATTTACTAATTCTATAATTTTTTCACTTCCATCACTAAAGATTGTGTAATTAAATGTGAAGCAATTGTCTGAATCAGGAACACAAATATTAATAAAAAAAGTACAACTTGAATTAGAGATTTCATTAATATTGAAAATAGCTAGCTGATATTTGTCTATGTTTTCGTTAATAAAATTCTTGAATTTTTCTTTAATAAGAATTTTGTTAAGGATAACTTTGTTTTTATATTTAATCAAAAGATCTATTTGATTGTCTTTTACATAATCAGTTTCCTTTTTTCCATTATCATCAAAAACTTGATATGAAATACTATCATTTATAGTTGTAATTTTATATGTAATTTTAAACAAACCTCTCGTTGAATCTTTTTCAAAAATTAAAGTATTTGAAGTTAGTTTAGTTTTTTCATTTCCTGTTAATCTCTTTTGTTGGTAAATGTGGTTTTCTGTCTTCTTTTGACAAGAATAAATCATAAAAATTAATGTAATTGATAATAAATGTATTTTTTTCATTTGTTTGACTTTACTCCTCAAATATAAATAAATTCCCTCCAACTGTAACATTTTCACTCATTGCTCTACTTATAGTTTATAGCTCAGTATTATGCTTTTATATTTACGATTACTTTCAGAAAGTTTCAGTTTTGCCATCAATGCATTGCGCAACAATAAATTGCGTACGCTTTTGTCGTTGTTAGGCGTTACCATTGGTATTTTTTCCATTATTGCGGTGTTGGCTGCGGTAGATTCTATGGATAAAAAAATCAAGGAAGATTTGAGTGATATGGATATGAATACGATTTATCTAATCCGTTTTTCATTCGGACCTTCTGAAGTGCCAAGATGGAAGCGTGAGCAATTTCCAGATGTAACGTATGAAGAATATGAGCATTTGAGAAGAAATGTAAACGGAATTGATAAGATGTCATTCAATTTATTTACAAGAAATGAAAGCATAAAATACGATTCTAAAACGGTGAATTCGATTCGTGTAAAACCTTCAACTTCTGAGTTTTTTGATATCGAACCTGTTAAAATCGACAAAGGACGTTTGTTCAATGAATCCGAATCCAACTCGGGTAGCCCAGTTATTGTAATAGGAAGCGAAGTAGCTACTGGGTTGTTTGAAAATAGCGATCCTATAGGAAAAAAAGTGCGTCTTTACGGTCAAAAATTTACTGTAATTGGTGTGTTAAAAAAGCAAGGTCAAGGCATGTTTGGCGACAGTAGTGATATTGCTGTGTTTTTTCCAGTAAATTTCTTAAGAAAAATGTATGGAGATAATAGTGATATGTTAACGCCAGCTATTTTAATAAAACCCGAGAAAGGAATTGATATAGCTGAATTTAAAGCGGAATTGGCGCAAAAATTAAGAAGTTTTAGAGGTGTAAAAACAGGTGAAATTGATAATTTCTTCCTTAATGTATTGTCAGGTTTTACCGATTTTATTGATAATATCGTAGGTCAAATGAATATGATTGGTTGGATTATCAGTGCCTTTTCGCTTTTGGTAGGAGGTTTTGGAATTGCCAACATCATGTTCGTATCGGTAAAAGAACGTACCAACTTAATCGGAATTCAAAAAGCTCTTGGGGCTAAAAATAAATTCATTTTGTTTCAATTCTTGTTTGAAGCGGTAATTCTTTCATTAATTGGCGGAATTGTAGGAATGTTTTTAGTTTGGATTATTGCCATCGGACTTTCAGCAGCTCTTGATTTTGAATTTGTCTTGAGTGCAGCCAATATGTTATTAGGTTCTGGATTAGCAGCATTAATTGGATTAATTTCTGGGATTATTCCTGCAATTTCAGCCTCAAAATTAGACCCTGTTGAAGCAATCAGAAGCGGAATGTAATTTTTACTATATTTGGAAATTAATTTCCCAAATTGAAAAAGCAAATCATTAGTTTATTTCTGCTATTTATGTTAATAGCACCTGCTGTTGTAACTTACACTTGGTTACAGCAAAGAAAGCGTGCTGTTAAAAAAGAGGTAAAATGGAAAATGATTGCTGGCATAGACAAAAGTGAATTGGTCCTTTTAAAATTTTCAAAATCGGAAACGACATCTAAATTGAAATGGAAACATTCGAAAGAGTTTGAATTCAATAATCAAATGTATGATATTGTTGATAAAGTGATTTCGAAAGATTCTGTTCAGTACTGGTGCTGGTGGGATTTCAAAGAAACAAAATTAAACAGACAATTAGATGATCTTTTGGCTGGCGTTTATCAGCACGATTCAAAATCCAAAGAGCAGCACGATTTACTTTATAAATTTTACAAATCGATTTATTTTCAACCTGTTTTTTCATGGTACCCTTTTATAGATAAAAACCGTCCAATCAAAGTTAATTTGTATGCTGGGTTTTATCAATCAAAGTCTTTAATTGTAGATTCTCCACCGCCTAATATTTATTCTTAATTTTTTATTAATAGGGATGCTTTTGAAAAGTAATCCCATATTTACATATTTAAATAAGAATAAATAATCCATAAAAATGAAAAAAAATATTTTTTATGCTGTTCTGTTATTGCCTTTTTTAGGGTTTTCACAAACGGCACAAGATACCACGGCTACTGAATTGAGTGAGGTGGTAATTTCAAATAAAGTTCCTAAAAAATACACACAATTACCCAATCAGGTTGAGGTAATTACAGCCAAGCAAATTGATTTTCAAAACTTTCAAAGTACGGCTGAAATGCTTTCTAATTCTGGTGCATTGTTTGTGCAAAAATCACAACAGGGTGGAGGAAGTCCAGTAATTAGAGGTTTTGAGGCAAGTAGAGTTTTGCTAACCGTTGACGGAGTAAGAATGAACAATCTTATTTTTAGATCGGGTCACTTACAAAACGTAATTACAGTAGATGAAAACATGTTGGAAAATGTTGGGGTTTTCTATGGGCCGTCATCTACATTATTTGGAAGTGATGCATTAGGCGGAACCGTTGCAATGACAACGAAAAGTGCTAAGTTTTTAAACGAAACTAGTAAAAAGTTTTCAGGTGGAATTAATACAAGATATGGAAGTGTAAACGAAGAAAAATCGGTTGCTTTTCATCTTAATTATGCTACTGCAAATTTTGCTTCGTTGACTTTTTTCTCCTTCAATGATTTTGGAGATTTGAAAATGGGAAAAAAGAAAAATCATAACGGAGATTATTTTGGGGAAAGACCTAATTATGTTTCTACAGTTAATGGTGTAGATCAATTGAATGTTAATAGTGATAAATATACGCAAGTAGGTTCGGCTTATAAGCAGTATAATTTCATGCAGAAATTTGCCTATAAGACAAATTCAGGATATTTACATGGTTTGAATGTACAGTATTCAACAACATCAGATATCAATCGTTATGATAGATTAACAGAAAAAACAAGTTCTGGATTAAAATTTGCTGAATGGTATTATGGTCCGCAAGAACGGTTATTGGCAATTTATTCTTTGCAAAAAGATAAAGCGTTTATGAATAGCGATTTAAAAATGAATGTTGCTTATCAGAATGTAAAAGAAAGTCGTCATAACAGAAGATTCAATAACTACAACTTGCAGCACAATGAAGAGAATGTAGATATGTTTTCGGTTTCATTAGATTTGGATAAGAAATTCACTAAAGGAGAATTGTTTTATGGTTTTGAGTCGTATTATGAAACTTTAAAATCAACGGCTTATGCTAATAATATCAATACGGGGGTTGTAACTAACATTAATACACGTTATCCAAATGGAGATAACAATATGATGCGTAACGATTTCTATATTTCTTATAACGAAAAGATGTCGGAAAAAACATTTTGGAATGTAGGAGCAAGAGCAGGCTATACCTCATTAAAAAGTACAATAACTGATAATTCAGTCTTTGCATTACCATTTGATGAAATTTCTCAAGGTAATTTTACGTATAGTGGTACATTAGGAATTACGCATAATACTTCAAAAAACTTTGCTTTAAAAGCGAATGTAGCTACTGGATTTAGAGCACCAAATATTGATGATTTAGCTAAAGTTTTCGAATCGGTACCAGGTTCATTAAGTTCTTTAGGGACTTTAATTGTTCCTAATGAAGATTTAAAACCTGAAAAAACAATTACAGGAGATTTAGGAATTGTAGTTCAATCGGATTCTAAAAAAATAAAATTAGAAAGTACTTACTTTTATACCCGATTATATGATGCCATTGTAACGGATGATTTTACATATAACGGACAAAGTATTGTAAATTATAATGGGTTTGACGCTCAAGTAAAAGCCAATCAAAATAAAGGAAAGGCTTTTGTAACTGGATTTTCTACAAATGTTAGTGCTTACATTATATCTGATTTATTGTTTAGTGCTAATTTCAATTACACACTGGGTAGAGTAGTAGAAGAAGGATCTCAAAGACCATTAGATCATATTGCACCTTATTTTGGAAAAGTTGGATTATCATATACTTACAACAAACTTAATTTAGAAGGTTATATGTTGTATAATGGCAAAAAAGATATCAGCGATTATTCTACAAGTGGTGAGGATAATGCGCAATATGCACCAGCAAATGGAATGCCAGCTTGGGAAACTTATAATTTTAAAGCAGGTTTTCAGGTGTTAAATGGAGGAACTCTTTTTGCAGGTGTTGAAAATATTTTAGATACACAATACAGAGTTTTTGCATCTGGAATTAACGCTCCGGGTAGAAATATTTATGGTGGAATAAAATATACTTTCTAAGAAAAGGAAGTAAAAATAAAATCCCGATAGTTTTGAAAGCTATCGGGATTTTTTGTTTTTATCTTACAGGTTGATTTTGAATCAAATCTAAGTATAAATTAATTTTGTTTTTCAAATCTTTTCTGTGAGCAATGAAATCTAAGAAACCATGCTCTAATAAGAATTCTGATGTTTGAAAACCTTCTGGTAAATCTTTACCTGTAGTATCTTTTACAACACGAGGTCCAGCGAAACCAATTAATGCTCCTGGTTCACCAATATTGATATCTCCAAGCATTGCATAAGAAGCAGTAGTTCCTCCAGTTGTTGGATCTGTACATAACGAAATGTAAGGAATTCTTTCTTCAGCTAATTGCGCTAATTTTGCTGAGGTTTTAGCTAACTGCATCAATGAAAAAGCAGCCTCCATCATACGAGCTCCACCTGATTTAGAAATCAAAACAAATGGAATTTTGTGTTTGATAGAATAATCAATTGCTCTAGCAATTTTTTCACCTACGACTGCTCCCATAGAACCACCAATGAAAGCAAAGTCCATACAAGAAACTACTAAGTCTTTTCCTTTTGATTTTCCAACACCTGTACGAATAGCGTCTTTAAGTTTGGTTTTATCCATAACATCTTTTAAACGATCGCTGTATTTTTTAGTGTCTTCAAATTTTAATGGGTCTTTTGAAGTTAAATTTGCATCTAGTTCTTTGAACTCGTTATTGTCAAATAAAATTTCAAAATATTCTTTACTACCAATTCGTACATGATAATCATCCTCTGGACTCACCCATAAGTTTCTCGCTAATTCGTCTTGATCAACGATTTTTCCTGTAGGAGATTTATACCATAACCCTTTTGGTACGTCTTTTTTAGCTTCTGTAGGAGTTGTAATTCCTTTTTCTTTTCTTTTAAACCAAGCCATAATTAAGTTAGAAGTTAGAAGTTAGAAGTTGGAAGGAAGGCCTTAACTTTATCTAATTTCAATTAATAATAAAATTTTAAACTTCGTACTTTGTACTTTGTACCTTGTACTTATAAAGTGTTCACGTTATTTAAATCGGCAAAAGCTTGTTCTAAACGTTTGTTGAACGTAACTTCTCCTTCACGAACCCATTTTCTTGGGTCGTAATGTTTTTTATTTGGACTATCTGCTCCTTCTGGACTTCCGATTTGTGTTCTTAAATAATCAATTTTAGATGTCATGTAATCGCGAATTCCTTCTGTGAAAGCAAATTGTAAATCAGTATCAATATTCATTTTGATTACTCCGTAAGAAATAGCTTCTCTAATTTCTTCTAAAGTAGAACCAGAACCTCCGTGGAAAACAAAATCAACTGGGTTGTTTCCGGTGTTGAATTTATTTTGAACGTATTCTTGTGAATTTTTAAGGATTTTAGGAGTTAATTTTACATTTCCTGGTTTGTAAACGCCATGAACATTTCCAAAAGAAGCAGCAATAGTAAATCTTGGGCTTACTTTCATTAATTCCTCATAAGCATAAGCAACTTCATCAGGTTGTGTGTATAATTTTGAACTATCCACATCTGAATTGTCAACACCATCTTCTTCACCACCTGTGATTCCTAATTCGATTTCTAAAGTCATACCCATTTTACTCATTCTTTCTAAATATTTTTTAGAAATTTCTAAGTTTTCTTCAATAGGTTCTTCTGATAAATCAATCATGTGAGAACTGAATAATGGTTTTCCAGTTTCAGTAAAATGTTTTTCAGATGCATCTAATAAACCATCAATCCACGGTAAAAGATTTTTTGCACAGTGGTCTGTATGTAAAATAACTGTAGCGCCATAAGCTTCTGCTAAAGTGTGTATATGTTTTGCACCAGCAACCGCTCCTAAAATAGCCGATTTTTGGTTTTCATTTGATAATCCTTTTCCAGCGTTAAATTGTGCACCACCATTAGAAAATTGGATGATGACAGGTGCATTTAATTTAGCGGCTGTTTCTAAAACACCATTAATTGTACTAGAACCTACAACATTAACAGCAGGTAATGCAAACCCTTTTTGTTTGGCATAGTTAAAGATTTCTTGAACTTGATCTCCGGTAGCAACACCCGGTTTAATAGTGTGACTCATAGTTGTATGTTTTGTTATAGTTATGCAAAAATAATAATTTAAAAAATTAGAACGGATAATTAATTCCAAAATTTAGCACTGTTTTGCCAAAGTTGATTCCTTTCAGCCATCGTTCTCCTATTTCTCTACTAGGGTCATAAGCTTTGTAACCTAAGTCTAGTCTGAAAACAAAGAAGTCAAAATCATATCTAAAACCTATCCCAGTTCCTACAGCCAAGTCTTCTAATGAATTTAAACCATTAAAGGTGTATTCTTTATTTGTTACATTGTCAAAAATATTCCAGATGTTTCCAATATCTGTAAAAAAAGCACTATAAAAATTTCCTCCCACTCTAAAACGATATTCTAAACTGTAGGCTAATTTTAGGTTAGCTTCATTGAAGTCATTTATTCCACCACTACGACCTGGGCCTAAACTATAAGCTTGCCAACCTCTATTGTCATTAGATCCACCAGAAAAATAACTTCTGGAAAATGGAATCGATTGCCCGTTTCCATATGGGACTGCTAAGCCAGCAAATGCTCTCATGGCTAGGGTGTTTTTCTTGCCAAAATCCCAATGTTTAATGAAGTCTACTTCACCTTTTATGTATTGTGAATATTCAATTCCAAACATTGTTTTGTTTCCATTAGCACTTAAGGGTTCGTTTTTTGTGTTGGCAAATAATGAAAGCAAATTACCAGCCGATTCTATTTTCGTTCTAATAGAGTAAAAATTATTATCAAGCAAATTGGCTTTAGTGTTTTTGAAAAAAGTTATACTAGAAGAAACAATCAAATTGTTTTCAATTAAACGAAGTCTTCTTTCTCCAATACTTCTTATAATTTTATAGTTGTTATCATCTGAGGGAAATGTTATTACCCCGTTTTCAACATCATTAATAAAATCAACAGCTCCTTGTGTAGTTAGATTATTATTATCATCCAAGTAATCTGGGTCTACATTGTAAAGCTGAGCCAAATTATTTAAGGTGTTGTATGATGATGTGTATACATTAAAATAATTTTCAGGATTTAAATTCTTGATGAATTGAATGTTTAATAAATCAAAACGTATTGTATTTCCTTGCTTTGGTGCCCAATTGTAATAAAAAATTCCAGTTAAGTTTTCTTTGTCTAGCCCAATATTTCTTTGACTGGTTAAACCAATCGTTGCAGTAGTAGTGGGAAGCATTTCTTTTTTTATAATCTTACGAGTATTTAATGGAAATACAATTCTGGGGAAACTCAACTTTCCTTCTAAACCATATTCTGAGATGTTAAAAAACACGTTATTTGGATTAGCCAAATCTCTTGAAGATCCAATGTTTCCTTTAGTAGACAATTCGAAAGTTTCTGCTCTTTTAAAAAGATTTCGCCAAGTGAAAGCCATTCTTCCACTAATTCCAAATTGTTGAATGTCTGAAGTAGTAACATCTATAGAGGGTTGCCAAACATATTTAGGTTTACTCATTAAATAAATGTTTGCTATGAGTGAACTATTTGTGCTATCAGCCGGATCCTCAATGTATTCGATATTGGGATAATTAAATACTTTTAGATTACTTAGTGATTTTGAAGTTAATGTTCGGTCATTATCACTAAATAGTTTTCCTTTTTCAATAAAAATGGCATTTGTTATTGCCTTGGGTTTGTATTTTAATTTACCAGCACTGTAAATATTGAAATTTCTATAGGTTACACTATCATTAAATTGATTTCGTTCTTTTTTTGAAGTATTGTTTGTAAATATATTAACTTGAGTTATTTTGTAAACACCAAAAGGTTTTTTTATTAGCGTGTCTCCTTTTTTTACTAATCGGTCTTCAATTTTTAAGTTTACTTTTATTTTCTGTATTGAATCATCAATAATAGCATCATATTTTATGTTGCTTTCTTGAAAATGATAAACACCATTATTTCTTAGATATTGGGTAATTCTTTTTCTTTCATTATCGAAGTTTGAAAAATTATATTGTTCTCCCTTTTTTATGAAAGATTTTTTAGCTTCTAATGCGTATAAACTATCTACTATAGGGGTTTCAATAAATTTAGAAATGGAGTCAATAAAATAAGGCTTACCTGTGTTTACTTTGTAAGATATCTTTCCTTTTTTCTTATCAATTGAATCGATGGAAAGCGTTACTTTATTTCTGATAAAACCGTTGTTGTAATAAAATCCACTTAATCGATCTTTTGAACGTTGCGCCTTTTTTTCATCAATAATTACAGGTGCTTCCCCTGTTTCTTTTATAAATTTTGACAATCCACTTACAAAAAAAGATTTCCCTAAACGTTCCACTTGTTTTGCAGATAAGAAACGATTAAGTCTTTTTATACGATTTGGTTTTTTATTTAGCCAAGCTTGATATGACGAATCTGGATTAGGTTTTGCAATATTATAAAGAGTTAAGCCAAAAGGATAATTTAAGAATTTTGTGTTGGGTTGTTGAACTAATAAATTATTAATTCGTTCCTCTTTATTGATTTTATCATTAATGTAAATCTCATTTTTGACCAATAATTTTTTACTTTCGGGTACTCGTTTAACTAACGAACACGAATAAATTATTGTTCCGATTACAAATAATAATGTTATTTTTGATAAATTATTTCTCAAAGCACTTTTTAAAAGTTAGTCAAAAATACAATTTTTATGGTTAGTAAAAACCAAATTAAACTAATAACGAGTTTACAACAAAAAAAATATAGAAAACAAGAACAACTTTTCTTTGCCGAAGGTGTAAAAGTAGTTCAAGAATTGTTACAATCTAATTTTGAATTGCAAGATTTGTTTACTACGAAGCAAGATTTTCTTACGGTTTCAAAAGACAAAGTTCATGCCATTTCTGAGGCCGAATTAAAAAAAATAAGTGCTTTGTCAACTCCTAATACATGCTTGGCTGTTTTTAAAATCCCAAAAGTAAAGGAATTGGTGCAAAATGGATTAATTGTTGCTCTAGACGATGTTCGTGACCCTGGAAATTTAGGAACAATAATTCGCTTGTGCGATTGGTTTGGAATTGAAACTTTATTTTGTTCTGAAGAGTCAGTTGATATTTACAATCCAAAAGTAGTTCAAGCTACAATGGGCTCTATAAGCAGAGTTAATGTTGTCTATGGAAACTTAGAAACTTTTTTAGCTTCAGCTAAATTGCCAATTTTTGGAACTTTTATGGATGGAAAAAATATTTACCAAGAAAAATTACCAAATGAAGGAATTATCATTATGGGAAATGAAGCCAATGGAATTTCTGCTTCTGTAGAAAAATTAGTTTCGGAGCGAATTGCTATCCCACGTTTTGGAAATCTTCAAGTTACAGAAAGTTTAAATGTAGCAACTGCAACCGCTATTATTTTGAGTGAATTTAAACGAAGTTAACTCTTAGTGGAATGAAAAGTTGATAAAGAAACCACGTGTTTTCATCTCTTGAACATTTCCAGTCCAAGGACTATTAGGGTCGTTGTCACGAATTAATTCATCTTTCATACTAAAAACTCCACGAATTGAAGGCGAAAAAACGAAGTACTCTAAATAAATATCAATTCCAAAACCAACTTCGTAAAAATTAGTCCAATTTTTCATTCTAAATCTGTCGTTGAAATTATCGTCTGGCGATTTTGAATTACTCCCTAAATTTAAAGCTCTTGAAACACCTCCTACAAGATATGGTCTAACGTTTCCTGTACGTAATGCAGAATATTTTAGTAAAAGAGGGAAAAATATATAAGTAGATTTGACTTCACGTAAACGATCGCCTACATCCACAATATTTGGGTAGGTTAAGTTTCTTTGAGTAATATAAAGACCTGGTTCAAAGCGAAAATCCAGATATTCTGTAAGTCTTAAATTTCCTATAAGTCCTACATTAAATCCAGTAGTTGTTTCAACTTCAATATCTTCAGTTACTGATAAATAATCAAATTTAAAATCAAGACTATTAAATCCAAGATAATACCCCCAATGAACGCGTTGTTTGTTCCAGTTTTCCTTGTTGATAATTGGATCTTTACTAAACATGCCCTCCTGAGCAAAAAGTAGGGGTGAAAAAAGTAATAAAAATAAAAACTTCTTCATATTATTTTTTAGATGCTTGATAAATAGTGGCAACTCCAAATGTTTGAGGGAGATGCTTCACGTCTATAAACCCCATTTTTCTCAAAATATTGTTCAAAGCTTCTCCAAAAGGGAAATTTTGTGCCGAAGTGGATAGATATTGGTACGCTTTTTTATCTTTTGAAAATAATTTTCCAATAGTTGGCATGATGAAATTGGTATAAACATAATATCCTTGTTTAAAAGGAAATTGTGTAGGAACCGAAGTTTCTAAAATAATTAATTGCCCACCGGGTTTTAAAGTTCTTAAAATATCGGTTAAGCCTTTTTCTAGATTTTCAAAATTACGCACACCATAAGCAACAGTAATGGCATCAAAATAATTGTCAGGATATGGAATATTTTCGCCATCGCCTAACACCATTTGAATTCTCGAATCTAAGTTTTGAGTTGCAATTTTCTTTTTCCCAATGTCAAGCATACCTTGGGAAATATCTAAGCCAATAATTTCTGTTGCCGAAGTGTTGGCAAAAAGAATCGCTAAATCACCTGTACCAGTTGCAATATCTAAAATCGATTTTGGCTGTTTTGCTGCTATCATTTTTAAGATTTTCTTTTTCCACTTAGCATCAGTTCCAAAAGAAATAACTCGGTTTAAACCATCATAATTTTCGGAAATGGTATCAAACATTTGAGCAACTTGTTCTTTTTTTCCTAATTCAGAATCTTGATATGGAGTAATATTTTTTGACATTTTGCAATTTTTTGGAACACAAAAGTACTGATAAAAAATCAAATACAATTGCAAAATTCAATTTCAACTTCAAAATTCAAATTAAAGAAATGTTTTTAGTAACTAAGATTTAAGAAATTTAAAAAATCCGTGAAAATCTCTCAAATCTGTCTCATATGTGTTCCCAAAAGATGAAAATTTATTTTCTAACGTAAGTTAAAAAAGTAAAATCATAATCGTGCTTTTCGTCTTTTGCATGAAATTCTTCGAAGATTAATTCCCATTTGTCAGTATCAATTTCTGGAAAAAAAGTATCGGCTTCAATCGTAGTATGCACGCGAGTTAAATCGATTTTATCTGCGATTTCGATAGATTGCTTGTAGATTTCACCTCCGCCAATGATGAAAACTTCTTCATTTTTTGGGCATAATTGAATTGCGTGCTGTAAACTTGAAGCCACCAAACAACCTTCAGGTACTTCATAGTCATTTTGACGTGTAATAATTATATGAGTACGATTGGGTAACGGTTTTGGAAAACTTTCAAATGTCTTTCTTCCCATCACAATATAATGACCCGAAGTTAAATTTTTAAAACGCTTAAAATCATCTGGCAAATGCCAAACCAATTGATTGTCTTTTCCTAAAGCATTGTTTTCAGATGCGGCTGCGATTATGGTAAGCATGTTAGTTAAGTTTAAAAATTAAGGGAAGGGCATACTTAACATTTACAGGTTTGCCTTTTTGCATCCCCGGTTTCATTTTGGGTAAAAGTCTCACTATTCGTAAAGCTTCTGTTTGTAGAATGGGATCTCCACCTTTAGTTTCAATTTTGGTAATTTCGCCCTCTTTGTTTATTACAAATAAAACTAGTACTCTCCCTTCAATATTATTTCTTTTTGCTTTTGATGGGTATCTAAACGTTGCATTAATATGTTCTCCCATTTTTTCTTGAAAACAATTCATTCTTTTATTTCTTTCGATATCTTCACAACCAGAGAAAATAGGCGCTTCTTCAATAATTGCAAATGGAATATCTCCTGTTTTTTCCCCACTCAATGAATCATTTTTTGTAAGTATGACTACATCGGTATTTGTGTTTTCATTTTGAGAAAAAGTGTTGATAAAAAATAATGTAAAGCAAAGTAATAGCGTATTTTTCATAAATTTTATTTTAAACCGCCACAATCCCTTTAATATGCGGATGAGGGTCATACCCTTCTAACGTAAAATCTTCAAACTTGAAATCGAAAATATTTTTAATTTTTGGGTTTAATTTCATCGTTGGTAAAGGGCGGCACTCGCGCGAAAGTTGCAATTGTAGTTGCTCGATATGGTTGTTGTAAATATGCGCATCACCAAAGGTGTGGATGAATTCGCCTACTTGTAAATCACATACTTGGGCAATCATCATTGTAAACAAAGCATAAGACGCAATATTAAAAGGAACGCCTAAGAAAATATCAGCACTGCGTTGGTACAACTGGCAACTTAATTTTCCATCCGCCACATAAAATTGAAAAAAGGCATGACATGGAGGTAAAGCGGCTTTTCCATTGGCAACATTTTCTGCAAACGAAACCGAAGTATCCGGCAAAACACTAGGATTCCAAGCGGAAACCAACATTCTTCTACTGTTTGGGTTGGTTTTTAGCGTTTCGATTAATTCGGTAATTTGGTCAATTTCTTCACTGTTCCAATTGCGCCATTGGTGGCCGTAAACCGGACCTAAGTCGCCATTTTCATCGGCCCATTCGTCCCAAATTTTCACACCGTTTTCTTGTAAATATTTGATGTTGGTATCGCCTTTTAAAAACCATAACAATTCGAAAATAATCGATTTTAAGTGGAGTTTCTTTGTGGTTACCATTGGGAAACCTTCGCTTAAATCAAAACGCATTTGGTAGCCAAACACACTTAAGGTTCCAGTTCCGGTACGGTCGCCTTTTTGGTTGCCGTTTGCTAATACGTGTTTTACTAAATCGTGATATTGTTTCATATTTAAGTCAGAAGTTAGAAGTTAGAAGTCAGAAGTTGCAAATTAGCCTATAATCATACCCGCAATAGTTGCTGATAATAGTGATGCTAAACTTCCACCTAAAACTGCTTTTAATCCAAGTTCAGATAATGTTTTTCTTTGGTTTGGTGCTAAAGAACCAATTCCGCCAATTTGAATTCCAATTGAAGCGAAATTTGCAAATCCACACAACATATAAGTTGCCATAATTACAGATTTGTTGAAAGTGAAATGTACTTCGTTTGCCACATTTTTCAATTCTGCTAATTGGATATAACCAACAAATTCTGATGCGGCTAACTTGATTCCTAATAATTGTCCCATTAACATCATGTCCTCTTTAGCAATTCCAATTAACCACATTAATGGAGAAAAGATGATTCCTAAAATGGTTTCTAATGAGAATGATTTGTAAGGTGTGTTTGCAGCAATAACATCATTTAAACCTGTCCAAAGTCCAATTTTTCCAAAAGTGTAATTAATCATCGCGATGAAAGCAATAAAAACTAATAACATTGCGGCTACATTTGCTGCTAATTTTAAACCTTCTGTAGTTCCAGTAGCAATTGCATCTAAGATATTGGAACCAATTTTTTCTTTGGTAACTTCAATATCTGTATTTACAGCTTCTGTTTGAGGGCATAATATTTTCGAGATAATAATGGCTCCTGGGGCTGCCATTACAGATGCTGCTAACAAGTGTTTTGCAAATTCTAGTCTTAATACAGGGTCATTTCCTCCTAAGAAACTGATGTAAGCTGCTAAAACTCCTCCAGCAACTGTTGCCATTCCGCCGGTCATTACTAAGAATACTTCGCTTCGGTTCATTCTTTCTAAATAGGCTTTAATCATTAAAGGAGCTTCGGTTTGACCTAAGAAAATATTTCCAGCTGTTGATAAGCTTTCTGGACCTGAAATATTCATTAATTTGGTTAAAACTGTCGCCATTCCTTTTACTACAATCTGAATAACTCCTAAATAGAATAATAAAGATGTCAATGCCGAAAAGAAAATAATCGTTGGTAATACTTGAAATAAGAAAATGAATCCAAAATTATCAACATTCATCATGCCACCCAATAAAAATTCACTACCAGCTCTTGTAAAATCTAAAACTTTTACAAACAATGTACCTACAAATTCAAAAGTAGCCTTTACAAATCCTATTTTTAATACTCCAATAGCTAAAATAAGTTGAAGTGTAAGTCCAATTCCAATTGTTTTCCAATTAATTTCTTTTCTGTTAGAACTAAAAATATAAGCAATTCCCAATAAAGCTAGCATACCTAAAATTCCTCTAAGTAAACTATTTAGTGAAAACCCTTCATTTGGTTTTATTTCACCATTGATTACTTCTGCTTTTGTAGCTTTATTTGAAGCGAAAAATGAATAGGCTTTTCCTTTGTTTTTTAATGTAAGTGTAGAATCGGTTTTAGTTTCAATTATGAAACGTTTAGTTGGAGAATCTGAGCCGTTCTCAAATAAGAAAATAAAATTATCTTGAACTAAATAATCACCCTTTTGGCTTAAGCTATCGGTTGAGATGTTTAATTCGTAAGTGCCACCTTTTAAATCTAAATAATCCTTATTTGATGAAGAAAGTTGCCATTTTTTTTCAATTTCTTGAGCTGAAGTTGTAAAGCTTAAAAATAAAGCCATTACATAAAAAATATATTTATTCATATAAAGTTCTAGTTTTATGATTCTTTTTTTGAAATTTCGTCTCTTATTTTTGCTGCTCTTTCGTAGTCTTCGTTTTGAACCGCTTCGTCTAATTTTTGATACAATTCTTTTAAGGAATAACCAGAATAGTTGTCCGCTGGAACCACAACATCCTCTTCGTAAGTGTCTGTTGGAGTTAAAATATTGTCATTATCCTGATTTTCATTTGTAGTTTCAGATGGATTGATGCTTAGATAAATTCCGGCTTTGTCTAAAATGTTTTTGTAGGTAAAAATAGGAGCATTAAAACGTAACGCCAATGCAATAGCATCTGATGTACGAGCATCTATTATTTCTTCGATTTTGTCTCTTTCGCAAATAATGCTTGAGTAGAAAACACCATCTACCAATTTGTGAATAATCACTTGTTTTACTACGATGTCAAATCGGTCGGCAAAGTTTTTGAATAAATCATGTGTAAGTGGGCGAGGCGGTTTAATTTCTTTTTCTAAAGCAATTGCTATGGATTGCGCTTCAAAAGCACCAATAACAATTGGAAGTTTTCGTTCCCCATCCACTTCATTTAAGATTAAGGCATACGCTCCGTTTTGCGTTTGGCTATACGAAATACCTTTTATGGTTAATTTTACTAAACTCATTTTAATGTGTTAATTGTAATTTTTTTGATATGCTGATTCGGATTTTCGCAAGAATCACAAAGTCAGAAAATGGCTAACAGAAAAACGGTTAGCCATTTGCCCCAAAAATAAAAAAAAGAGCTATCTAAACAAAGATAACTCTAATTTTAATATAATATATTTTTAAACAACTATTTTATTACGAGTTGCTCGCTTTAAATGCTTTTAATTTTTCAATTAATTGAGGTACTACAGTGAAAGCATCACCTACCACTCCGTAATCAGCAACTTTAAAGAAAGGCGCTTCTGGATCTGTGTTGATAACTACTTTTACTTTTGATGAGTTAATGCCTGCAATATGTTGGATTGCTCCAGAAATTCCCACTGCGATATACAAGTTAGAAGCTACTGGTTTTCCAGTTTGTCCTACGTGCTCGCTATGAGGTCTCCATCCAATATCAGATACTGGTTTAGAACATGCTGTTGCAGCACCTAAAACTGAAGCTAATTCTTCAATCATTCCCCAGTTCTCTGGACCTTTCATTCCACGACCTGCAGAAACCACGATTTCAGCGTCAGCAATAGTTACTTTTCCAGTTACTTTTTCTACGTTTTCAACTTTGATTCCGAAATCCGCATCGTTTAATGATGGTGCAAAAGCTTCTTCTGTCATTGCAACTGCATCTTCCACTAAACCGAAAGAGTTTTTAGCAATTCCTAAAACTTTTACTGGAGTTGAAATTTCGGTAATATTGAAAGCTTTGTTTGAGAAAGCAGTTCTTTTCACTTGGAAAGGTGAAGTACTAACAGGTAAAGCTACCACATTTGAAGCATAACCTGCTTCTAAAGTTACCGCAACAAGTGGTGCTAAATATAAACTGTCTGTAGATGAAGAAACTAAAACGATTTGAGTTCCTTCTTTCTTTGCTGCCTGAGCAATTACATCAGCATAAGCTTTTGCACTAAAGTTGTTTAATTTATCGTTAGAAACGTTTAATACTTTGTCTACTCCATAAGCAGCTAAAGCGCTGTTGTCAGAGTTGTTAATAGTTACTGCTGTAACTGTTGTTCCCATAGAAGTAGCTACTTTTTTTGCGTATGAAGCTAATTCTAAAGCTACTTTTTTAATTTTTCCTTCTGCTGATTCAGCATATATTAATATCGACATGATTTTTATGATTTAAGATTAACGATTTTTGATTTTTGATTTATGAAGTTTTCTGTAATCATAAATCTGTGTTCAAAAATCTTAAATTACTTTTGCTTCGTTATGTAATAAGTTAATTAATTCATCCAAATTATCAGCACTTACTAATTTTACTGCTGATTTAGCAGCTGGTTTTTCAAATTTCACTGCTTTGGTTGCAGAAGCGTCTCCTGTTGGTTCTACTAAAGTTAAAGCTTTAGTTCTTGCCATCATGATACCTCTCATGTTTGGAATACGTAAATCTTTTTCTTCTACTAAACCTTTTTGACCACCAATAATTAATGGTAAACCTGCAGAAACGATTTCTTTTCCACCGTCAATTTCTCTTGTTACTTTAGCTTCATTTCCATTTACATCAATTCCAACACAAGCGTTCACGAAATTGTAACCTAACATAGCTGCCATCATTCCAGGTACCATTCCGCCGTTGTAGTCTAAAGATTCTTTTCCAGCGATGATTAAATCGTAACCACCATTTTTAACTACATCTGCTAATTGTTTTGCAACAAACATTCCGTCTGTTGGATTAGCGTTAATACGAATTGCTTCGTCAGCTCCAATAGCTAATGCTTTTCTTAAAGTTGCCTCAGCGTCAGCTCCACCAACGTTTACAACTGTTACATTTGCTCCTTGTTGCTCTTTGAACCAAATGGCTCTTGTTAAACCAAATTCATCATTAGGATTAATTACAAATTGAACACCATTTGTGTCAAATTCACTGTCACCATTGACAAAATTAATCTTTGAAGTAGTATCAGGTACGTGACTGATGCAAACTAATATTTTCATTATTTATATATTTTGTTAGTGAATATTTCAGTCCCAAAAATACAAAATAATTTCTAAAATAAAACTATGCATGCATAATAAATATGTTATTCTTATATAAATTATGATTTTTTTAAAAATAGTTTAATTAATGGTTTGATTTTTAATCAATGATTAAATTTTTTTAACTCTAAAACGTTTTAGTAGAAAGTGTTGCCATTTTTTTTAATAAGGAATTAGAATAATTTAATTTTTCATACTTTTGCCAATCATAATTCAAAGAAATTAATTTCATGAGAACGATACAATTTAGAGAAGCAGTATGTGAAGCGATGAGCGAAGAAATGCGTCGCGATGAATCGATTTATTTAATTGGGGAAGAAGTTGCAGAATATAATGGAGCCTATAAAGCTTCAAAAGGAATGCTTGATGAATTTGGACCAAAACGTGTAATTGATGCTCCTATTGCGGAATTAGGATTTGCAGGAATCGCTGTAGGTTCTGCTATGAATGGAAATCGTCCAATTGTAGAGTTCATGACATTCAACTTTTCATTAGTAGGAATTGACCAAATTATTAATAACGCTGCAAAAATGCGTCAAATGTCGGGTGGACAATTCCCAATGCCAATGGTATTTAGAGGTCCAACAGCTTCAGCAGGTCAGTTAGGAGCTACACACTCACAAGCATTTGAAAATTGGTTTGCTAATACTCCAGGTTTAAAAGTGGTAGTGCCTTCAACTCCTTATGATGCTAAAGGTTTATTAAAAGCGGCTATTCGCGATAATGACCCAGTAATTTTCATGGAATCAGAACAAATGTATGGTGACAAAGGTGAAGTGCCAGACGGAGAATATACTATTCCATTAGGAGTTGCTGATGTTAAAAGAGAAGGTTCTGATGTGACAATAGTATCTTTTGGTAAAATTATTAAAGAAGCGTTTACTGCAGCTGAAGAATTAGCTAAAGAAGGTATTTCATGTGAAATCATCGACTTAAGAACAGTTCGTCCAATGGATTATGAAACTATCATTAATTCGGTAAAAAAAACAAATCGATTAGTAGTTTTAGAAGAGGCTTGGCCTTTTGCTTCTGTTGCTTCTGAAATCACATACATGGTTCAAGAGAGAGCATTTGATTATTTAGATGCTCCAGTTCAAAGAATTACAACAGCAGATGCACCTGCGCCATACTCACCAACTTTATTAAAAGAATGGTTGCCTAATTTTGAAGATGTAATCAAGGCAGTAAAAAAAGTTACTTATAAATAACGATTAACTTATTATATTTGGAACTTCATCAGTAACTAACTGGTGAAGTTTTTTTTTCCCTATGAAGACAAAAATTGTTGTGTTTTTTTTCTTTTTTAGTTCCATACTTTTGGGTCAAACCAAAGTGGGCGGAAAAGTTGTGGATGAATTTGGAGATCCGGTTGCATTTGCAAATGTTATATTTAAAAATTCAAAAGAAGGTGTTATCACAGATGAGAATGGGAATTTTTATTTTGAATCTAAAGAAAATTATTCCACTTTAGTAGTTTCTTATGTGGGATTTGAAAAGAAAGAAATTGCATTAAAGCCGGGTTTGAATTCGGGGTTGAAAATAGAGTTAAAGTCAGGAACGGAACTTAAAGAAGTGGTCATTTACACAGGAAAAACTTCTAAAAAAAACAATCCAGCTATTGATATATTGCGAAAAATTTGGGAACGTCGACGTAAAAACGGTCTTAAAATGTTTAAGCAATACGAATATGATAAATACGAAAAAGTGGAGTTTGACTTAAACACCATCGATTCCGCCTTTATGAATAGTAAAGTTTTTAAAGGAATGGAGTTTGTTTTCGATCAAATTGATACTTCTAGCATTTCAGGAAAAACGTATTTGCCTATTTTTATTAATGAAACTTTAAGTGAGGTTTATGGTGATAATCTTAAGAAAAAATATAAGGAAATCACAAAAGCAAATAAAAATTCAGGATTAGGGAATGGTGATGGAGTTAATACTTTTATCAAAGATTTATATGCCGATTTTGATATCTATGATAATTACTTGAAATTCTTTGATAAAGATTTCGTGAGTCCATTATCAAGAACAGGAATTAATGTATACAATTACGTTTTAAATGATAGTATGTTTATTGATAATAAATGGTGTTACAATATTGTATACTATCCAAGACGTAAAAATGAATTGACTTTTAAAGGTGATTTTTGGGTAAACGATACCACTTTTGCTATTAAAAAAATTAATTTAGAAGCTAGTAAAAGTGCAAATATCAACTGGGTAAAAGAAATTTACATTGAGCAAGAGTATGAAGTAATGAACGATTCTGTTTTCTTATTGAAAAGAGATTATATGATGTCTGATTTTAGTTTTTCGAAGAAAGAAGAATCAAAAGGAGTATACGGAAAAAGAACTACACTAGCCAGAAATCATAAATTCGATATTAAAAAAGAAGATAAATTTTATAAAGAAGAAGTTAATTTCTACGACAACTCCGTATTTAACAAGCCCGATGAATATTGGGAAGAAAATAGATTCGAAGCTTTAAATAAAAACGAAGCAGGTATCTATAAAATGCTCGATACGCTAAAAGAAGTACCTCGATTTAAAAGAATTTACAATTTGGCATCAATTCTTGGAAGTGGTTATATCGAAATCCCAAAATTAAAAATGGATTTTGGTCCTATATTTTCAACTTTTGGATATAATGATGTTGAAGGACAACGGTTAAGAGTAGGAGGGAGAACTTATTTTGGTTCAAATGATACTTGGAGAATTCAGGGCTATACTGCATACGGATTTAAAGATAATAAATTCAAATACGGAATTTCTGGGAAATGGATGGTAGACAAGAAAAATCGAATTATTCTTTCTGCCGGAAATCGAAGAGATGTAGAGCAAATAGGGGTAAGTTTAACAACCTCTAATGATGTTTTGGGAAGAAGTTTTGCATCTTCGTCTTTCTTTTCTAGTGGAACCAATAATAAATTAACATCGGTTAACTTATCAACGCTTGGTTTTGAAATTGAACCCGTAAAGAATTTAACTTTTCAAACTAATTTATCATATCGAACTTTAAAATCAGCTTCAAATCAATTTAGTTTAGATTATTATACAGATAATACTCAAACAACTACTAATAGCGAAATCAAACAATCTGAAATTAATTTAGTTGCAGAATACACTCCGGGTAGAAGAACCGTTGGTTATGGTGTAGAGCGTTTAGAAGTAGACAATAATTACGCTAGAATTTTCTTAAGTTATAGTCAAGGGGTAAAAGGGGTTTTAAATAGCGATTTTGATTATCAAAAACTGCAATTTTACTACCGTCAACCAGTTCTTGTTGGTGGTTTTGGAAGATTGTTTACTACTTTAGAATTGGGTAAAACATTTGGTCAAGTTCCTTTAGGTTTAATGGGAGTTGTACCAGGAAATCAATCGTATTTTATTATAGATAATACTTATAATTTGCTTAATTACTATGATTTTGTAGCGGATCAATATGCTTCGTTGCATTTTGAACATCATTTTAATGGAAGGTTATTTTCAAGAGTTCCGTTGTTAAGAAAATTGAATTGGAGAGAAATTATAGGAATTAAAGGAGTTTGCGGAACGGTTTCAGATGAAAACAGATTCATTAACGCTTCAGGTTTAGTGTATCGTGCTCCAGAAGATATCTATTGGGAATACCATGCGGGAATTGGCAATATTTTTAAAGTATTACGCATCGATTTTGCTTGGCGCGGAAGTTACTTAGATATTCCAGATGCTAATAAGTTTACTATAAAAGCTTCTTTTGGATTTTATTTTTAAACCTATATTTTTTTTGCAAAACTCTTTTGTTTCTCATGTTTTATAGTGGTAACTTTGCACCCGCTTTAAAATATAAGAAAAATGACAGCAGATAAAATTACTACATTTGATGTATTGATTGAGATTCCAAGAGGAAGTAGAAACAAATACGAGTACGATTTTGAATTAAAAAGAATGCGTTTTGACAGAATGTTATTTTCGTCAATGATGTATCCAGCAGATTACGGATTTATTCCAGAAACATTAGCATTAGATGGTGATCCATTAGATGTTTTAGTTTTAGTAAATGAGCCAACTTTTCCAGGTTGTGTGATGGAAGTAAAACCAATCGGTGTTTTCCACATGGCAGATGATAAAGGTCCAGATGAAAAAGTAATTTGCGTACCTGTTTCTGACCCAATTTGGAACAAACTAAACGATTTAAGTGATGTAAATCCGCACTTAATTAAAGAAATCGAACACTTTTTCCAAGTGTACAAAGACTTAGAAAACAAAAAAGTGGACGTTGAAGGTTGGGGAGATGTAAACGAAGCAAAAGAAATTTTGAGAAAATGTACGAATCGCTTCAACGAACTTGAAAATAAACCAGAAGGATTATTCAGTATTAGATAATTTTTAGGGCAAATAAATAAAAGGCAGTATTTTTTAAAAAATATTGCCTTTTTTGTTTTATTTTCTTAATATTACCATAAAATTAACAAACAAAAAAACTAAATTATATTTTATGGAATCAATGATGATTTATGTTCCTATAGTCATGGCACTATTAGGATTGGCATTTATGGCAGCCAAACGCTCTTGGGTTCTTAAACAAGACGCCGGAGATGGTAAAATGAAAGAAATTTCAGATTACATCTACGAAGGAGCCTTAGCATTTTTAAAAGCAGAATA